>ENA-ORUL01000185-ORUL01000185.1-human-gut-metagenome-genome-assembly--contig:-NODE-185-length-54930-cov-5.743945_pt1 | contig 54930 bp, 55 predicted proteins | sample MGYA00242084_ERZ509219 | MGnify/ENA primary metagenome ERZ509219 (study PRJEB26280, sample SAMEA2338792) | human gut metagenome | biome: human gut; feature: human-associated habitat; material: faeces...
TGTGGGGCGTTCGCCCCATAAAAAGCCGGATAAAAAACCAGGGGGGAAGAGATAATGCATTCTTCCCCCCTGGTTTTTTGTCCGGCTTTTTACCCGGCTCATTGCTATAGCATTTTTTGCATCTCGTCTGCTACAAACTGTACTTTGGTTCCTACTATTACCTGTACAGATGTCTTGCTGGGCCTCATGACTCCGGCTACGCCTGCGGATTTTATCTTTTTCTCGTCTACTAATGTGTAGTCTTTTATCTCTAATCTCAGCCTTGTAATGCAGTTGTCTAATGTTACTACATTTCCTTTGCCGCCTAATCCTTCTAATATAATGGCTGCTACCTTGGTGAAATCGTCGTTTGCTAATACAGCTGTCATTTCTGCGTCTAAATCTTCTTTCTCACGTCCTGGTGTTGGAAGGTCGAATTTGGTGATGACGGCGCGGAATACTACGTAATAGATAACTGCGAATACAACACCCTGTACTAACAGCATAAACGGCTGGTTGGCCATTGGAAGCCTGCAGCTGAAGATGAAGTCCGTTACACCTGCGCTGAAGCAGAAGCCTGCGGTCCAGTGGAATGCGGCTGCTACTGCTACGGAAATACCGGTCAGGACGGCGTGTACAAGGTACAGTCCGGGAGCCAGGAACATGAAGGAGAATTCCAGAGGCTCGGTAACGCCTGATACGAAGGATGCTACTGCTCCTGCAATCAGGATACCTGCCGCATACTGCTTCTTCTCCGGCTTTGCTGTCTGATACATTGCAAATGCAGCTGCCGGAAGGCCGAACATCATTACAGGGAAGAAACCTGCCTGGTACATACCGGTAACTCCCTTGATTCCGCCTTCTGCGAAGCCCCAGAATTTGTTGATATCGGCAATTCCTGCAATGTCAAACCAGAATACTGCATTCAGTGCATGATGCAGTCCGGTCGGAATCAGAAGACGGTTTGCAAATGCATAGAGACCTGCGCCTACAGGACCAAGTCCCATGATATGCTCGCCAACCCATACAAGGGCGTTGAACAGCATCGGCCATACAAAGTACAGGATGGCGGACTCTGCAACCATTACGAAGGATGTAACGATGGGCACACAGCGCTTTCCTGAGAAGAAAGCAAGCGCGGTGGGCAGCTGCGCGCTGCTGAACTTGTTGTAACAAACGGACGCTGTGATACCGGAAATGATACCGATAAACGCGTTGTCAATCTTGGAGAAGGCCAGAGGAGCTTCTTCTGCGCCCATCATAGTGGCAACAACTCCGCTGTTAAGTACTGTGGTGACAGTCAGGAATGCAACCAGACCTGCAAGACCTGCCGCACCGTGCTGGTCCTTTGATAAACCGATTGCCACACCGACTGCAAACAGCATGGGCAGCTTGTCGATTACGGCACTGCCAATCTTCACCAGCGCAAAACCAATGATCTGGATGATACCGGTTACGTCACCGCCCTGCATGGTGGCAGGACACATGGCATAGCCAATACCCATCATAATAGCTGCAACCGGCAGAACGGCAACAGGAAGCATGATGGCCTTACCTAGTTTCTGCAAATACTTCATCATAACATAAATCCCCTTTCTTTTTTAGAGCCTCCTTCTACACTTTTCCCGTAGGAGTACTCTGAATTACATTTTGATAAATACTCTATTCAAACCTGTTTCCAGGCTTAAATCACTGTTACGGTTTCCAGGACAGCTTCCACTTCTTTCATGGCCGCCTCCTCATCGGGTCCGTCGATGCGGAAGATGACCTCATCACCTGCCGTGGTGTTCATGGCCATGATGCTCATGACATCCTTTCCGTCCGCCCTGCGGTCCCCGCAGATAATTTCCACGGAGGAGCTTACATGAAGCATCCTGACCATAAGCATGGCGGCCGGCCTTGCGTGAAGCCCCATTTCGTCTTTTAAGATAAAGCTCCGCTCTATCAACTCATCCCCACCTTTATTCCTTACAGTTTGATGATGGCTGTCTCTCCGGCCTTTACTTCCATTCCGTTCACACATTCCATCTTCGGGAACTGGGGCGTGTTGCAGATAATAACCGGCGTAGTCACATCATAACCAGCTTCCTTAATCTTATCTATGTCAAAGTCTAAAAGGAGGTCGCCCTGCTTTACCTTATCCCCTGCTGCCACATGAGCATCAAAGTACTGCCCCTTAAGCTGTACCGTGTCCAGTCCGATGTGGATAATCAGCTCCGCTCCGTTGTCTGTCTGCATGCTGATGGCATGCTTTGTGTCAAATACCATGGTCACCAGTCCGTCTGCCGGCGCAACCACCCTGCCGTCCGACGGTATAACTGCTGTTCCCTTTCCCAGAATCTCCTGGCTGAAGGTGGGGTCGCTTACCTGGCTCATGGGAATGGCTGTTCCATTGACCGGCGCTGCGATTATCTTCTCTTCCTTTTCTTCTCCCCCGAATAACTTCTTAAGTGATCCAAACATCCTTGCTGCTCTCCTTTCACGTCCCACAAGGGACCTGTCAAAATAATTATTTAGTCCTGATACGTTTAATGTGCAGGGCCAGGTAAGCCACTTCTTCCTCTGTTACCTGGTGCCTGTACTGCAGCTTGATGAGCGCCTGTATTTTCTGGCTGCAGGCATATTCCTCCGGATACAGACGGTCAATGACCTCCTGGAACTCCAGGTTATCCAGATTCATATGCTCCCCTGTAAATACCCGCTGGGCCAGAAAGCGCAGATGAGTGATGAACCTCTCATAGCTGAGGGACTGCTCATCCAGCTCTATACTAAAATACTCCCTGACCACCTCCAATACCTGCTGTATCAGATTGGTGATCTTAATTGTATCACCCATAGGTGCATCATACTCCGCATTAACGATGTGAAGGGCAATGGAAGCTGCCTCGTCCACCGGGAGCTTTACTCCCAGATCCCTTTCAATCATGGCAATGGCATATTCGCCAATGAGATATTCCGCGTGGTAAAAGCTGCGTACCTCCCTGATTAAGGGATTGGAAAACATCATCTTCTGTTTGTACCGCTCCAGTGCAAAGTTTATATGATCCGTAAGGGTGATATACACATTTGGGTTAATAGGCCGGTTAAGAACCTCTTTGGCATAACCGATGATTTCTGCCGATATCTGTACATGCTCCATGGGAAGGTTCTCCAGCAGTTCCTTGAACTTATCCATGGTGTTCTGACTCTCCAGGCGGAATATCTTCTCCACCTTTTCCTCGTCAATGGTACTGCCTTCCTTTGCTTTGAAGCCAACGCCTCTTCCCATGACGATGATCTCCCTGCCCTCTTCATCGCAGGTGCTCACTACATTATTATTGATTATTTTCGCTATTTTCATAATTGCTCCTGATGAAAACAAAAAAACCAACTTTGTTAAAGAGACCCATGTGCGCATACGCACGGGTACACATCATCCCCTTAACAAACTTGGTTTTGCCTGCCGAACAGTAACAATCCTTATTAATTATTTAATTATAACTTCCAAAGATTTACTTCACTAACAGCATCATAGCAAATCTTAAGATAAAAGTCAACAATATTTTATATAATTTTTATATTTGCCCCCACTCCTGTTGTCAGAATTCCCAACACAGCCCTTGTCATGACTTGACATACATGTAAATAATACCTGTAACAGCCAGATAAAACCAGGTGGCAGGATTGGAAAACCAGGTGGTGAAAAATGACAGCATCATGTACATGGCAATCTGGGCATAGATCACATGGCCTGCCGGACAAGACATCTTCCGCCTGCGCCTTACCAGAAAGTAACATGCAGCTCCCAGAAGTGCGCCCAAAAGCACCATTCCGAAAATGCCGAAATCATAGTAGGCATCATAGAACAGGGTAAGGGTGGTCAGCTCCTTCTTTGTCACAAAGAGAGGAAAGCTCACCAGGACCGGGAACAGGAATTTAAGCCCCGTAAGAGCCCACACCGGAAACAGCATGCGAAGCCCAAAGCTGTGGGATTCCAGCTGCTCCACCAGACAGTTAAAATTATCATAGTTATTGGCAATATACATATAGGGCTGTGTGATGAATATCGGCATATGGCTGTTCTTCATCTCAAAAATGCCGTTCAGGTATTCCACGCTGTGGCTGCGCATAACAGTTAAGAGCAGATAGGCCGGAATCATACAGGCCATCAGCACGCCCACATAGACCAGGCTGAAGGTGCCGCTCATGGAAATATAGGTAAATGCGGCCATGCCCACGGCCAGAATCAGCTGGAACCTGGACACGCAAAGCACCGGCACGGCCAGGGACAGCACCACCATAAGCAGTCCCAGCCAGAATCCCTGATCTCTGGTCAGTCCTCTTCCCCTGCGGGATATCATAAGACTGTACACCACGAACAGACTGGGCACCAGCACGCAGGAAACCGTAAAATAATGGACACCGCTGACATGGAAATAGGAATAGGCATGGGGCACACCGTATGAGAACAGCGGCACAAAGCCCAGCTTCCACGCCTCAAAGAAAAAAGCGAGGAAGGATATGACCACCAGCGCTGCCATGGAATGGAGCAGCCGCTTTGCCTGCAGCGGAGATTCAGCCGAGGCGTAAAAACGGTATACGGACTGCATGTCCGCCGCGCTCCAGCCGTCATATATCCTGTGCAGCACCTCAAATACAATCCAGAAGGTGAGCACGGCCAGTCCCAGGCAGACCCATGTCCGGAGGTCCCAATCCGTCTGAAGGCGGCTGAGCTTAAAGCAGGATATTCCCTGCCCGCCCACAAAAAAGAGGCAGAAAAGCCCCCGCAGGTGAATCAGGTTGCCCGTCTCCCTGTAATCCTTTATATACAGCCACAAGGCTGCTGTAATTAAAACCAGCCCAGACAGCATATAAAAATGCTGCCGGGCCAATATGAAGCTTATGATATAACAAACCAGATAAACTGCCATTAATCTGTAACCTTCTCCACAAAATCTCTCATGTATTGTTCTGTTTCCGCTGCGGTGGCAAAGCTCATGGCCTTGTCAGCCACTGCCTGAAGCTCCTCCACACTGTACTGGGTAACCATCTTCCTGGCTTTCAGAATGGCGGATGCGCTCATGCTGAATTCATTGAGTCCAAATGCCAGAAGCAGCGGTATCATCATCGGGTCGCTTGCAGCCTCGCCGCACATGCCTACCATAATGCCCGCCTCACGGCCGCAGGCAATGATATGCTTAATACTTCTGAGCACAGCCGGATTAAAGGTGGAATAAAGATAGGATACCTTTTTATTGCCCCTGTCAACAGACATGGTATACTGGGTCAAATCATTGGTTCCGATGCTGAAGAAGTCCGCTTCCTTTGCAAAAATATCTGCAATCAGGGAAGCTGCCGCTGTCTCCACCATAATGCCCACCTGGATGTCCTTGTTGTATGCAATGCCCTTTTCATCCAGCTCTTTCTTGATTTCCTCCACCAGTGCCTTTGCCTGACGGTACTCTTCAATGCATGTTACTAACGGAACCATAATACGGATGTTGCCGAATGCGCTTGCCCTTAAAAGCGCCCTCAGCTGCGGCTTGTACACATCCTCCCTGCGGTCCAGGCAGAAACGGATTGCCCGGTAGCCCAGAAACGGATTCTCGTCCTTCTCCAGGCCCATGTACGGAATCTCCTTGTCGCCTCCGATATCCAGGGTGCGGATGATAACCGGCTTTCCGTTCATGGCGGCAGCCACCTTCTTATATGCCTCGAACTGCTCTTCCTCTGTAGGCATGGCGTTCCTGTCCATAAACAAAAATTCGGTGCGGAACAGTCCGATGCCCTCTCCGTCATACTGGAGCACCTTATCCACGTCCTCGGGCTTTCCAATGTTAGCCACGATTTCCACCTGCACGCCGTCCTTTGTGACAGAAGGCTTGCCGATATACTGCTCCAGCTCCTTCTTTTCCGCCAGAAACTGCTTTCTCTTCTCCTCGTAATCAGCCGTCACAGCCTGGTCCGGGTTCACATACACTTCGCCGGTGCTGCCGTCCAGCACCACCTGGTCCCCGTCCCTGACGCCGTCCATAAAGCCGGTGACAGCCACCACAGCCGGAATCTCCAGTGCTCTTGCCAGGATTGCGCTGTGGGAGGTCTTGCCGCCCAGCTCCGTGACAATACCGGTTACATTGGCGGGATTGATTCCCGCTGTCATGGACGGGGTCAGATCCTTTGCCACTATGATACTGCCTTCTGGCAGGGAGGAAATGTCCACAGACTGGATTCCCATAAGCATCTGCTGCATACGGGTCTTGATGTCGCGCATGTCCGTGGCTCTCTGCTGCATCAGTTCGTCTCCCATGGAGGCAAACATATCCGCATACATATTGCACACATTCTCAATGGCGTATTCACTGTTTACGCCGTCATTCCTGACGGAGTTCTCTATCTCCCCTGTCAGCATGGGGTCTGCCAGAAGCATCATATGTCCCTGCATGATTTCCGCTTCCTTCTCTCCCACCCTGGTTGCCAGGTCCTCTGCCAGTTTCTCTGTGGCCTTGATGGTCTCGTCCAGCGCTCCCTTAAAACGCTGCACCTCCTCTTCCACATTGTTTACCGCCTGCCTGGTAATAACCAGCTGTGCTTCCTCCACAATCACTGCTTTTCCAATTCCAATTCCTGCAGAAGCGCTTGTTCCCTTGTACATCTTCTTGTACCTCCTTATTAAAAATTCATTTATACTCACAACCTTTGGTTGCCGTCAATCTACTCGCCTAACCCGGCCTCCACGATACCAACCATGGCTTCCAGTGCTTCCATCTCATCTGGCCCCTCACAGACGAATTCAATCTCGTCTCCAGATTTCACGCAAGCCCCAAGGACGCTTAATACACTCTTGGCATTGGCCGTGGTGGTGCGCACCTTGAAGGATATTTTTGATTTATAACGCAGTGCCTCCTTGCAGAGGACTCCCGCCGGACGCAGATGCAGGCCGGACGGATTCTTGATTACAGTTGTTTTACTTACCATGATACCTCTCTCCTTGCTTTTTGTTACTGACCGGGCTCTGCCTTGGACGTGCCGGCAGGACCTTCTGATGTCTCACTTTCTGTCCCTTCCTGGCTCTCATTTGTGCTGGCCGCAGTACTGTCAGCCGACGGCCCTTTTTCTGTCACCGTCACCTGGATACGGTCGTAGCTCACCAGTTCATAGGCATCACCCAGCTGGAACGTAATCTCCCCGCTGTTCTCTCCCGGAACCATATCCTCCACATCCATCTCAGCGCCCAGAGCGGCAGCCGAAAGCTGGTCCAAATCTTCCTTCAGGCCTCTTATGACCACATTCACGGAATCCCTGTCATACTGGTATTCATAATCGCTGTGGTATCCCACCCGCTTAATCTGGCTTGTCTTAAGCTCAAATGTCCTGCTCTCCAAAGCCTCCACCTTGATGACAACCTTCACCTCTTTGGATGACTCGTCCGAAAGGTACACTCCCTCCGGCAGATACTGGCTGATATCCAGGGTAACTTCCTTATCCCCTGTGGCTCCGTCCATATTCAGCTCAGAGCTTGGGATGGTAATGGAATTAATATTGGCCAAATCGGACTTCAGACCATTGACAGCCACAGAAGGACGGCTGCTCTCAATCCCCGTATACCGGTATCCGTCCGCCACCCTGCCCTCCGGCTCAAAGTTCAGCACCAGGCTCTTGCGCTTGAGAATCGGCATAGTATAATCCACACTGGAGCGGCTGAATGTGATGCGCTCGTCTGTGGGTATTTCATTTTCATTGGCGTCAAAGCACACCACAGGAGCGCTGTCTGACAGGTTGGAGTCAGCGCCGTCCACATTGATCACAATTCCCACCGCGCTGATCTGCCCCACCACGGACATGGGACCGCTGACATTTATATAATTCGGTGAAACAGAAGGTGTTCCTTTATCGTATCCTTCGGCAGCTTCCCCTATGACCTTGGCCCTGATCTCAAAGGACTTGCGCTGCAGATCCTCTGTCTTGACGCGGATGACTCCCGGCTTTGCCACCGGAGTGTCCAAAAGACGTCTGTTGTTCTTAACCTCTATCTTCACCGGCACTGCACCCGTAGGTTCATATATATCGGCCAAATCTATATAGGCCCTGAAATCCGAGGCGCTGATGCCTGCCTTATCCAGTGTCCTTACACGGTAGCTGACGGTAACAGTATCCTTATCCGTCAGCAGCTCATATGTCTTGCCGTTGGATGTCAGAATTCCTTCGTTGACAATATCTAACGGCACCTCCTTTGAATCTGAGTCCTCCGGGTTATTGATATTCACCACTGCCAGCCAAACAAAAAATGCCAGGAAGACAGAAAGTACTTTAAGCCCAATATTGTTAGACAGCTTTTTTTCCATTCTTCAGCCTTCCCTTCCATATTTTCAATCGGTTCAACGAAACAGTCTCCTCTTTCACATTGGAAAGTACCTTTTTGAGGCTTTCTGCATCTGGTATCCTGGACAGCACTCCTCCTTCTGCTACCGATACCCTTCCGGTTTCCTCCGACACCACGATGGTAATACTGTCCGTGGATTCACTTACACCCACAGCCGCCCTGTGGCGCGTGCCCAGGTCCTTGCTGATGCTCATGTTATCAGTCAGCGGCAGATAACAGGTGGCCGCTGTAATGCGGTTGCCCCTGATAACCACTGCCCCGTCGTGAAGAGGTGTGTTGTGTTCAAAAATATTAATCAGCAGCTGGCTGGTGACCAGGCCGTTGATTTCGATTCCCGTCCTCTCTATCTCCTTAAGGGAAGAACCACGCTCAATCACCATCAGGGCGCCTGTCTTTACCTTGGCCATCTCAAAGGTGGCCCGTACCAGCTCGTTGATGGTCTTGTCGTTAAAGCCCTGGTTATCCTTGCCCTCGTCAAAGGAAAAGAGATAGGACATGTAATTGCGGCTTCCCAGCTGCTCCAGAGCTTTTCGAAGCTCAGGCTGGAATATAACCAAAAGGGCCGTCACCGCAATGGTCGTGGTATTCTCCAGAATCCACAATATGGTGGTCAGATGAAGCACGGCGGCAAACAGCACAAACACCAGGATAACCAGAAGTCCTTTTAACAGGTTCCAGGCCCTGGTGTTCTTAATCCACACCAGAAGTTCATAGACCAGAAAGGAAATAATCACGATTTCCAGAATATTCCCCACTGATATCCTTGGCAGCAGCGACAGCCAGGATGTCACTTTTACCAGTATTTCCGCCATACTCTCACCTCCTTACGTTCACTTTTTTTCATTAATAAGAATTTCTCTCCCTTGTGCCGCGTTTATGGGTACTGATTTTCTGTACCTTCACATCCGGGGTGCTCACGGTCATCTTGGGCACCGCCTTCACATAATAATAATAATCATCGTCCTCGAACTGCACATATTCGGTCCGGGTATAATCCACAGACAGGACAAAAAAATTGAACACAGCCGCTATGGCTGCCGATAAAACAAGTCCCAGAATCATCTGTCCCACGGGAACAGATACACCAAACACAAAATCTCCCACAAATATAGCCAGAAGCTCCGCCACGGCTCCTGCCACAATGGCAACCACCCATGCGTAATCCATGGACAGCCTGCGTATGAGATACACCACGATGATACCCACCGCGCAGGTGGCAATCATGACCATCATGGTCTGGTTAAAGAGCACGGATTTAAGAATCTGGCTGTATTTCTGTACAATATCCACAGAGCCGTCGCTGGCAGCCAGGATGCCCGCATTCTGCTTCACATATATGAGCAGGTAATACAGGAACACGCCGCATCCGACGGGAATCACGGATGCCAGGCTTCCTCCCAGTCCAACCAGCAAAGGAACCACATAGGGGATCTTAAACAGGAAGGCAAGAGGTGTCAGAACCATCAGATAACTGTCCCCGGGCTTGAATCCGTAGTAGAGAATGGCAATGGTCAGTATGAGCACAATGGCAATCAGGGCCATCTCCAGTGAAACCGCATATACATGGGCAATCATCAGGCAGCCCGCCAGGAACACGATGGCGCCGTAAGGCAGGAACGCGCTGACCAGACAGACCGGAAGAATAACCAGGGGACTTTTAAGTTTTGCCATATACCCGATATTCGTATTAAGGCTTACCATGGTGCAGAGCGCAAACAGGAAGCGCACCACCGGCTGTATTCCGTAACTGTAGCGGTTGTAAAATCGTTTCAGATGTTCTTTCCATAGCAGAAGACTTGTCATCGAACCCTTCCTCCTCTGTTGTCCTTGGTCCTGTCGGTCCTGTCTTTGTTGTCGTACTTCTTGACCAGGTGTCTCAGTCTGGAGGCATACATGGTCTGGGAACGGGACGCGTAGTCGTACCTTCTGGAATATACTATCCAGGTCACAAACAGGTAAAATACCAGTCCCCCCACATAAAGGATGCCCCAGTTCCTGCCGCACTCAAGCAGTTCTTCTATGCTCATGCCGCCCAACAGCACGTCCAGTTTGTAGAGGACCCACAAAAGCAGCATCAGCAGGTAGCAGAAGGTATAACCGAAAAAGGAGCGGAACATCTGTCCGCCGACATAATCTTTTTTAAAATAACGGTTAATGGGAAATATCTTCCTGCCCTCATTCTTTTCAAATATGGCCAGCCCAGTCATATATCTGACCTTTTCTTCGTTCAGCATACAGGTACCTCTTAGGCTTTTTCATAACATATCAATTTAGTATACCACAACTTTTTCAGATTTGCGACACTATAAATCAATTTTTATGATTTTGTAAGGAACTGGAATTTGCCTTAAGAAACCGCCCTATTTTCCCACCAGCACCACCACGGTTCTGGGACGAATCCTGAATCCGTCTGCCCCCAGGGGACCCGGACAAGGCGTATCCTCCCAGGTGTCTGCCGCCAGCTCCCATTCCATTCCGTCCGGAAGTACAGGCAGCTCCACATCAAGCTCCTCCCAATATGCATTGGACGCAATGTACACGGTCTGAGGGCCTTTTCCCTCCTCCCGGCCCGCAAACATGACGCCCACATATCGCTCGTACTCCGCAAAGGAGCTGCACCAGGGCTTTACTCCGTGAAAGCTCACATCCGGGAAACCGCAGGCCCCGCCGCTCACATTGGCGCGCACCAGGCGGTGGGTCTTGCGAAACCGTATCATATATTGGAAGAAACGAAATATATCCTTATACTTCCCCAGCCGTCCCCAGTCCAGCCATGAAATCTCATTGTCCTGGCAATAGGCATTATTATTGCCGAACTGGGTGTTGCAGAACTCATCTCCCGCCAGAAACATAGGGATTCCCCTGCTGCACATAAGGAGGGCGCAGGCGTTTCGCACCATGCGCCGCCTCAGGGCTTCCACCCCGGGATCGTCTGTTTCCCCCTCTGTGCCGCAGTTCCAGCTGTTGTTGTCATTGGCGCCGTCCGTGTTGTTCCATCCGTTTGATTCGTTGTGCTTTACATTGTAGGAAAACAGGTCGTAAAGGGTAAAACCGTCATGACAGGTAATGAAATTCACGGATGCGTTCTTCCTGTCATGGTCCGCATATATATCCCTGGAGCCGGCGATTCGCAGGGCAGCCGCCTGCGCCATGCCCTGGTCCCCCTTGATATGGCGGCGCATATCGTCCCTGTACCTGCCGTTCCACTCTGCCCAGCGGTTCCAGGACGGGAAGGTCCCCACCTGATAAAGACCGTCCGCATCCCACGCCTCGGCTATGAGCTTGACATCGCCCAGAATGGGGTCAAAGGCAAGACTCTGAAGCAGGGGCGGCTTGCTCATGGGCGTGCCGTCCTCGTTCCGCCCCATGATGGAGGCCAGATCAAAGCGGAACCCGTCAATCCGGTACGCCGTAACCCAATAGCGCAGGCAGTTGAGAATCATCTGCTGGACAATGGGATGATTGCAGTTTAATGTATTGCCGCAGCCGCTGAAATTGTAGTAGTATCCCTCAGGAGTCAGCAGATAATATATATTATTGTCAAATCCTTTAAATGAAAAGAAGGGCCCGTTTTCATTCCCTTCCGCCGTATGGTTGAATACCACATCCAGATAGACCTCTATCCCGTGCTGGTTGAACACCCGTATCAGGTTTTTAAGTTCATAGCCCTCCCGGTTGTACTCTGTACCGGCCGCGTAACTGGTATTGGGCGAAAAAAAGCTTACGGTGTTGTATCCCCAGTAATTATAAAGCTTACGGCCGTCCACCTCCCGGTAATCCTGCATCTCGTCGAATTCAAATATGGGCATCAGCTCCACCACGTTCACACCCAGCTCCAGCAGATAAGGAAGCTTTTCCACCAATCCCTCAAAGGTTCCCGGATGAAGTACGGCTGAGGATCCGTGCATGGTAAATCCCCTTACATGAAGTTCATAAATGATTAAATCCTCCATGGGGGTCAGGGGCTGGGCCATATCCGCCCAGTCAAAGTCATCCCTGACCACCCTGGCCTTATAGTGCTGGCATCCCGGCAGCGGTTCCCCCCACCGGCTCTGTCCGGTAACCGCCTTGGCATAGGGGTCCAGCAGATACCTGGTCTTATCAAATATAAGCCCTTTTTCCGGTTCATATGGGCCGTCCACCCGGTACGCATACTCAAATTCACCGATATCCAGCCGGAACACAATCATGGAGTACACATTGCCAATGCGGTAATGCTTTGGAAAGGGCAGGACCGCATAAGGCTCCTCCTCTGTCCGCCGAAACAGCAAAAGCTCAATATCTGTGGCTCCATGGGAATACACTGTAAAGTTGACTCCCCCGGGTATGGCGGTGGCTCCGTTGATCTCATAGAATCCCGGCCTGACCGCGTATCCTCCCACGTAATCCATGGGTACCAGGTGAATGGTGCCGGGCAGGGCCAGATGGTCGATACAGTTTGTTTTTTGATCCCATGTTATGCCGTCTGCGGGGCCGGCAGCTTTCTTTCCCTTATCCTCCATACATTCCTCCTATATGCGCCCTTGTGAGGCTGTTTCAGGCATTGTATTAACAATATACAACATTCCGGGGGATATTACAAGACTCGGAAAAGCCGCCGGACTCAAACTGGTCCGGCGGCTTTTTCCTTCTGTCTGTTTTCACACTGACAGCTCATCTTATTTTATTTCTGATATCTCTCCCACTTTATCTTTTCCATGGGCAGCTCATCCAATTGATGGGCAGGCGCCTCTGCATCCGGCATTCCAAGGGTAAGGATGGCTTCCAGCTTATAATTTTCAGGAAAACCCAGGCGTTCCCTTACAAATTCCTCCGTGGTTTTCTCATCCGCGTTCCTGAGTCTGCCCTGGACCCAGCAGCTGCCGATCCCCAGGCTGGATGCCATCAGATGCATGTTTGCCATGGCAACGGAACAATCCTCAATCCACACGTCCTGCTCGGTTTCGTCGCCTATGACAACGATAGCGCACTGTGCTTCCTTCAGCATTTTCACGCCTCCTGCCCTGCATCCGGAGAGATCATCCAAGGTCTTTCTCTGGCGCACCACGATAAACTCCCACGGGCGTTTTGCCTTTCCCGACGCCGACAAAAGGCCGGCCTGAAGCACTTTCGTAAGACTTTCCTCCGGAATCTCCTCACCGCTGTAGTTCCTGATGCTGCGCCTTCTTCTCATAATCTCTAATAAATCCATGGTCTTCTTCCTTTCTGCTGCTGCATCCATATGATGCCGGCTTACAGTTTCAGATACGCTTCCAGCACATCCTTCATATCGCAGGTCATACCGTAATCCGCGATATTAAAGATCGGCGCGCTTTCATCCTGGTTGATTGCCACAAAGAGCTTGGTATCCTTAATGCCCTCCGTGTGCTGGATGGCGCCGGATACCCCCAGGGAAATGCATACCTTTGGCCGTATCGTAAACCCGGTCTGTCCAATCTGATGCTCAAAGGGTATAAATCCGGTGTCTGCCAGAGGTCTGGTGCCTCCGATTGCTGCTTCCAGCTTTTCAGCAAAGGCTTTTAAGAGTGTAAAGTTTTCCTCGCTCTCAGCGCCGCGTCCGCCCACTACCACCACCTCTGCCGCAAGGATACTGTCCGTATCATTCATTGCAGGGGCGCTTGACATCACCTGAATCCCTGATTCAGGAAGGGTGATATCTTTGTAATATGTGACATCTGCCCTTCTGCCCTCCTGGGCCTCACAGGGGGTGTACACACCCGGCCTTACCGTCATCATCTGGGGATAAACCCCTTCCTTTGTCACGATGGTGACAAATACGTTTTCCCCAAAAGAAGGTTTGTTCTGCTTGATGAAAAAGGTCCCATCCTCCCTGGTATCCACGGCTAATTCCGTACAGTCCGCAGTCATTCCGCAGCCAAGGCGGGCAGCCACTCTGGAAAAAACGGAGCGGCCCGTGGGGGTAGCCGGAATCAGAACACTGGACGGGTCTATGCGCTTCAGCATTTCCGCCATTGCCTGGCTTACCGCATCGTCCTGGAACAGGCAGTTCCTGTCTGTCTCAACGGCATATATCTCGTCAAACCCAAGCTGTTCCAGCTGGGCCACCAAAGCCTTGCAGTCCTCAGCCAGGACAGCGGCCTGTATCTTTTCACCGGTGGTCTCTTTGATACAATGAGCTGCGCGGACCAGTTCTGCCACAACGGGTTCTAAGTTCCCATTATAATTTTCTGCAAAAACACAAATTCCGTTCGCCATCTATTCCTTTCCTTTCTCAATCTCAATCAGTTCCTTGAGCTTGGCTGCCAGTTCCTCCGGAGTACCTGAAAGCATCTGGGCTCTCCTGGTACTCTCAGGCTGAAATGAATCCGTCACCATTGTGGGAGATCCCGGAAGTCCAATCTCGTCCGCCGCCATCTTAAGGTCTGCATTGGTATATACCTCCAGGGGCTTGTTCTTGGCAGCTCTCTTGGAACGCAGGGTCGCCAGACGCGGTTCATTGCTTCCGAAGCACACGCTCACCAGCGCGGGCAGGGCCGCCTTAATCTTCCACTCCATACCCTGGTACTTTTTCACAGCCGTAATACAGTCCTTGTCATCCTCATCATATGAGAGTCCCTGTATTTCAGCCACATGGGGGATGCCCATGTATTCCGCCACCATAGCTCCCACCTGTCCGGTGGCGCCGTCAGCAGACAATGCGCCGCTTAAAATCAGGTCGAATTTCCCGTATTTCTCAATGCTTCTTGCCAGCACCTTGGCTGTGGCAATGGTATCTCCTCCGGCAAGGCACCGGTCTGTGATGAGACAGCTCTCATCACAGCCCAGGGCCATAGCGTCCCTTAATGCTTTCTCCGCGTCAGTGGGGCCCATGGTGAACACGGCCACCTTACCGCCGGTCTGCTCCTTTAAGACCATGGCGGCCTCTATGGCGTTCAGGTCCGCAGGATTGATCATGCCTTCTGAACTGGAACGGATCAGGGCATGGGTTTCTGGGTCAACGGAAACATCGTTGGAAACAGGAACCTGTTTTATAAGAACCGCTATATCCATATTTTCTCCTCTCCGCCGCTTTCTTATTTTAACAGACGCTCAAACGCCCAGTCTTCCAATAAAGGTGTCTTTTCTCCGCGCATAATGAATTTTGCAAGGTCTCTGCTGGCGGCAGGTGCCTCGATAACGCCGTTCCCGCCGTAACCGGTTGCCAGGATATAGCCCTCCACCGGTGTCTCTCCCAGAATCGGAAGGAAATCCTTTGGCTCCGCACGGTATGAAAGCCAGGATGATACCAGTCCGCTGTCCACGATTCCCGGTACCCTGCACTCTAACTGATCTAACAGGAAGTCAATGAAGTAATCATCGGTTCCGCCTGTGGCCGGAAGTTTGTCCGGATCCCACTGGCCTGCGTGCATAGGATTGCTTAAATCCATGGAAAGGTGGGACTTGCAGATAAAGATGTTGTCTCCTGCGCGCAGGGCGTAGAAGGCCGGGTATTTAAGCACCGGGAAGGTATAGCCTAATTTCTTGCCTGGAGGGCATAAGAAGAAGGCTTCTGCCTTTGTATGCCAGATCGGCACGTCCATGCCTACCATCTCGCCGGTAAATTTGCTCCATGGGCCGGTACAGTCCACAACATAGTCAAATTCATAATCCTGACCGTCGTCTGTCTTAAGGCCTTTTATTTTATTGCCCTCTTTCAGAACTTCCGTCACCTTTACGCCGGTCTTGATAACTCCGCCGTTTTTCTGCATCTTCTTTGCGTAGGTGTTGGAGATCATGGTTCCGTCAAAGTATCCGTCATCCTGTGTGTAGCCTGCGCCCAGGATATTGTCTGTGGAGATGTCAGGAAGGATTTCCTTGATTCTGTCCTTGTCCGTTATGTACTCGCCTGTATAGCCGGCTGCCTTTGCCAGGGCGATGCCTGTCTTAATGGTAGCCTCTACCTTCTCATCTGTTGCGACCACCAGAGTACCTGTTTTATCAAATCCGGCGGAACCCTTTTCCTCTGCTTCCATCTTTAAATATGACTCAAAGCCATACAGCCTTACGTCCCAGTATCTGTTTCTTAAGGAATCGTCAAAGAGACATACGGTTCCAGCGGACTTTGCTGTGGAAGCTCCGCCGATGGTATCCTTCTCAAACACAATTACCTCTGCATTGTCATAAAGACTCAGATGATATCCGAGACATGTTCCCGAAATACCTCCGCCAATAATACCAATTCTTTTCTTTTCCATAACTTTACCTGCCTTTCACATTTTTATTTTTTTATCACAAGGTTTATATATCATCTACACGAAGGACTGTTTCCAGCAGCACCCTGCACCCCTGTCCGATATCCCGTCCCTCTGTAAATTCATATCTGGAATGGCTGATTCCCCCCACGCTTGGCACAAATATCATGCCTGTGGGAAAAACTGTTGTCATGAGCAGTGAATCGTGGAAGGCCCCGCTTGGGACTTTCGTGTAAGGAATATCCAGTTCTTTGACAGAGGCTTCAATGGCATCCTTCACCCATTCGGTCATGGGCGCCGGCTCATGGTAGGAGAACCGGTTAAAGCTGTATTCTTCCCCCATCGCCTCACAGATTTCCCCAAGGCACTCTCTCAGCTTCTGTTCTATGGTTTCCATCACTTTCTCATCCTGGTCGCGTATCTCCAGGTGGAAGAAAGCCTCCCCAGGAATCACATTCACTGAGTTGGGCACCACCTTCATGGTTCCCACGGTTGCCACTGTAAACGGATTACCGTAAGCAGCTACGATTTCCGGAACCCGGGCCACGAATCTGGCCGCAGCCACCAGCGCGTCCTTTCTGTCCTCCATCACCGTGCTCCCGGCATGGTTGGCCTCTCCCGTAATCTTGATTTCAAACCGGCTCACTCCTGCAATGGATGTCACCACACCTACGGGAATCTGCTTCTTGTGAAGGGACGCCCCCTGTTCCACATGCAGTTCCAGGAAACAGTGCACAGAGTCTTTGGGCCGTCTGGCATTGCCCAGGTCAGCCACCTTTAATCCGCAGGCCTTAAGCACATCCCCTCTGGCCTGTCCGTACATATCCAGGTCCTCCTCGCTGACATGAAGGTCCTGTCCGCACATGGCTCCGCTTCCCAACATTCCGCTTCCGAACCGGAAGCCCTCCTCATCCGTAAATACCACAATCTCCAGCGGATGGCGCAGCTTTCTGCCGCTCTCAATCAGTGTCTGGCAGACCTCCAGGCCGGCTACGCAGCCCAGCGCCCCGTCATACCTTCCGCCGTCCGGCACCGTGTCCAGATGGGAGCCTGTCATGATGGCAGGCAGTGTTTTATCCTCTCCCTCCAGTCTGGCAATCAGGTTTCCGGCAGCATCCATCTCAGGTTCTATTCCCAGCTTCCGGAAATAGTCCATGAAGATCTCCCGTCCCTTCCTGTCCTCCGGCGAATATGCCATGCGGGTGAATGTTCCGTCTTCCTGGGCTCCGCATTGGTACAGCTCTTCCAGCCGTCCGAGAACCCTGTCTAAATTGATATCCATTTAACCCCTCCTCGCTTCTATTCGTTGTCAATCTTGCACACACCGTTTATTTCTTTCCTGAACTTCTTATCTATATTGCACATTATAGATAATATTTTAACAGATTGCATCGGAGCAAACTGATAAAAATGGAGAGATAATTTATCTAGTCTGGATAAACTATCTCTCTATGGTATATTACAGGCTGAATTCTCACAGCCGCAACCCCCTGCTGCTATATAAAATCCTTGTTGTAATTCTCTATCATCTTATACACCACCAGTCCAATCCGCACCGCCAGCACCTCGTTGGCATTGTCAAAATCAATCCCGGTCAGCTTCTCTATTTTTTCAATGCGGTAAACCGCTGTCTTATAGTGAACATAAAGATCCTGGGCCGTCTTGGAAAGGTTCAGATTCCGGTCCAGATACGCCCTCAGGGTCGTAATCAGGTCATCCCTCTGGGGTTTCTTATAGTTATAAAGCTTCTGAAGCCCTTCCGGCACATACTCCAACAGCATGGAAGGGTCGCTTAACTGGCACAGCAGCTTAAATATGCCCAGGTCCGCAAACAGCATAATCTGGGGGCCACCGTCCTCCGGCGTCTCTCCCGCCACATCCACGAACATGAACGCCTCGTTGGCTTCTTTAAAGCTATCCGGAAGATTGATGATGCCGTCCACCACTCTGCCTGCTCCTGCTTTGATTTTAAGATACTTGTTATATCTGGCCACGTCCGCCTGAACCTGTTCCGCTATCTTTTTGATGTTTTTGCGGTATTCCTCCTGGGTCTGCTCCCTTTCCACCTCCTGTATCACCACGATTTTATCGAGATCGTTATGGATTTTGGCTTTGGATATACGGCTTCGGATTAAATCGCTTAAGACATCAATATCTTTTACCTTTGCCTTAAAGTCTCCCCTGGCCATGCTTTCGTTTGTCATGCCGAACACAATTACACGGTAGCTGCCGTTGATGTCGACCCCCAGCAGGCTGGTATTCTTCTGGAGTTCTCCCATGGAATGGATTTTTCCATTGAGAATATTGTGTATAATATCATTCTGGAACTTCTTCTCCAGCTCCGTCACCGCGTACTGTCTGGAAAACTCAAAGCGCAGGGCCGTAATGGCGCTCTCTGCGGCTATGCAGTCCATGGTCCCAAAGGGCTGGTTTAACTCTGTCACCACCAGGTATATCTTCTCCCGAAAACTCATCTTCACCTGGATCAGGCACTGGGGGATCTCTCCCTTCTGCCTCATATAGGTGTAATTGGAATAAGTGCCCGGATCAAACGGCACCGCGTCCCTGCTGACGGCGAACTCTCTTGGCGCCTGATCCGTAGCCGCCAGGCAGGTCAGGTTCTGGTTGTATACGGCTACCGGGTTGCGGATCAGCTTGGAGAGCACATCCAGTATCTCATCCACACCTTTTCCTGTGGAATCAGGGGCTATGGCAAGGGCTGCGAAATTGTCGTGGGTTGTCTTAAAATACTTAAGCCTGGTAACCTCCTCGTTAAAAAGCCGTTCCATAATCAGACTCATGACATCCCGGAAGGAAACCTCGAACGGCACCTCCAGAACCGGAATGTTATGTTCCTGGGCAAATGTAAACAGCAGTTCAATCTTGGTGTCCGCATTCTCCACCTTCCTGCCCCGCTTTAACACAAGGGCACTGACACTCTTTCTGCTCAACTCGTTGATATACGTGCGAAACTCATCTACCGTACAGGATCTGAAAGCATACAGACCTGTCAGAAGTACCTCCCCGCCGTCAATAAACTTTACGATGTCCGGCGCCTCAATGATTGTCACACCCTTAATTTCCTTGTCCAGTCCCCTGTCGCCTGCAAGTACCTTGATATCCTTCATTTCCTCTGCCAAAAGAAGTTCTCTTACTGTTAATCCCATCTTTTCCCTCACCGCCATCATTTGTCCTGCCAACACTACCTCCTAATTATAGCACAAACAGACACAGACGTATAATAAAATATCACGTCTGTGTCCTTTTGCTATTTATATGCTATTTCATGACCTTTTCTTTTGCCAGCTTCTCCATAACCACTGCCGCTTTGGCCAGATCGCTGTATTTGGTGAACTCAACCGGGCAATGGCTCCGTCCGTCCTTGCTCGGCACAAACAGCATGACTGTGGGAAGTACCTGACCGATTTCCAGGGCATCATGGCCTGCGCCGCTTAACATCCTCTTGCAGCTGTAGCCCCGCTCCCCGCATTCTTTCTCCATGATATCCAGCATTTCCCCTGAAAGCTCCACAGGAGTTATGGTCAGTTTGTTCTCCATGTCAAAACTGCCGCCATACTCACCAACCGCACGCTCAAGAGCCTTTCTGATCCTGTTTGTAATATCATTTATATTGTCGTTATTTCTGGAACGGATATCCACTGTGAACTCCGCTGTATCCGCCACAATGTTCATACCGCCCGGTATGGTGTTCACATATCCCACCGTAGCAACGGTTCCGTCCGCTTTTTCCCTGGCCCAGTCAGCTATTCTTGAGATAACCTTTGCCGCCGCGTCCACCGGGTCCATCCTCATATCCATGGGTGTGGTTCCTGCATGGTCGGCCCTGCCGTGCACCGTCACCATGTAGCGCTGAATGCCCACGATACAGTCTACCAGTCCAAGCTCTGTGCCTTCCGTATCCAGGACCGGTCCCTGCTCAATATGCGCCTCCAGGAAGCAGCCGATTTTTCCGTCTTCCCAGATTGCTTCTTTGATCCGCTCCGGATCCATACCGTATTCCTTCATGGCCTCATAGATGGATATACCGTCTTTGTCACGGAATTTTTTCATGTAGTCCACATCCCTGTGACCAAGGATGGCTCCTGAGCCAAAATAGCCGGTTCCAAACCGCGTTCCCTCTTCGTCACAGAATCCAACCACCACGAAATCTCTCTTAGGTCTGATTCCTTCTTCTAAAAGGAGACGTGCCACTTCAATGGCGCAGATGACGCCGGCTATCCCATCATAGTCTCCGCCGTTATATACAGAGTCATAGTGGGAGCCCATCATGACACAGGGTAATTGGGAGTCCTCACCCTTTAATACCCCAATCACATTGCCGGCAGCGTCTTCCCTCACATCAAGTCCGCTCTCCGTCATCAGCTCCTTTAAATACTCTACGGCCTGCCTGGCCTCTTTTGTGAACGGCAGCCTGGTGCAGCCGTTTCCCGGTGTTGCCGTAAACTGTTTTAAATGCTCCAAATCCCTGGCAATCCTGCCTGTAATCTCCTCAATCACCATTAGTAAACCCTCTCTATTCTTTATTTGGAAACCAACTTGTGTTTCCTCTTATTTCTTTCTGTCTAATACATATACCTTAAACGGCGAGTACAGCATAGCCGCCACCAGCAGAATAAATCCCAACAGGCATACCCCGTCTCCCTGCATCTTAAGTCCTGTCAGTATCAGGGCAAAGGCCGCCAGGATGGCTGCAAAGGCCACTGTGAGCCTGCCCCCTTTTGTCTTGAAAAATTTCTCTGTCTCCATATGTCATCCTCCTCTGCCCCGGCACTGCCTGCGCGTCATGAAACAGCCACTGATAAAAATACGATAATACCGATTGCCAGCGTCATAATGGTTGTGAAGGGTATGATTCTCTTTAGCACCTGTCCCTCGCTTCCCAGGATTCCCGCTGTGGTAGTCCCCAGGATGATATTGCTGGGGCTGATGGCACTTCCGATAGAACCTCCCGCTGTCTGGGCGCCCAGGATTGGCGCCTGGTTCAGATGAAGCAGATTGGCTGTGGTTACCTGAAACTCTCCAAAGAGTATATTAGATGACATATTGCTTCCGGTCATGAACGATCCCACCATTCCCACCAGAGGCGCCAATATGACATAAGTCTTGCCAAGTACCCTTGCTATCCCGTCCGCCAGCACGCTGGTCTGCCCTGTTCCGCCCATGATTTTGGACATAATGACAAGACCGATGATAGCGATTCCCGACGGCATGGACATGGTTATGGAACGGACAAACACACGCTTTACGCCTCCCGGACGAATCCATCCGTGCCTGCCGAAATACACCAGCCCTGCAATGGATGACAGAAACAGGAACATACTGGCATGGGTAAAGGGCCGCAACGGCGAAAATTGTTCCGTAGCCTGGTTGACGAATCCATACCCCGTGGAAGTCTCCGGAAAGGAAAATCCAATGGACACCTGGTTCAGGAAACGATTTACCGGAGGCACCACCAGCACCACCATGGTAACCGCAGTCAGCAGGATATAAGGCACAAATGCCTGTACCAGCGTCATGCCATCCGGCGTCTCCTCCGATGTGCCGGACGCAGCGCCACGGTCCATAATCCGGCTGTCCTCCACACTCCACTCCTGTCTGTACATCTTCATTCTGCCTATCAGTATCAGGGCCACCAGGGAGAGACAGGCCGGAAGGAAGCAGGCTATGGTTGTATTGACCCGGGTCAGAAGCAGCTCTCCCCCTCCCTGAATCAGGGACAGGATAAGGAGGGCGGGAAGCCCCTTCCTCACAGCCTTTCCTTTTCCGTAGAACCAGCATATCACCAGACCAATCACCACATTCCACATCCAGATGAACACACCTGCCCAAAAGGCAGCCGCCAGATAGTCAGGCGTACCGGGCACAAGTCCGGTGGACATGGCCAGGGCATCCCAGGCAGCTGCCAGGGTACCGAAGGTATTGCCCCATGCCTGCCCCAATAAAGGTATGATGACCGCGAATACGGGAACTACTCCAATGCCCATGAGCAGGGGAGCTCCCACTGCCACCGGTACACCGAATCCTGTAATTCCCTGGAGAAAGCTCTCCAGTATCCATCCCAGGGCCAGCACCATCAAAAGTTCATTGGGCAAAAGCTTTCTCATCCCGTTGCGGATTACAAGAAAGGCCCGGGCTTCATCCGCCACCTGGTACAGAAGAATCGCAGTCCATACAATCAGCAGGATAATAAGAGCGCTCCATATTCCTTTTGCACTTTCCGCTGCCAGCAGCCTGATATCAGCTTTATAGAATACAATGCCGGTAATAATCGTAATGGCCAGCCCCACGGGGGCTGCTTCCGTAGCCCCCCACTGGAACTTAATCATTAGCAGCAGCAGGACAATGATTGGCAGACATGCCATTATCCACATAAACAGATTTGTTGGTACGTTCATATTTTATCTCCCGATTACTTATGTATTACTGTCCCCGTGCTGCCGGCGATTCCTTCCGCCGCCTTGTCAAGCAAGGTGATAAGTGTACGCCTGCCTTCTCCAGACTGTGCGAAACGGATGGCTGCCTCGATTTTCGGAAGCATGGACCCCTTGGCAAACTGCTCCTGGGCAATGTACTCCTTGGCCTTATCTACTGTAAGGTCACTGAGCCATTCCTGGTTCTCCCTGCCGAAATTGATGGCTACCTTTTCCACAGCGGTCAGAATAATCAGGTAATCCGCCTCCAGCTCCGCTGCCAGCAGGCTGCTGGCATTGTCCTTGTCAATGACGGCGTTGACTCCTGAGAGCCTGCCATTGTCATTCACCACAGGAATACCGCCTCCGCCGCAGGTAATGACGATATGACCGGCGTCCACCAGCGTCTCAATGGTCTTGAGCTCCCGGATTTTCATGGGCATGGGGGAGGCCACCACGATGCGGTAACCCCTTCCTGCGTCTTCCATGCAGGGAATCCCGTTTTCCATGTTTTTCCTTGCTTCTTCCTCGGTCAGGAACCTGCCGATGGGTTTTGTGGGATTCTTAAATGCCTCGTCCTCCGGGTCCACCTCCACCTGGGAGAGGATCGTGGATACCTTTACATCCATGTTCCTCTTATACAGCTCATACTTGATGGCATTTTGCAGGTCGATGCCGATATACCCCTGGCTCATGGCCACACAGGTCGGCAGCGGCGTTTCCTTGTAATTCTCATAGCTGCAGGCCAGCTGGTCCATGGCATTCTGGATCATGCCCACCTGGGGGCCGTTGCCATGGGTGATAATCAGGTCCATGCCCTGCTGCACCAGGTCAACAATCACCTCAGCTGTCTTTGCCACTGCCTGCTTCTGCTCTTCGATATCCTTGCCCAGGGCGTTACCGCCCAGGGCAATTACTACTCTTTTTTTATCCATAACCCCATCTCCCTTACATCATAAGCTTAGTCCAAAGAGAACCCCAGTTTCTTCGCGTATGCCGCGATTGCCTTTTCAAAACATGCAATAGGCGGATGTACAGTGCCGGCCCCTATCTGTCCGTAGCCAGCCACCTTATGGGCGATTCCCGTATTGATAACTGGTGTGATACCCTTTTCCACCACCAGTCTGGCATCAATCCCAAGGCATGTTCCCTGGAAGTTCCAGTTTGGTATGATAAAGTTGGGATTCCGGTCAATGGTAATCTCCGTCATCTCCGTACTGGTACGAAGCGCGTCCTCGTACCCGCCGGCTCCCACGAATCTGGTAACGGCCGGAGCCGCGATCATGGCCATGCCGCCTACGCCGAAGGTCTCTGTGATGGCGCTGTCACCCATATCCGGGCAGGCGTCCTCACCGTCATAACCTGTAAAGTAGAGTCCCTGGGGCGTGTTGACAGGAGCGGTGAACCATTCATCCCCCATGCCGCTTATGCGGATACCGAATTCCACGCCGTTTCTGCACATGGCAGTGACAATGGTGCCGTCGGTTACCTGCCTTGCGGCGTCCATGACAGCCTTACCTGTTGCCATCATGATATTCAGGAAGAACTGGTCTGTATCAGCCAGGAATTTGATGACGTCATATCGGTCCTTTTCGTCCATATCCATCTTGGTAATCACCGGGCTGACCTCTTTCAGGAAAGCCAGGGACGCCGCAATATTCCTCTGGTGGAACTCGTCTCCCATGGCGATTGCCTTGGCTACAAGAGGATTCACATTCAGTCCGCCTATGGAACGGATGGCCCTTCCAAGGGTTGGTCCCAGCACATCCTTCATCCACAGCAGGCGGTCAACCACTTCCTTGGAATATGCACCGAACCTCAGCACCTTGCCGATTCCCTCATTCATGGTACAGTATGCCTCATTGCCGTCGGTCTGGTTCTCAACCACGAACACAGGCATGTTGGCGGAGGTAATGCCTCCCATGGGGCCCACGGCCTTTACATGATGGCAGGGAATAAAGGTCACCTCACCGGATGCAAGTATCTTTCTTGCTTCTTCCTCTGTAGCGGCCCATCCCTCAAAGAGTGCTGCGCCCACACAGGAACCCTGTACCGGGTCCGGCATGTTCTCAAACCGGATTGGCGGTCCCGCATGGAGAATCACCTTGCCCTCATTCAATTCTTTGATGACGGACTTAGCCGGCACCACATCCTTGATGACAGGCTGGCTGGCAACCACTTTGGCGATAACGGAGCGGTTGGCCTCATCAATATCCATTTCCCGGCAGCTTCTCAGGAAATTCAGGACCTTTATCAGCTCCACGTTGCCCCCTGCGGGCGGCGCCCAGTCATACTGGACCACGTCACATCCAAAGGCTTCTATGACCTCAGCAAAGCTCTTAAGGCCCACATTGATGACTCTTGGCTTCTGTGACAGAAGTTCAAGGAGTTTTTCCGATGCTTCCGTTTTCTGGATCCGGGCTGTTGTCTTGGGGCGGATTTCCTTCACCGGCTCTTCAAAGTCCAGACCGATGGCGCGGATTGCCGTATGTACAGCCAGCTTATTATTTTCACATACAATGACCCCTGCTTCCTTCAGTGTTTCCACGGCCTTGTCATAACCCTGGAAATCCCTTCTTGTCCCGCATACAGTGGCCACGAAGAATAATTTTCTCCCTTCCTCCCTGGCCTTGTCGCGAAGGCGGATGATTGCAGGGAGGAGGGCCCCGGCCATATCCTCATGGGAACCGTAACCCAGCATGATGTCCAAAAGGATAACGCCTGTGGACCCGTCGTCTATCGCCTCCTGCATGCACTCAATGCGCTTGGCGGGATCAATCATGGGATGAGGCTTGCCCTGGGTGTATACATCGTCTCCCAGGTCCACCACGATATGTCCGTCGGTCTTTAACATAAAGCCTTCTGCCTTCTGGGGCGGAACCTTAAGGTTCAGGGCATCCTTGATTAACATGGCAGCTTCCCCTGCCAGGGTGCCTCCTGAGTAGTATGCCTTGATTGTCTTCTTTTCCTCTGCCGCGAAGAAGCTGGAGGAATCCGCCTCCACGCTGCCCTCTGCGATATCCTGGCCCCTCACCAGCCCCACGGCCAGGCGGGCTGCTTCATCCAGTGTATACGCATGGTAGAAGTTTTCCTCATGGTACTCCGGCTTCTCACCCAGGAACAAGGTGACAACCGGTTTCTTAAAGTTGCTCAGCCGGTCGGAAATCCTGTCCCTCACCGCCTTTGCCGGAGGCTTGGATATGATGATCAGCACTTTCACGGTATCATCCTTTTCCATGGCCTCAATCATATCCATCATGGTAATTCCGCCTACTTCAGTGGACAAATCCCTGCCGCCGGTGCCGATGGCGTTTTTAACGCCCTCTCCCAGACGGTCTATGATGGTGGTCAGTTCCTGGATGCCGGTGCCTGACGCTCCGATGATGCCGATGGGTCCCGGAGCCACGTGATTGGTAAAGGCAATGGGCACGCCCTGGATGATTCCGGTACCGCAGTCCGGTCCCATAACAGCCAGCCCCTTTTCATGGGCCTTTTTCTTTAACTTAATTTCATCCTCCAGCGTAACATTGTCGCTGAACATGAATACGTTCATGCCCTCATCCAATGCCCGGTCAGCCTCCAACGCCGCATAAGCGCCCGGTATGGAAATCACCGCCAGGTTGGCGTCCGCCAGCTTTCCCAGTGCCTTATCCCAGGACCGGACCGCCTCCGCTCCCTTTTTATCCGACTCTGAAGTGGACTGTTTCTTAAAGAACGCCTCCACTTCCTCCATGATCACGTCAAGCAGCCCGTCGTCATCCACATCAGCCACTACCACCATATCATTGGCGGACGCCTCCTCCAGCTCGCTGGTACTAAGGCCGCTCTGCCTGTAAATATCCTTGTTGGCAGGAGTTGCCATCATGATGGAAACCTTCTTTACACCTTCTATGGAAGAAATCTGGTTAGTCAAAAGCATAAGGACTACAGAATCATGATAACTCCCTTTTTTTACTATGGTTTTTAACATACGCTCCCCTTCTCCTTATTCGGCAAACCTGTTTTTGTGGTCATATTTATCAAAGTGTACCTTATCGCTCTTTAAATACTCATAGATTTCATCAACTATCTCCACGCCGCCTGTGGCATAGGCTTTATCCCGCCTCATGACCGCGCGCTCACCCGGATAATATACCTTATCAAAGCCTTCTGCGGCCGGCATCTCTCCCAGCTCATCAAGCACCTGTGACATGGACGCCTTGAATGCGTCTAATCCCACGAATCTGGACGGATCCATGACAATGAACATCTGTCCCAGCTCCCTGCCTGCCGACAGGTCATGGTACATCGAACTTACATGCTTCCCAAAGGGAACTCCCAGAAGCACGCCCGAGAAAATGTCCACCATCATCATCAGTCCGTATCCCTTGGCGCCTTCAATGGGTACCAGGGCATTCACAAGGCTGGAATCCGTAACCGGACGTCCCTTGGCATCCACTGCCCATGTGTCGGGAATGGATTCATGCCTGGAGCGTTTGTCCAGTATCTTGCCCCATGCCTGGACCGTGGTAGCCATGTCGAATACAACCGTTCTTTCGTCAGCCGTGGGGGCTGCAAAGGAGATGGGGTTGGTACCGTAGTAAGGCTCTATCCCGCCGTACGGCACCGCCATCGGATCGGACTGGCAGCATGCAATCGCCACCAGATCCGCCTTGGCGGCCATTTCCGTATAATAACCAATGGAGCCGCTATGGGAAATGTTGCGGATGCCAACCACTGCGATGCCGGACTTCTTTGCCATCTCGATGGCCTTTTCCATGGCCAGCACAGACGCTACATATCCGCAGCCGTTGTCCCCTTCAAAGACAGCGGAACAAGGTCCTGTCTCCCTCCACTCAAACTTCGGATCAACCGTGATGCCGCCCTTGGCAATCCTCTCGCTGTAATACTCCACACGCACAGCCCCGTGGGAGTGATAACCCCTTTCGTCAGACCAGGTGAGGACATCGGCCGTCATATCCGCATGATCCGCCTTCAGCCCCGCCTGCATCAGCTTATTTTTCATTAACCCCTTTAACTCATCATGGGAAAGTTTCATATCTGCACCCCGCTTCTTCTCAATATTCTATAACTGCACGTCTCTGTTGCAATCCTTGGAGTAAATATACGCGAAATCCTCTTCACGTCCCACCGCATAACATGCCTGCGGGCAATATGCGTCCAGGAACATGTAATCTCCGGCCTTTACCGGTACCCAGTCATTGTCAGCCCTGTACATGCCTTTGCCTGACAGGAAATACATTCCGTGCTCCTGGATATGTGTCTCCACGTAGCCGTGGGACGCTCCCAGCTTGAACTTCAGGATGTGCATGTTCATATCAAATCCAAAATTACCTGCTGCCGGAAGGAAATCCTTGATGTGGCAGTTGTCCATTCCCTCATATTCTGTCCAGGGAATATCATTGGCATTTCCCACTACCGTAAATGCGCTGTATCCCTCAATCTTTTCATATCTGCGCTTATATACATACAGCCTGGCTTCTTTGCCGCTCTTGTTTTCAAAGGAAACCTTAACGCTCTCAGGGGAGAAGATATAACCGCCCTCGGTAAGGCTCTCTTCCTTGTCGGCATTCTTGACAACCACTTCGCCGGCCAGTACATAAATGAACGTCTCCAGACCTTCACCGCCAATGCCGCTGTTTTTTCCGCCTTCCTTTACCGTAACCAGATAATCCGCAAAGGTAGCTCCCATGGCAGGGGAACCCAGAATGGTTACGTCGCAGTTCTCATAACCGGGGATGCTGTTCTTAACCAGACCGTCCGGTTCCAGCAGAACATAATTTTCCTTCTTGATTACAGAACGTGTTGCCAGTAATTCCTCTCTGTATCCTACCTGATCATTTAAATAACTCATATTTACTTCCTCGCTTTCATTCTTTGTTAAAGGCCTTTTTGGGTCAACTTTTTTATATTTATATTATTGCAAAACAACGCTCTTTTTTCAATTATGTATTTATGCAAATCTCCCTATGATTTTTATCCATTTTATACCCTATTGCTAATTTTTTCACATCCCACTTTTTTCCGGTCTCATGTTATAATATCTTTAAATATAACTTATCTATTATACAAAGGAGAACACCATTATGACGGAAAAAAGAGAGATAAACCTGGAACATCCAGCTTATCCAAAGTATGCAACTGTATATTCAGAAAAGGATACAGATGCAAAAGCCTGTATCCTTTACTTCCATGGGGGAGGGCTGCTGTACGGCAGCAGGGAGGATCTGCCCCGAAGGCATATAGATACCCTGACCCGGGCCGGATATATCATCATATCCTACGACTACCCTCTTGCGCCCGCCGCCAGGCTGGATACCATAATGGGTGATGTCTGTTCCTCCATCACCCATTACATAAATCATCCTGAAATATACTGCGGACGCAAACTCCCGTTCTTCCTGTGGGGCCGTTCCGCCGGAGCCTATCTCTGCCTCTTAGCCGGGGCCAAAGGCAACCTGCCTGCCGTGCCCGCAGGAATCCTCTCCTACTACGGATACGGATTCCTGTGTGACCACTGGTATGAGACACCCAGCGGATTTTACTGCTCCCTTCCGGCTGTGGATGCGTCCTGCCTGGAACAGGCCGGTGCTGACCTCCACACGGCCGGAAGCCTGGACACCCACTACAGCATTTATGTATATGCAAGACAGACCGGATCCTGGCGTTCCCTTCTGTATGAAGGCAGGGATAAATATTTCTATCTGGACTACACCCTGCGCGCCTGCACCGCCCTTCCCTGCCCCCTTTTCTGCGCTCACGGCACCCGTGACAATGATGTGCCCTATGGGGAATTCCTGGAGCTGTCAAACCGTTTCCGCCCACGGCAGTTCATCGCCTCCTGCGATGGCCACGACTTTGACCGGGATGAAGAAAACCCGTTTACGGAAAAACTGCTGGACGAGACACTGGCATTCCTGGAGGAGAACCTGAAGCTGTCGCCGGCCCAGTGCTTATAACTAGCCTTCCTGCTCCTGGAAAATGGTTCCTGTGCGGAATGACTTTGCGCTCTTCATGTTCTTCATCAGGAAGTAATACACCAGTCCCGTGGGAATCAGGCTCACATACCAGGACAGCTGTACGATGACCAGAGAGCAGAGGGAGCCGATAACGATGGCTATGATGGCTGCCCAGTTGATTCCCTTGAACACGCCCTGCTTGTCATACATATGATTGATATTCAGCTTCTTTTTCCGGAGAATGTAATAGTCCACCGCCATTACGGCAAAAATCGGGCCCAGGAATGCGGAATAGAACTGGGTAAACAGGCTTAAGCCCGCTGCCGAATCATCCGTCACCAGCTTCCACGGCATACAGCATGCCGAGAGGATTCCTACCAGGATGGTGGCGTGGGACCATTTCATGTGGAATGATTCCATCAGCACATAGGATGGCGGAACGATATTGTTCAGCACATTGGTTGTGACCTGGGCAAATGCAATAAACAGCAATGTCACTACTGTGAGGAACTTGCTTCCCATGGTTGTGGAGAACACCACAACCGGGTCGCTGTTGCCGGTAGCAGCCGTCACAAGCAGCCCGATCAATCCCATAAACAGCGTTACAGGCAGAATGGCAACCGTGTAAATGCTTCCGGTAAAGGTGGGTCCCACCTTCCCCTCCAGGTTACGGGAATAGTCGGATGCATTGATGATCATGGTTGAGTAGATTCCCAGGAAGGAGGTGGTGGCTGCCCAGAAAGGCATGCCCCATGTTCCCTTGATTCCGGAGAACACGTCATCAATCTCAGTTGCGAACTGTGTCTTGACCACATACAGCATGTAGGCCAGTATTGCGATGATGAATACACAGGAAATATTTTCCAGCCACTTGATACCCTCAAATCCCTTGATGGCCAGGGCAACCTGCAGCATTGTAAACAGGGCATAGACCAGGGGAAGGTTGCTGAAACCGAACAGGATGCTCAGACAGCTGTTGATGGCTCCCGCTCCCACCCAGCTCTGGAAACCAAACCAGATAATGGCAGGAATACCTCTTAACAGGCCGGGCACCTTGACGCCGGTGGTGCCGAAGCTGCTTCGAAGCTGTACCGTGTAAGGAATACCGTACTTATGCCCGCAGTTGCCGATGATTACCAGCGCCACCGCGATGACCAGACATCCGATGACCATGGCAAGGATGGCCTGCCCCACTGTCAATGCCCCTATCAGGCCGGCGCCCATGGAGAAGGTGCCGATGGATACGCACCCTCCCATGAAGCTTGCCGCGTAGGAAAGAGGCCCCATAATACGTTTTTTCGTCGGCTGCAGATCCGGATCCACGTTCTTTACCAGCTCCGGATTCAAATTCATATTTTCAACTATATTACTCATACTTTCTCCTTTTCCGGGGAGTGTCTGAAAATCACGTTCTGTCAGCTCAGTCTCCTGACCAGGGTCCCCACACCTTTTTCTGCTGTAATCCTTCCGTCTTCAGCCACCACATTGCCGCGGATGATGGTGCATACAGGCAGTCCTTTGCCCTTCATTCCCACAAACGCGGAAATCTTGTTTACATACAGGAGGGATTCGCCTGTAATCTCCCACTCCTTTTCCGGGTCCAGAATCACAAGGTCCGCGTCAAATCCCGGAAGTATGTCACCCTTTTTCCCGTATATGCCGAATGCTTTTGCCGGATTAAGGGCCATGGCTCTTGCCAATACCCTGGGATCCACGCCCCGCTTTACGCATCCCTCGTTAAACGCCACCTGGAATCCGCTCTGGATGCCGCTGATGCCGCCCCATACGTCAAATACATTCTCGATTTTATTTCCCAGAATCTCTTTGAATTTCTCATCGTAGGAGCAGGGAGAATGATCGCTTGCTATACCGCTGAAGGTACCGTCCTCCACATAGGTCCAGAGACGGTCCACATCTTCCTTGGACCGCAGGGGAGGCGCGCATTTGAACAGAGGTCCGTTGGCAAGGACATCCTGGTCCGTCAGGCTCAGATAATGGGAACATGTCTCCGCCGTCACATCATAGCCCGCCTGCTGGGCCTCCTTTATCTTCTGGGCCACGTCGGGACTGCTCACGTGGCAGATATGTACCTTGCACCCTGTTGCCTTGGCAATCTCAATCATATCCACAGTGGCAACCATCTCCGCAATCACCGGCCTGGAATCCAGAAATCCCTGCCAGTCCATACGTCCTTCTCTTTTCATCCTGGCTTCCTGCCATTTAATCATGGAAAAATCTTCGCAGTGGAAGCCGGCACGGCCGCCAAATTCCTTAATTCTCTCCATGGCCTCATAGGCCTGCCCGTAGTTTAAGGAGCTGTAATCAGGTGATACCGGTCCGATAAAGGATTTGAAGGCAACACAGCCCTTCTCATGCAGGCCTTCCAGTTCGTCAAAATTATCCGGCACCAGGCCGCCCCAGAAGCAGTAGTCCGTATATGCGTTACAGTCCACCTTCTCCACTTTTCTGTCAAAAATTGCCGCGTTCGTCATGGCCGGTTCATTTTGAAGGGGCATGTCGATGATGGTGGTATAACCTCCCATGGCTGCCGCCGCTGTCCCATGTTCATAATCCTCCCGCCATTCATACCCCGGATCATTGAGGTGGGCATGGGTGTCAATGGCTCCTGGAAATACATATTTTCCTTTTGCGTCAATCACCTTTGCAGCCTCCGGCTCCTGCCCGGCCTCCAGCAGGGCGGCAATCCTGCCGTCCTTTATGCCGATATTCCCCTCTGTCACTGCCTGGGCGGTAACAATCCTTCCATTTTTCACTAACAGATCATACATAAGCTTTGCCTCCTATTTACTTCTCCAGGGAAGTCCCTTTCCTGAAACGTTGGCAGGACGGCATATGCTTCATGCAGAAATAATATACCAGTCCTGTAGGTATGGTTGCCGTAAAGAAGGATATGTCTACATTGACAAGTCCGATTACCGCGCCCACTGCCGTTGCAATGATGGCTGCCCAGTTGATTCCTGAATGGGTTCCGTTATCATCGTAGAGGTCATCCAGAGCCGCTCCTTCCATCTTCCCCCTGTGCAGGATGTAGTAATCCGTAATCAGCACGGCAAAGATTGGGCCAAAGAAAGCGGTGTAAATCTTAACAAACAGATCCAGTCCTGCCGCGGAGCTGTCGTTGGTCAGGATCCACGGACAGGTACATACAGCCAGGACTCCCACCAGGATCACGGCCGTCCTGTGCTTCATCTTAAATGCGTCCATAAACGCATAGGCAGGGGGCACCACGTTGCTGGCCAGGTTGGTGGTCATCTGGGCAAAAAGGATGAATCCAAGGGTTGCCACCAGCAGAACCTTGTTGTGTACCATCTGTGAAAATGCGTTGATGGGGTTTGCAATCCCTGTTGCCGTGGAAGCCATTGCGCCGATAAGTCCCAGAAGGACAGTGGTTGGTACCATGGCGATAAAATAGGCAACACCGCGCTTTCCTACGGAAAAACCGCCCTTTAACTCTCTGGAATAGTCGCCGGCATTGAGCATAACCGTGGTGCTGTTGCCAAAGAAAGCGATGATGGCAGCGATGAACGGCATTCCCCATGAACCCTTCCTGCTGATAAGCTTATCGCCAATCACGCCCCAGTACTGGGTCACGCATACAAATAACATATAGAGCATGGCGCTGACGATTACCACGCCGCCGATGTTCTCCACCCATTTGATTCCGTGGAAGCCCTTTACTGATAATATAATCTGGACCACCTGGAACAGGAGGAAGAACAGCACAACATTGTCATATCCGAATATGGCAATGGATATCTGGTTGATGGCGGAGCCGCCCAGCCAGGTCTGGAATCCGTACCATACAATAGCGGGAAGACCACGGATCATAACCGGTACAATGTTTCCCTTTGTGCCGTACGCGCTCTTAAGCTGAACCGCATAGGGCGCGCCTGATTTGTAGCTGAAACGGTCATTTGCACAGATGCCGATAACCAGTATGGTGGAGCCAATCAGCACCGCCAAAAATACCTGCATCAGGTTAAGCCCCTTGTCCAACTGGGCAGACCCCATGGTCAATGTGCCGATGGAAATACATCCTCCCAGCCACAGCATCAGGTAGGATCCCCACCCCATAATACGGTCCTTGTCCTGAATCGGCGCCAATGAATCTGTTTGCTTATTTACTTCATTTTTTACATCGCTCATAATATCACCCCTTATTTTCTTCTCCTCGTATTAACAGTCATGTACCGGAGTCACGTATTCCCCGTAGCCCAGAGCGTCTTCCCTATAGGTTTCGCCGGAAGCAACCACCTTGCCCCGGATGATGGTGCATACGGGAGCGCCCTTTCCTTCCAGACCGTCGAAGCAGGATACATGCCCCTTGGTCAGCAGTTCATTCTGGCTGCATTTCCAGGCCTTCTCAGGATCAACAATAACAATGTCCCCGTCAAATCCCAGCTCAAAGGCCCCCTTCCGGCCGTAGAGACCGAATACCCTGGCCGGATTGTAGTCCATCACCCTGGCAATCAGGGTGGGGCTTAAGCCCTTCTTGTTTACCACCATGTCAAACATCATAGGCAGGAAGAACTGGATGGAGTTGAGACCGCCCCATGCATGCCAGATATCCTTTGTGGAATTGTCCTTTTCCTCATCCGCAGCCGGTGAGTGGTCGCTTCCCACACAGGATAATGTGCCGTCCAGAACATAATCCCACAGCCGTTCCATATCCTCTTTCCTGCGCATAGGCGGCGTACACTTGGCCGGAGCGCCCTTCTCAAAGACAAAATCCTCTGTAAACCCAAGATAGTGTGGACATGTCTCAGCCGTAATAGGAAGCCCTTCGTGGATGGCGTCCTTTACAACCTGTGCCACCATGGGGTGGCTCACATGGCAGATATGCACTCTGCCCCCGGTTGCCCTGGCCATGTCAATCACATTTTTAGTGGCAACATACTCGGTCCACACATCATGGGAATCCAGGAAATCCCTGATTTTCTCTTCGCTGGTCCTTCCGGTTTTTGCCTTTGCCTCCTTTTCCCGTTCCAGCACCTGACCGAACTCTTCACAGTGGAAACCGCACAGGGCCCCGTACGGCTTTAAGATTTCCAGAGCCTTTCTCACATTACCCATGTTCACGGTCGGGAACAAATCGCCGTTGGGGCAGGTAAACCCTTTGAATGCAGCCACGCCGCATTTGTGCAGGTCCACCAGATCCGCCATGTTGTTCTTCACCGAACCGGGCTGATTGTCATAATCCCCCACAATACCGCCCCACAGGGCAAAATCCACATAGGAGTGCTTGCTGATGCGCCCCATCTTCAGGTCAAAGATTTCCTTATTCATCAAAGACGGATCATTGTTCAAGGGCATGTCAATCAGGCAGGTACAGCCAGCTGCCGCTGCCGCCCCGGAACCGGTCTCAAAGTCCTCCCTGTATTCAAATCCCGGTTCATTCAGGTGCGCGTGGCAATCAATGATTCCCGGATATATGTAGCATCCCTTTGCATCTATCACTTCTTTTGCAGCCGCCTGCGACCCCTTGGCAAGAAAGGCAGCGTAGACCCCGTCTTTTACCGCAATATCAGCTTCATAAATCCTGTCAGGGGTTACCAGCTTTCCGTTTGTTATTACTAAATCATACATTTTTTACCTCCTTACAGACTGTAAATCGTTGACCGTTTCAATACTTACGTTGTATTTTATTAGATACACAGTCAAAAAACAATGACGAGAAAACGGGGAAAAATTATGTTTTTTTGTCTATCATGTATAAAACTATATTATTTTGAAATTTGTTTTTGTGTTTTTTTCGATAATCTGGTAAAATTTATTGTTGAAGCATTGTCATAAGTGCAACAAACAGCATAGCACAGGGAGAAAGCAAATGTATCCTACCATCACCGCCATTGCCGCCTACGCAGCACAGCAGCTGGAGGAGTGCCGTTTCTGGACGGTCCACTCTGTCTACAAAAAAACAGTGAATCTTCAGGCAGGAGAGCGCCTTCTGGCCCTGCAGGCCGCATCCTCTCCCATGTCTCCTATCAGCATCATAACAGACATGGATGTCAGGGCTTTTGAAGTTCTACCGGTCAAACCAGGCCAGCAGGTGTCCATTGCCGGCAGCCGAATTATAATATCCTCTCCGGGACACACAGTGGATTTTTGGTGCCGGCCGAAAAAAGTCTGCTGCACCCGGTTAACCTGCCCGTCCGGGCCGTTTCCCTGCAAAGAGCTTCTCTCACGGGTCCGGCAGGCCGTCGCCAGCTCGCAGGCCGGCATATTCCGGCTTCTGTTCTGGGATTCCACGGATGGCCAGGCAATGAAAGGCAAAGAGGAATACAGCCTAATTCTGGCCGCAGCCAGAAGCCGAATCCTCCAATGCAGCGAATGTCTGGAACAGCATTTGTACGGAGATGCTGCCAAACACCTGGCAGGACTCATAGGACTGGGAATAGGCCTTACGCCAAGCGGTGATGATTTTCTGTGCGGGGTGCTGGCAGGACTCATCCTGCGCGGAGAGGAAAACCATCCATTTGCGCACGCTCTCTGCCGGGAGATAACTTCCCGCCGGTTTGATACCAATGATATCAGCCGCGCCTTTTTGGACTGCTCTGTGCAGCACCATTTCAGCCTGGCTGTCAACAGCCTGACAGACCTTCCCTCTGCCGATAGGATTTTAAACGTATTCTCAGACATTGGGCATTCTTCCGGCATTGATACTTTATGCGGGGTTGCGTACGGACTCTCCGCAGAGGTATAAGGATGGGGTTCAGACACAACAAAAGCGCAGGCTTCTGTGCCCTCCCCGGAGGAGTATCACAGCACAGTGCCTGCGCTTATATATAATCTATTATATTTTAAAGTTATTACCGCCTTGTAAGGATAGAATCAATCAGCCCATACTCCAATGCCTCCTCCGCGCTCATAAAATTATCCCGCTCTGTATCCCTGGCTATTTCCTCCTCGGAGCGTCCTGTATTCACCGCCAAAACACGGTTTAAACGCTGCCTGCTTTTCTGCATGTAATCCGACATGATTTTAATGTCGCTGGCAGGGCCCTGGATTCCATTTCCGTGCATGGCGGGCTGGTGTATCATGATTTCGGAATTGGGAAGGGCCATGCGTTTTCCATGTGCTCCTCCTGCCAGCAAAAAGGCCCCGAAACTGGCTGCCAGTCCAAGGCAGATAGTTGAAACGTCGCATTTAATATACTGCATGGTATCATATACAGCCCAGCCAGCTGTCACAGAACCACCCGGACTGTTGATGTACAGCTGGATATCCTTGTCCGGATCCGCGGATTCCAGAAACAGCAGCTGGGCTATAATAAGGCTGGCGGAGGTGTCGCTGACCTCCTCGCCCAGAAAGATAATACGGTCCGACAGAAGCCTGGAATATATATCATAGCTTCTCTCTCCTCTTCCTGTCTGTTCAATCACATAAGGTATGGTGCTCACGCTGCAATCCCTCCCATTCTGTCACAAACCCCATATACTGTAAAACAGGAGGCTTGATGCATTTGCATCCGTTTCTTTGCAGGCTGATAAATCCCCCTTTTTCTGTACGCTCCGGGCGGACATAAATATACCTGTTTAAATGCGAGAGAAAATGCCTGCTGGGACTGGTACCCGGCATCGTAGGCTATCTGCGTGATGTCCATATCCGTATCCACCAGCTTCTCCGCCGCCATGGTAAGCCTGCGCTCCTGCACATATTTATGAATCGTGCCTCCCGTCTCTTCCATGAATATCCGGTTCAGATGGAACCTGGAATAACCTGCATGCTCCGCTATCTGCTCCAGATTCAGCTCCTCCTCCAGGTGTTCCTCAATATAATCAATGACCTTTCTCACTGTATGCTTTTGATTCTTCATTCTGCCACCTCCTGGTCTGGTTCATTTTATTATAACAGGAGAGCGCCGGATTGTCTTAATAAAAAGTGCGTTTTGTAACGCAATAAGCCGGGGCAGGATTTTCGCAAATCCCGCCCCGGCCATTACCCGAACACTTAATATGGACTTTAATACAGCTTCGCACCCGCCGGAATATGGTCATCTACAATCAGGAGATGAAGTCCTTCATGTCCGTCCTCCTCATGAACCGCAGAGATCAGCATTCCGCAGGAATCAATGCCCATCATCTTTCTGGGCGGCAGATTCACAATCGCAATCGCTGTCTTTCCAATCAGGTCTTCCGGCTCATAATACTCATGAATTCCGCTTAAAATCGTGCGGTCTGTGCCTGAACCATCATCTAAGGTAAACTGTAAAAGTTTCTTACTCTTGGGCACTGGGGCACAGTCTTTTATCTTTACGGCACGGTAATCAGACTTTGCAAAGGTTTCAAAATCTACCATTTCCTCAAACAGCGGCTCAATTTTTACGTTGGAAAAATCTATTTTTTCTGCCGGTTTTGCTTCTGTTTTCACTTCTGCCGAAGCTGCCTTTTCCACCTTTTTCGCTCCATCCGGACCGCCCAGTGTCTTCATGGTCGGGACGACTGCTCACTATACTGTCGTTACCCTGCATCATCCTGCAGTCCCAACATGTTATCAAGCTTCTCACTTGCCGTTACACTGCACCGTACTGCACCATACATTGGAATATCTGTGGCACAGATGTGGTACTCAGCATTTTTTTGTGGTACTTGGGAGTCCATCAAGGACTCTTCCTAAATGACATCATGATCATTTAACTGATCAAATATATCCTTCTTTTTCTTCTCCGATACTTCGGCGTAGATGTCCAGGGTTGTCTGAATATCCTTATGCCCCATAACGGATTGTATTACCTTAACATTGGTTTCATTCTCACAAAGCCTCGTACAGAACGTATGCCTTGTGATGTGGCAGCTGAAATCCGGTATTATTACCGGCTCTCTGCCTTCTTTCTTTGCATCCACTATTTCCTTTGCGTTATGATCCGATACTATGCGCTTTATTACCTTATTCACGCCAGCCGGATTGAGCAGCCCGCCAAAACGATTACAAAAGATGAAGTTCTTCATTCCTCCAAGCTCTACAACACAATGATAGCCGTACTTTTCCTGGTTCTCTTTTTCAAGCTCCAGAGCTTCCTTGACCTTCTTGAGCATCGGAATAGTTCTGATACCCGCCTCTGTCTTTGGAAGTGCAAGCTCATATTCACATTTGTAGTTCTTGTCAGATCTCGGATAATAGGTAACATCATGATCAATGGTTATAATCCCATTATCCATATCGGCATCATCCCAGCGCAGACCGATAACCTCTCCTATACGGCATCCAGTACCGAACATCACGGTAAACAGTGGCTTCCATTTCAGATTCTTCTGAAGATTAAGACAATCAAGGAAAGCCCTTTCTTCCTCTATTGTGAGTGCATGTCTTACCCCGGTCTCGCCGTCCCACTTCTTATTTACCTCAGCCATTGCTCCATCCGCAGGATTATTACGAATGACATTATCCCTGACTGCGAGCTGGAAGGTGGGGCGTAGCACCGTATGAACAGAATCCACCGTGCTTACGGATAATCCCTTGCCAAGCAAAGCATTGTAAAACAGCACCACATCAGAATACCTGACACTTGAAAGTTTCTTCTTTCCGAATCCGTTTCTTACGTAGCGGTCATAGGTATACAGGTAATTGGTTCGTGTCGAACTACGAAGTTCAGTCTTAGTAGCTATGTAGCGGTCAAATGCGAAGTTCACATCTGCTTTGCCCTGGACATACATATCAAGTCCATCAAGCTGATCCCGCTGAAGCTGCTTTTCCTTCTCCCTAAGTTCCCCTAAGTCCTTGGAGTAGATACATCTCCTTTTTCCAAGGGGATCCGTATAGGAGTATCGGTAAAGCTTCTTCTCCTTCTTGTAGTCCTCGCCCTTATGTAGTACCTTGCCCTTAGTGTCTTTCCGTATTTTTGCCATAGTTCATCCCTTTCTATTCAGGAAAGAGATTTTGCAAAATTACTTGTGCTTGGTTTCAAACAGTAGCCTGACACCTTCACGTATGGTTTCTGTTATGGTCTGGTCGTTTTGGTCTGCACGCTGCTTTAACTGCTCAAATTCTTCATCGGTAAAGCGGATGGATATTTTACTCGACTTAGGCTTTTCTGCCTTCGGTCTTCCCATCTTTGCCAAATCAGCGTACCTCCCTTCAACCATCCTCATTATACTTTTTGTCCTACAACATGTCAAGGTTTTTGTCCTGCAAAATCTCCTAACCGAATCTTATGAATTGTTGAGTTTTATGTACTCTTCAACCTTTTCAAGATCCACAAGCGCTATCTTATCAACATGTACAACCGCATCGGAATTGTTTGCCAGATCAGTAAACTTCCTCTCGCTCATGCTATACAGTTCTGCGCCTTCTTTATACCTAACATATTTCTTTGTTGAGTATCTTTGCGTCCGCAGGAGAACAATAGAAAAGACATCACTCGGCACATAAAAGACCATATCGTTATAGATGCACTTAACGAGGCTCTCTTCATCTTTCTCTTTCGCCATAGGCTTATGCTCCTCTCGCTATAATATTTCATGGCTAATCAGCCAATAAAGGCGCACTTATCCCCTAAAACTCAAATTCTCTTTCGCAAATGCGCTTTTATTGACCGATAAACCTTTTTCTTAAAAAAATACTTTGCAGTGATCCTGGGTACAGATCACATTGGAATTCCACCAGCTTCTTCAGCCCCCATTCTTCGGGGAAGTAACTTTAACTAAGGAACGCATCATCGCCATAGGATCCCCAATCCCATTCTCAGCAACATATACGACGCTCCACAGCTCATAGAGAAATTCGCTTTTCTTCCTAAATATAAGAGCCGCATCATGGCGTACTTGCTGTTTGGCTTAACGCTCCGGTTGTTCTGCAAAGTACAACAATATTCAGTTTTCAAAGTTCAGTGCCACCGTTACGGTGGTAATTCCTAACGCCGGACTTGTCAGCCCGAAAGGTACATAAGTGACACCTGCAGCTGCTACACCGCTTTTAGGCTTATGCACCTTATGAGAATGACAAATAATAAATAATGAAGGCGATAGGAATCAGGAGTTATCGTTATAGTTGATTATTCCTTAAAGTTCATTACTGCGTTATCGAGGATAACGCCAACATCCCCGAGGAGATTGTCAAAGTCAAACATATCGGGGCTGAAGCCTATAGCCTCTGACAAGGCCATTATCTCTTTGTTCAACTTATAACGCATAAGCCTGTCATAGTGCGCTCTCACATCAAACAGCGCAACAATATTGCCGGTAATAGCTGGCCTGATGAGATCAGCCTCCGGCGGAGTATATTTACGCCTCTTCACTTTCACTTGCCGCTCCTTTCCTCAATTCTTTAATCGCCTTCGATTTTGTAGATTTTACTGTCTCGTACTCAATGCCCAGCTCGTTAGCGATTTCCTCAAGCGTCATATCCAGCAGGTAATACATAAGTAAAATCTCACGCTTTCGTTTCTGTAATTTGGGGAGCAATTTTGCAAGGCGCTCATCTCCAATGAAGACATCCTTGCCCCGTACTGTCATTTTTACTGCGTACAGGTTGTCATGCTCATCTTCATGCATCATCATCGACGGATCTATCTCACCGCCGCCAAAATGAAGGATCAGGTACTGTGCCTGTTTGAATACCAGGTTGTGTGCTGCTCTACCGATCACCTCCTTGCAGTAACAGTCAAACCTGTCCCTTAGACTCCCATCTTTATCTTTTGGATCGAATTCATAGCCGCTCATAGTTATCCTTTCTACGAATGGCTCCTGATTCCGTCCTTCATTACAGAGAAGTATTTTCGAGGTCCAAATGTGGGTATAAATTTTGAAAAAAATTATTTTTCTTTCAAAACTTTACATTTAGACTTTACTATTATATAATTAAAGCGCGTTAGTTTCGAGGAGGTGATATAAAATGTCAAAACTTCGAGAACAAAGAATTGAAATGCTAAAAGAAATGGCCGAGAAGACCGGCGGCATGATCACAACATCCCAGATAGAAAAAGCAGGTATCAGTCGTGTACTGATACCCACCTTTATTGATGAAGGCATTCTTGTAAAAGAAGCTCGTGGAATATATTATTATGCAGATGAGTTCCCGGATGATCTCCAGATCATACAGGCGAACAACCCAAGAGTAGTTTATTCCTATGGCACTGCCCTTTACCTTTGGGATATGTCCGACCGTACTCCCCACGTATGGGATGTCTCCGTGCCACAGGGATTTAATGCAACCCGGTTAAAAAAGGACAATAAGAATATCAGATTACATTATATAAATGCCGATAAATGGAGTGTTGGCATTACAGAGACCTTGACACCGGACGGAAACAAAGTCCGTCTATATGATAAGGAAAGATGTATAATTGACCTGATCAAGAAAAAAGACAAGATTGATAAACAGCTATATCTGCAGGCTCTGCGCGAATACTTTAATGACCGAACTAACGACCATGCGCAGCTTATCAGATATGCTAAGATCTTCCATATAGAAAGACCTGTCAGAGACTACATGGATATACTGACAGGCTGAAAGGAGCACCACAGATGAAAACACCGGAGCAGCTTAAAGGCGCAATCCGCAATATAGCCAAAGAGAAAGATCTTCACGCTCAGGAAGTATTACAGATTTTTATGTTCGAGCGTATTCTGGAGAGATTATCCCTCTCTCCATATAAAAAGAACTTTGTCCTTAAGGGCGGTCTGTTGATTTCTTCCATGATCGGCATTTCTGAAAGGACCACCATGGACATGGATACAACCGTCCGTGGAATAGATATGGACGAAGAAAACATTGAAAAGATCGTAAAAGAGATCTTTGACATTAATACCGGAGACGGAATCATCTTCCGGTTTGAGAAGATCGAGCCTATCCGTGAAGATGATGATTACAACAATTTCCGAGTTCACTTTGTTGCAGAGTACGGCAAGATAAAGAACAAAATGAAGATTGACATCACCACCGGGGATGAGATCACACCTGCAGCTATCGAGTATTCTTTTCATACCATGTTCGATGAAAAGGACATTGATGTATATGCCTATACTTTGGAAACGATCCTTGCAGAAAAATATGAAACAGTTATCCGCAGAGGCATCGGAAATACCAGATCAAGGGACTTCTATGATCTGTATGTTCTCTTCCATCTTTACAGGGATTCCATCAATCCGGCACATTTTAAATTAGCTGTAGAGCATACTGCCAAGAAAAGAGGATCCTTTGATCTTTTGAAAAAATATGAGTCCATCTGCGCTGATGTAAAAGCAGAAGAATCTCTTGCAAATGACTGGAGCAATTACATCGCTGATGAGACATATGCAGCCAGGCTCTCATTTGATGAAGTGGTCGATAATGCTGTTGTAGTCGGAAAATATCTTGAGAACATTCCGGAAAATAATTGACGTCATGCTCCCGCTCTGCTAACATGACCTCAGTTCAGATTTTATAAGACACCTAAACTGCTACTATTACCGGTGCATCCGTGCGCCCGTACTGTGGCAGTTTTTTATTTCCCTTTATATCCCCACAGTACAAATGCATAAGAACAATCGCCGGATACGGCGTTATGGGTTCAAAGCCGCCTGCCCTATGGCAGTCTGAACCCGCAAATCGTAACCGATTTGCAAGAAGAATACCAAGCATTGGATGTGTTCCCACACATCCACATTTACTGACCATTTTCCCTACCGGCAAAATGGCAGCAAATGAGCTTGCAAGGGGCTACGCCCCCTGACCCCCGTTAATGCAAAACCGCTTCATATTCTCCTACCGCAATATGAACAGTTTTGCTTCAAAAACACTCACGCCGGAAACGGCAATTTTGAAAGGAAGTGGTATATATGAGCGGCAAGCGAGACCGCACCAATGAGCTAAAAGTATTCCTCAGCGACAATGAGCAATATGTGCTTGATGAAAAGGTCAAAACCTCTCACATGAGGAACAAATCCGAGTATATTCGTCACATGATCCTATACGGTTATGTCTATGACATCGACTATAACGGACTGAAGGAATACAACTACCAGATAGCCGCCCTTGGCAGAAACATAAACATGATCAGAGAGCGGATTATGAAAACAGGAAACGCTTACGAAGAAGATCTAAATGAGATAAAGGAGTTGATGGATAAGATATGGCATACACACGAATCCATGCTATCAAAAGTACCGTTACAAAAGCTGTAGCTTATATTTGCAATCCGGATAAGACCGAGCAGCAACTGCTCGTTGATTCATTTGGCTGTAGTCCCGAAACAGCCAGACATGACTTTGACTATGCTCTTTCCCGAACAAAGCAATCTGACAAAAATCAGGCTTATCATCTGATCCAGTCTTTTGCAAAAGGCGAGGTTTCTCATGAAGAAGCACATCGTATCGGGATCGAACTTGCTGACAAACTGCTCGGTGGCAAATACTCCTATGTTGTCGCAACCCATACCGATAAAGGCCACCCTCATAATCACATTATATTTTGCGCCGCCGATAACATAGATCACAAAAAATACAATTCCTGCAAGAAAAGCTATTATCACATCAGGCAGCTTAGTGATGAACTATGCAAAGAACATGGTCTTTCCATCATCGAACCAAGTGGCAGAAAAGGCAAAAAATATGTTCAGTGGAAAGCTGAGCAGGAAGGCACATCTTGGAAAAAGCGGCTTCAAGAGGATATTGACGAATGCATTAAAATCTCCAAATCCTACGAAGATTTTTTGCGCCTAATCAAAGAAAAAGGCTATACTGTCACTGGCGATAAAATCGGAGACACTCACGCAAAATACATAAAGTTCACAGCCCCCGGCCAGGAGCGACCTGTGCGTGGCAGCTCCCGCAATTTTGGAGCAGGTTATACAAAAGAAGAAATCAAAGACAGGATTGAAAATCCAGAGAAATGGAAGAATCAAGAAAAAACGTCACAGGAGCAAAAAGTCACAGAAGCCCCCAAGCAAAAAACACGAATCAAGATACCAAAAAAAGATATCCTCACCCGTACCGGCGCAAACAGAACACTTATAGACACTACCGGAGAAAGATTTCAGAACAGCCCTGGTCTGCAACACTGGGCTTCTGTCAAAAACCTCAAGACTGCCGCTACCAGCTATGCGGCCGCAGATAATCTTTCTGAGCTTCAGAAGCATATTGATAAAAAAACAACCGAGGCAAAGTCCGCCCGTACCGAGCTTGTAGAGCTGGAGCATCAAATGAAAAAAGTCTCCGAACTGCTCCTCTATGCGGAACAGTACAGAGACAATAAACCCTTTCAAGAAAAGTATAAGAAATCCAAGGATCCGGACAGATATCTCCGTATGCACGAAACACAGCTTATCCTGTATGACGGTGCTGAGCGTATGCTCCGCAAAATGGGGCTTGATCCAAAATCCGTTGACGCATCTGAAATCCGTGCTGACTATGAGGCTATGCAGACTCGCAAGGCAACCCTTGAAAGAACATATAAATCTGCCGAAAAAAATGCAAAGGCTCTTCAACAAAAAATGGCAAATGTTGAGCAGTATGTCGGAAAGGATAATTCCCACGATCGCGATCAACAGCAGATAAGTACAGAGCATAATACAGGCAGAACATAACCAGAGAGGGAGTTTTTCAACTCCCTCTCCCATATTGCTCATGTATCATTTTCTGTATTTATTGAGATTGATTCCCTCTCTTCTTGCCATTTCAAGAAGCTGATCTTCTGTAGCATCCTGTGCGTCACACATCTCAAGGAAGCCAAAGCCACCGGAATATGCTGCCATTTGTGCACCATACTCATCCATAAGATCTGACCTAAGCCTCTTGAAATCTATATCTCCATTATTATTGCTGCTATGCGAAAAAAGTCCCATATCTACACCTACTTTTCGAGATACTCCACCTTTTTACCATGAGCTTTGGCATATGCTATTTCTGACCTTGTACTATCGCCGATGTAACCACCGACATTTATCACATATATGCCGTCAGCCAAATCAATCTTGCGTTTATGCATATCATCAAGCATTTCTTTGGTCTTAGATAAAGTTCCTTCATCCATTCCGTCCCATACTTCGGAGTCGCCGGAATGCCCGAATAATCCGACGGATATAACTATGTTGCCTTCAAGTGTCAGTCGCTTTTGTACCTCATAGAATTCATCCTTGAATTCCTGTCTTTTGAACCGCATAATTTATTAATCGGATAACGCTTCTTTCTAAGTAATCTTGAACAAACCACGCAAAATCAATGTGTTCATCGGTAATGGAAGCATCTTTTTCTCGCGCTGAAAATCCTAATAAAGCTTCCAACTCATGAATCAGTTCATCTTCATTCATCATAAGAAAACCAGCATTATGATTATGCATAAAATGTGATACATCATAGAAGGCTCCGTTTAACGTGAAAGCAGATTTTAATCTGTCTGCAATTTCCTTGTTTTTCTTTCCATATGCAGCCAGAGCCATTGTCTTGCCCTCACCACCCCACGGCTCGAAACCTAGGAACTTAGTTGCAATGGCATAAAAATAGCCTAACGAATTAGGATAATCTATCTGCAATATTTTTTCGTATTGATGATTTTGAATTCGCCATAAAGTTGTAACCGCCGTTTCGCCAATACCATCTACTACAATTCCAACCGCCTCACTAAACCCAGAAACTTCATAGCTTGACGCAATGTGGGCCAAGTGATGTTCACAGAACATTACTTTTGTGGTCTCAAGAGCCGAACATTTTTCTATAATGAGTTTTCGAACATTTTCTTGAGAGCGAAAAAAAGTATATCTATCAACAATATTTGTCCTAATTATTTTTTCCACTATTTCGCTTCCACGGATTTGAATCGAATTAGATACACAGCTCACAAATGGATTTATAATATCAAGGAGCTCAAGATTTAGACGATTCATCCAAAGGGCAGGTTCGTACCCAATAACAACGGCATCTATGTCATCCCAAGTTAGGTTGCAATAAGTTAGACATTCAGCTAAAGCTAAAGAAGGAAACACACCTTTAGAGTGTTTCACCCTATTACAACGTTCTTCTTCAACTCCAAAAACTACCCTACCATCAATCAACACGACAACAGCAGGATCATGGTAGTTTAACCCGTATATACACGGGTTAATTCCCAATAATATTTCTCTTTTTCTTTTAGTTTCGTCTGCTTTCATTATCGATGATTCCTCTTTTACATTGAATTTAATGCTTTTCAGGCTTAAGCAAACACCCATATTCGGATGTGCTTATTGAAGCCTAGCACATCAATCCATTAACACCGGGATAAACTTCCTTTCCCTAAAATAGCCTATTTGAATTCTATTAGGCAAACGCGGTACAACATCTCTAAAATGACCGGACAACCTATCTGAACTATGAGCATCAGAACCAATAACAATTTTATTGCCACCAAGCTGAACATATCTGTTTATAACAGAGTATGATGGCATTGGTTCATCGCATGAATCATTAAGAGAAGAAGTATTTACTTCCAACAAAATATTCTTATCAATCATTGTTGAAAGAATCATATCCAGTACATCGTCGTCAATAACCCATTTGTCAAAAAATAATTTGGGGAAATCCAAGTGGGCCAGCACTTGAAAGCCCCCGAGCTCGACTGTTTTTTGCATTATTTGATAGTACTCATATATTGCTTTTGATACAGACAAATTTCCCGCTCCTGGAAAGACTGAATTATAGCAGTGATGTATCCCGGCCGTTATACAGTCGAAAGGATATGAACTATATAAGGCAAACTCTTCTGGAAACAAGCTGGGTTCCGAAAACTCAATTCCACTTAGCAAAGTTAACGAACCGTATTTTTTTCGCAAGCGGTTTATTTCACGGAAATAATCATCAACAACAAAGTTCTGTTTTCTGTTATCCTTAACAATTGAAAGATTCTTTTCCGCTGAATTAAAATCCACATGTTCAGTAAAACAAATAACTCTTGTACCCGTTTTGCCGGCAATCAGACAATAATCCTCCATCGTAGACATTCCATCAATTGAGAATTTTGAATGGACATGCATATCAACAAATTCATTCATAATCGAGCCTCCATTTGTGAAGTTCATGCAGATCAGTGAACGCAAATACTAGATCACACTCCGACATGCTCTTATTTATGCGATGAACCCTTTTTTCCATTCTTGCTTTTATTGTTTACATAACGTCTCTTACTTGGCTTCAATCTACTCGAAGATCCAGCATTGTTCGACGAACCTGTATCCAATTCCGAAGCTCCTTTTTTCTTGGGTGCACTCATATTGCGGTTATTTAATCTACTTACCAATTGACCACATGCGGCTTTTATATTGCCACCTCGGGATTCTCTGATTTTCACAGTAAGTCCCACCTTATTTAACTTATCACGAAATGCAACGAGTTCCTGTTTGTTTGGTCTTCGAACTGCTTTACAATCCGTTTCATTGTATTGTAAAAGATTAATCAATACATTTTTGTCACGAAACCATCTTCCCAACTGTTTTACATCATTCGCACGATCATTTACACCCGGTATAAGCAAATATGCTATAGTAACGCTACGATTATGTCTTTCTGAATATGAGAGTACTGATTGAACTACTTCATTTATATCATACCCTTTCATATGCGGCATGATATAGTCCCTTACATGCTGATTCGTGGCATGCAGGGATAACGTAAGTTGGATTTTTAAATGTTCTTCTCTCAACTTCTTCATCTGAGGGAGCGGTCCCGTTGTTGATATTGTTATACCATCTGTTGGAAAATCAAGTCCTTTGCGGTCTCTTAATATATGAATGGACTTTATCACGTTATCATAATTGAACAGAGGTTCTCCCATGCCCATGAATACAATCCTATTTACTCTACCATTTATCAGTATTACTTGTTGAACTATTTCAGATGGTGTTAGATTTCTGACAAATCCATTTTCACCAGAGGCGCAAAAGATGCACCCAACAGGGCAACCTATCATGGTGCTCACGCATACAGTAGTACCAGTTTTTCTTTTAATGCTTACCGTTTCAATGCAATAGCCATCTGACAATTCAAAAGCATATTTCTGAGTATCCGGACCACGAAAGATTTCCTTGATAGTTATCGTTTTATACTTGTTACTACTTTGGGAACCGGAGTATAATTCGCGATAAAACTTATCCGCCTCAACTTCTCCCAATACACCAACCATTTCAGAATATGTGTATCCATATGGATCCTTATATATATCCGTGGCTTGAACAGAAGCATTCTTAACCATATTCAACATATGACCTCCAATAAAAAATCACGCTAAGATTCGTTGCAAAAGGCAATCACATTTCCTTTGCAACGCCCTCCTGAAAAACTTCCATGGAATCCAACATTTTCAGAGTTCGTTCATCACTACTAAAAACTGCAAACAATGCTAAAAAAACAGTCCAATTCAATTTTTTCTTACCATTTTCAATTGCATTATAAGTTTGCCTTGAAATGCCTATCTTTTCAGAGATATCAGCTTGGGAAGCTCCTATCCTTGCACGCAGCACAGGCAACTCTGTTACCATTGTATTGATCAGTTCCATTCTCTTACTATTGTTAAACTCCACTTCTAATCCCCTTTCTAAAGAATAATTTGCTCCTTTTACTTAAGTTTGTTTAATTATCGTTCAGCAAAAGACCGCAAATTTTATCTTTAATGACAACAAATTTATTATAGCACATGTCGTCTATGTTGTCAATATGTCACCCTCGGCGACTTTAAATAATGTTTTGCTTTTCCCCGTTTTTTTCTGATTTGGGCTTTTGGGGCTTTAACAGAATTCGCAAATTTAAACAAAATGTAGAAAGTCTCGTGTTTATAACTGATTTTGCTGTTATCAGCGGGTGTTGTCACATTTCTCTCTGCTGTTGTCACCATTGCTTGAGGTGTTGTCATTTTCTCCGTTGCTGTTGTCAAAATCATCTGCGCTGTTGTCATGATGTCGGCAACAATCGGGCGTAAAGAATGAGTTGCCGGAGAGTTCCTAATCTCTGAAAGCCCTTGATTTCAAGCCATTCTGCCGCTCTGACAACAGCATTTCTTTGTATCAATTCTTGGGTTTACCTTTCACTGAAATGCTGAATATTACCAAAGCTATGTTGCACTGCATAATCTTCCAGATACTTCTTCTGGTTTGTTATGGAGTTGGATTCGCCCTGCATCTCATCATCACGGGACAGACGCTCGTAAAGTGCTGTTATTCTGTTATCTTTAGCCATTTTCTCAGCTCCTTTCATAATGCTAAAAAATAAGAACACACAGAAAACACTTCATTTTTTAATGACCTATTTTCTCTGTATTCTTAAAATCTAACCCTTCGGGTCGGTAACAACATAAGAACTGTGCATTTGCATAAGGTATGAGGTAGGCACGGTGCGCCTTGCGTGATTACTCACGTAGGTCTCACCGAACCGCCTCCGAAACCGCACTTACACCTCTCGGCGTATACGGCTTCCCATTAGTCGCCTTTATGGCGTTGACATGTGTAGATTGCTGTAACAGTTCGGACATAGCGCAAGGGATTTCCTGCGTATTTCCAGCATTTTCTGCTCGTAGATATCCTTACCTGTCAGCTGTTTCAGTGTTCTTACATGGTGCATGATTAGATAATCAGCATCACATCCACATATTTCACACTTGCCTGCCTTGAGCCTGTTGATGATAGTAAATCTCGCATCGTATTTCTTATAGGTTGGCAGGATGTCGGATACGTTATCATATCCTCTCTGTTGCTTTCTGAACCCGTCGTGATAGAACTCACAGACCTTCGGTCCCGTCTTCGTTGTGTACGGTATCCTCAGAATTCCGCCTTTCATATAGCATTTCTTAATCTCACTGACGTACATACGATGCTTTCCAGCGAGAGTTTTAAGCATACTATATCTCGCCATATAATAGTATTTATGCAAGACTCCTACGTTTTCCGCTATCATGTAGTAGTTGTACAGACCGCGTATTTCCGAATTGAACCTTGCCACTATTTCAGCATCATTCAGATTCATAAGCTCCTTGCGTGGCATTGGACGCCACACTTCTCTTCCCGTAACTTCGTCACGTTTGACTTCCACCGCTTCCCTTTCCATAGCCTTAGCAATCCACTTTTCTTTGGGTACATAGAGAAATACTTTTCCGTACCATGGATTTTTAAGGTCACCTGTCTTTGTACGCTTCACGTTTTTCGACCTTATTACCTTAAAGTCATATCCCAGATATCGTACTTTCTCACTGGAGTGTGTGATTTTTGTTTTCTCCTCGGACATTTCAAGATGCAGTTTTTGTGACAGGAAATCCTTCACATCTTCTTTAATTCTCTTTGCATCTTCCTTAGAGCCTATGACCCCTATAACAAAATCATCTGCATAACGGTTATACTGGATTTTCTTGAAACTTTCGTCGAAAGGGTCGTTGTAGTTCTGCGCTATTTTTTCTCTGCGAGACTCCTTGAATTCTCTGACCATTTCGGGGGTATGAACTGCATTTTCAGCCATGACTCTGCGAGCCTTTCTATAGCGTCTTGATGCTTTCTCATACTCTTTACTGGTCTTTCTTCTTGTCACCGTTTCCCTGTCAAATTTCTCCTTGTAATCAAGGATAAATCTGTCCAGTTCTGTCAGATAAATGTTTGCACATACGGGACTTATGCCCGAACCCTGTGGAGTGCCAGAATAGGTGCAATGATATTCCCATTGCTCCATATAACCAGCTTTCAAGAATTTCCAAATCAGCTCAATAAAAGCTTCATCGTTAATCCGTTTACGCAAGAGGTCAATCATCACGTGGTGGTCAAAATTGTCAAAGCACGCATGTATATCACCTTCCACTATCCATTTTGCCCCAGTAAACTCTCTTTTGACCTGCATCAATGCAGTGTGACAGCTCCTGTGAGGTCTGAACCCGTGTGAGCAGCTCTCAAACGTAGGCTCATAAATAGCTTCAAGTATCATACGTACTATTTCCTGCACAATTTTGTCATCCGTAGACGGTACACCAAGAGGTCTCAGCTTCCCGTTTTTCTTCGGAATGTATTTCCTTCTTGCAGGTTGTGGTTGATATGATTTGTCTTTCATTGATTGGATAATCCGCTCAATTCTCGGCATGCTCATACCTTCCAATGTCTGACCATCCGCTCCTGCGGTCATACTTCCCTGAGATTTTGCAACGTTAGCATACGCCAACAAATAAAACTCTGGATTGTACAGGTTGCGATACAATCTCTCGTATCTGTAGTTACTTACACATGCCTTGTCTTCAAGGCTTTTCAAAACATTAATCGGATTTCTCACGATGTCTCTCACACCTCCCTTTCTGTTTTGAAAATGACTAACTGTTCCCCTTCGCCATGTAAGCGCCATTAACGCTCTCGGACTACTATGGGAACTCTGTTGCCATGACAGATATTCAGAGCCTCCGCATTACAGCGTTACTCATAGCCTTTGCAGGCATTCTGTTTTAGGCAATCCCCGTTTAGTACGACATAAACAAGCCTTCCATACTGTCGGATGCGACTTACGCCCTTTTCCACTTTCCCGTGGCTGGATTTGCTTGGAGTATCTGCTATTGCGGAGCCGAACACCGTAATAGTCACAAGCACTGGCGAGTACAACTTTCCTACGCCAAGGGTGCATCTTATTCCCAATCTCGGGCTATCGTTGAAGCAATCAACCTTCATCCTCATGTATGAATTTATGCTCTTTCACGCCAGGACTTAGAAAGTTTCAGTCCTCCGTGTCCTCCACCATGCTATGGTCGCCCATTCGTTTCCTTTAGGGGTAAGGTGGAAAGCATTGGTTTGCGGATTTTCCGCTTGATACTTGTTACCACTACTTGCTTAAGGTAGAGTTTATGCCGCCCTTACGGGCGCACTCGGTTTGAGCCAGAAGCGGGTCTTACCGGAACCGGAGCCGCCAATCACCAGCACATTTTTGTTTCTGGCGGTCTTTGGGTCCTTTGGGCGGCTGTTCATTGTCAGGCTCTCCGTTTTCGTCAGAATCACATTGTTCTGGAATACCGGGTCGATGTAGGGTGCAATGTCCTCATGGGTTCCCCAACGGGCGGAACCGTATTCCATGCCGTGCCTGTACTTCTTGGCGTTCTTGCTTTTCAGGTACACAGCCAGCCGCAGGCCGCCGCCGCAGCACAGGCCCACCAGCAGGTCCAGCGGGTGCAGGCTGGGCCACCAGCTGGCCAGCGCCACCGGCAGCGTGGAGAAGAACGAGAGCATTTTTGCCGAAGCGTCCGCACCCACGGCCATCCGCCACGCTTCACCGAAGTTGGTGGAGAAAAGCCCCATCAGGATATACGGCAGATTCAGCAAAATGAGCTTTTTGATGTTCAGCTGCTTTTTCATCGTTCCAGCTCCTTCCGCTTGTTCCGGTCCACGACGGCGTGTTTTACCAGTTCTTTGAACTGGCTCAGCTTTGCCAGCACGGACGGGCGCTCGGATTTCTCCGCCTTCTTGACCTTTTTCCCGGTGTACTCGGTAAAAGCAGCGGTCAGGGCATCCGCGTCCCGACCCTTGAAAAAGATCAGGTACTTGGGTGGGGAGCTGCTGCGGTCCTTCTTCACCGCATAGTCCACGCCGTATTTCCGCGCGATCTTCTCAAACTCCTTGATGGAGGGGTCGGTGATCTCGATGTTGGAAACGCCCTGATTCTGGCCGATCAGCTGTTTCACCGTCTGCTTGCCGTGGGGAATCACGGGGGTATCCCGGCTTTTCTGCTTTTGCAGCTTCTTTTCCTTGCGGTGGGCAAGGTATTTGGTGATGGCGGCTTTCATCAACCGCCCGGTAAACTTTGTTCCGCTGACTACCAGCGTCAAAGTCCTGTTTTCCACTTCCTCCTGCATAGGTCATCGCCTCCTTTCCACGGATTTTGCAGGGGTGGCACTTGATACTAAGGCGGGACCACCAGCCGCCGCAGCAGGTATTTCAGCATGGCAGGCTCCTTTCAGCGCAGCTGGTCGGAGCGGTCATAGTACAGATGGCCCTGGCGCACTTTGGCATGGCTGAGAATCTTGATGTGGCCCTTTTCCTGGTTCTCCAGGCTTTTCTGGTATCCGGCCTCCGTCAGAAACAGGCGGGTCCGTTCACCTTTCCAGCCCACCGGGGAATCATCGGTCAGCACATCGAAGATAATCATGTGCCGGGTGTCCTCGGCAAACCGCTCCAAATCCATGTACTCATGGCCGTGGTAGTTCTGCGCCCCGGCTTTGAGGCGCATTTCCTCCATCAGCTGGCCCACGGTCTTACGCTCAGGCATGGCGTGCGCCTCCTTTCCCGCGTCCCTGGCCCTTCACGGTCAGGATACCGTCCAGGGTGGTGGCGGTGATCCGCAGGCGCTCGGCGGTGGCAATGTCATTCTTCACGATCTCGTCGATGCCGTGGCCGCAGACCACCAGCACATGGGACCGGCGCAGGTAGTCCCGCGCCATATCCAGCCCATCCTTGTGTTCCTGGGGAATCTCGTCTTTGAGGAAGGTAGGCAGGAACAGCACCGGGCAGATGGGCGAATACCCGGCATCGTACACCTGACGGCAGTAGGCCGCAGCGTTCTCGGCGTTCTCATACTGGCTGTTGCTCCAGGGAGCCGTAATGTAGGCAAGAGGTCGTTTCATGGCAAAATCCTTTCTCCCGGTGTTTTCGGGCAGCAGAAAAGCGGCTGTTTACCAGCCGCCTGCGTACATATCGTGGTTAACTTGTGCGGTGTAGTGGTTGCTGATCGTGGTCGGCGCATTAAACAGCACCGCAAGCAGATACTGCTTCATGTTGCGGATTTCGGTGGTATTGTTCCGCAGGCATTCCATGACAAACTCGATGTGGGAGCAATCCAGCTTCAAAAAACGGGAGCGGACCACCTCATGGGGGAAGTCGCTGCCAGCGATCCGGGTGGTTTTCCGCTTGGCGCAGACGGTCTCCACCATCAGCTCCACAATCTCGTCCAGATCCTCCCGGTAGGTGGTAAACTCCCGGCACAGGTGGTCATACTCGATGTTCTCCAGAATCAAATCCCGATAACTTTCCATCTCTGAGACAGACATCGCATCCCTTCCTTTCCGTTCCGGCAGCTGTGCTGCCGCTGTTTCCCGGAAGGGAATGG
>ENA-ORUL01000230-ORUL01000230.1-human-gut-metagenome-genome-assembly--contig:-NODE-230-length-49394-cov-7.859219_pt1 | contig 49394 bp, 44 predicted proteins | sample MGYA00242084_ERZ509219 | MGnify/ENA primary metagenome ERZ509219 (study PRJEB26280, sample SAMEA2338792) | human gut metagenome | biome: human gut; feature: human-associated habitat; material: faeces...
TTTCTCCTGTGAGAAGTTCCACGGCTTCGGTGAAGCTCTTGCCGAAAAACTCCATGACAAAATCAATGGGGCCGCCGCCCTTGCTCTGGCTGTGGCGATACCACTTGTTGCCCCGGACGGTCAAGCTGTCGTGCCGTTTCCATCGGTATTCCTGTCCGGCGCGTTCCAGCGGTTCCCCCTGCGATTGCAGGAACAAAACAAGGTCGGCTTGATTCGCCCGTCTACCATTGTTTTGTAGCCATTAAAGGTACTTCTTGCTAATGTGGGCTTTGATTGCAGCAACCATTTCTGTAAGTAGTTGATGAATAACACCTTGGCTTGCGGATTTTGCTTCCCCTCAATAAGTTCTCTGGTGCGTTCCGCCGCCTCCTTGCGCTCGATTTCCTCCTGCTCCTGTACATATTCCAAGCGGATTTGATCAAAGGCTTTCTTAGCTTTTCTGTCGCTGGTTCCTTCTACCGGTAGTCCGGTTGGAATCCATTTGGTTTTTCTCTTGCCGTCTACTTTTATGTATAGAACGGCATAGTATGTGTTATTTTTTTCTTGTAGGCATCCTGTTATCATTGTTATCCTCCTTTGAAATAACAGCTTATTTGCCTACCATTGACACCACCACAATACCACACAAGGATTGGTATAGCTATCATAATAGGCGGAAACAATCCAATGGACTTTTCTACACTTTAGTCAATGGCAAGCAAGCTTAAATTAGCCAATCTTGATGTGACACATTTCTTCGCATAGTAGGTATTCAATGACACATGCCTTTGGAATCTTATAGGTTCGTCCAATCCGAACACTATGTATTTCTTTTTCCGAAAGCAGTTTATATGCCAGCTTTCGGCTGATACCGCCGAGCATTTCCCGTAACTGATCCACCTCAACCACATCCGGGTATTTTTCAAACATGGCTACTTTAGCATTCATATGAACGTCCTCCTTCCAAAAATTAAAATAGCGCCGGAGCAAGTCCGACGCTGATAGAAAGTGCCTGATCTATTTTTTCCATCTCATGTACATCCAGTCTGCCAATCCATTCCCGGAGACGTATCCGGTCAATGGTACGTATCTGCTCCAGAAGTGCAAATGACTCTCTGGATAATCTGCCCGCACCGGCAATGACCGCATGGGTGGGCAGGGGCTTTTTCGGCTTTCCGGTAATGGCGCAGACGATGACTGTTGGACTATACCGATTTCCGATATCATTTTGAAGTACGAGAACAGGGCGGGTCCCGCCTTGCTCACAGCCCACAACAGGACTTAAATCGGCATAGAAGATATCGCCACGGCTGATGGCTTGCATGTTATCGTTCAAATTTGCACCTCCTTGGTTTTGGATTCTTTGTTTTTCTTAATGGCACAAAAATAGGGATCGCTTTGCAAAAGTGGTTTTACTGTGAGAGTATCCACAGGCAGAGCGATCCCCATCGCTTCTGACATTAAGATTTTTTTGTTTCTGTGCTTTATTCGACACTACTCCCCAAGCACAGAGCCCGGATTATATCGGACTCACAGGGCGACGGTCTGAACTGCGGCTGGCTTCACCGCATCATGGGAATCCCACCCCCGCCAGGATCTCTGCCGGCTGCCCTCATTGCGTGATCCCCCGGTCAAGGGGGGCTGTGACTGGACAGAAGTATCAATATAGGCTGACGGGGTCATTGCGAAACAGGCTGCCACAGCCTGTTTGACCGTCGGATGGGTACCGCTTTGCACCTTGTTTGGCCGTCTTTGATAGGCTGGAAAATAAGAAATCACGAACAGAAAGAAGAAGCATCATGTGCTTTCGTGTTCTCATCGCCGTCCTACAGGTGGTCTTGGCGCATCCTCGGAGTCGCTTTTCCCTTTCGGGGTTCGTCAGCTAATGTATTCAGGTCGTCGGATATGAAATTTTCAAAGAGCATTGAGGGAAAATAAAAACCCCCTCACTACTAAGCCGAAATAGTGAGGGGGTTGGACGGAAAAACTTTTACTTTTCCATAAGTTTTTTTAAAGTACGCAGAATTTTGACCTTTCGGTCATGGAGTGTCATGCGTGGAATTCCAGTATCCGCCGCCAGTTGATGTTCACTTTTATTTTGAAAAAACAGGGTGAAGATGAGTTCCTGTTCCTCTTTGGCAAGCTGGGCAAGGCATCGGTGAAGCTTTTCGGTGATTAGCTTGTCCATTACCAAGTCCTCCACCGGAGGGGAAGAACGGTCCGGAATTACATCCTCTCCATTAGTTCCCTCGGCATCCAGTGCACTGTAATAAAACACGCCGTTTGCTGTATCTCTTTCTTCAAGATAGATTTCACGACGCTTCATACGGTAATAGGTCAGATATACTTCTTCATTGACTGGCACAAGCTGATCCTGTACCTTAATAAGGTGTTTTTTCTTTTCTGCCATATGGCTTGTCCTCCGTTTTCTGAAATTTTGATGGTGAGTCAAAATGTCAGAAGCGGAGGTGAGCGGCAGCGTGGTTTGGCTCTTGTTAGGCCGTTAAACCGCCTTGTTGGAACAAATTGTAAAATAAGCAGGAAATATGTCGAAAGAAAAAAGTCAGCACTGCGCTCATAGCGAAATGCTGACTTTTTTGAAATTGCTATATAAAGTTGTGGGGGCAGGAAGTGGTATGTAGGGAATCTGCTTTCTTTATTTCCACCTCCAAAAAAAGTAGAAGCTGTTAATGTTCATGGGACACCCCTCTTGCCAAAGTGGCAAAAGCCGGTATCCCGATTTCCTGCTTTTATGACAAAAACCTACAGATATACGAGTAGCCCGCCCTCAGTGAATATTGAGGGCAGGCTACGCATGGTTTTTGGCAGCCAGGCTATCGTAGCGTTTTATAAAACGCCTTAGACCCTGTGGCTTTGCGCCCCCGATTTTCAAAGGGTTTGCCCTTGGCTTTGTTATTTTGTTGTGACTATTTGCCTATCCAAATCGGGCAGTAACAGTTAAGTGGACATCTTGGCGCGAAGCGGGAATGTCATTATCAAAAAAGAAAGAGCCGATACCCTCCATAAATCTACGGGTTATCGGCTCTGCGTCTTAGCGTCTGGCTCTTTGATAACAGACATATTTAATTCTCGTATTGTAATTATGGTTTCCTGTTTGCATTTAGGACAAAATAGAGGGAAATTTTTTAATACTGTATCTTTCCGTATTTTAAGCCGAGTTTTACTTTTGCAAACAGGACATAATATCCATTCTATTTCCTCCATTATGACCTCCTATAGGGGTACCATCACACCCATTTTATTCTTGACTATAAACTCTTACGAAGGAGACAATAAATCTAAGTGAAATTAAAATTGTCAATAATGTAGCTAACAGTATCATCCAATGAACTTCAACTCCGGTAAGAATAATTCCATATATTAACGCGCCAAAGGGCATGCCGCCCTTGCTGATCATTCCAACGATTGAGAACACACGGGATAGGTATTCGTTAGGAGTTTCCTTTTGAATAATAGTCTGTGTTGGAACGTTTATAAAGATAATCGCAACGCTCAACAGACTGAGAATTCCTGCAAACAAGGCAAAATATATCATTGTACCATTACCCAGTGCCGATACAGTCTGTGGAAATAACAAAACTGTAAACACCAACATTGTACCCATGAGAAGGCTGCAGCCAGTAAGCAACGATTTGGTTACTTCTTTCCCTTTGTTAAACAGCGTACCCACTAAAATACTGCCCAGCAGTGCTCCAAATACAATGGCTACCTGAAGGTAACCGTATTGAGGGTCTGAATATTCCAGACGGGTTCTGAAAAACAGAGGCAACACAACAGAAAATATCGGTTGAATTAAAGCCAATAGCATCAGGGAAAAAACACATAATTTACCGATTACTTTATTATCCAAAACGAACTTGACACCCTCGGACAAATCCCTTGATAACCCTGACACACCAACGACTACATCCCTTTTTATATGTTTGTACCTTATCAGCATTTCACTGCCGGCTGATAATAAAAATGAAATCCCATTGATTAAAAATAGCACCGCAATGCCTTGGCTTGCATAGACAGCAGCACCAATCACAGGACTTAGTAAACTGGAAAAAATCCTAAGTGATGCGACAGTTGAGTTAGCCTTTGTCAATTCTTCCTTCGGCACTACTTGTGGCAACATGCCTTTGGTGGCCGGATCAAAAAAACCGTATAATATGGATGTCAGAACCTGCACAGCAAACAGTAAAGCCAAACCCATTCTCCCCGAATAGGCAGCAAAAGCCAAACCCAGTATTATCAAACCATTGGCTAAGTCTGTTCCCACCATAATGCTCTTTCTGTTCAGCCTGTCTCCGGCAACACCGGCAAAGGGATAAATCAATATAATCGGTATCAGAGACAGGAAGGAAAATAGGCCTACTGTCGCCGCCGAGCCACCGGTGTCGATGATATACAGAGGTATAATCATCGCCTGTATTCCTGCTCCGGTATCGGACACCATTCTCCCCAGCATTAAGAATATAAAATTTGTATTTAGAGGTTTTTTTTTCTATTCATCATCTCAGCACCCTACAGAAGTTCCACATAGCCTTCTGTCCCGTTTATCCGTATTCTTTGTCCGTCTTTAATCAACTTGGTGGCATCTTCCACACTTACTACTGCAGGCAAACCGTATTCTCTGGCAACCACAGCACCATGAGTCATCATGCCGCCCACTTCCGTCACCAAACCTTTAATGGATGTAAACACCGGCGTCCAGCTGGGGTCCGTATAGGCGGTGACCAAAATATCACCTTCCTCTATGTCGGCATCCTCCATTCTTAAAATGACTCGTGCCCGGCCTTCAATGATTCCGGATGAGACAGGCACACCGGCTAAAGCACCTTGGGGAATATTGCCTGTGTCGTATTCACCGGATATCACTTCACCCTCGGAGGTAATGACACGGGGAGGTGTCAGCTTCTCAAAAACCTCATGTTCCTCTTTTCTTTTTGTTATAAGGCTATAATCTAACCGATTTGTCTTAACAGCCTCCCAGAGTTCCCAAAATGTTAGATAATAGATATCTTCCTTTTCACGAATAACACCTTTCTGCACCAGATTATCGGCTTCCTTCAACAAAGCCTGCTTAATGATCCATAAATAAGAGACAAGTGAATACTTGTTGTATTCCCTGTAACCAGCAAAATTTCGTAAAACACTTATCATCTTCTTTGTCTTTTTGGCTTTACTTTTTCCACCAGGCATTTGTTCCAGACGACTTAATATCTCCTGTTCCTTCTGCCTTGCTTCTTGCAGACCTTGTTCAAATTTCACGCTGTGGGCATTGGGGCCGAAGGCCTTGATATTATTGAGAATCATTGGAAGGAGTATTGTCGGCTTTTCACTCCACCGAGTTCTGGTTATATCAATTTCTGCAGAACAGCGCATACCGTATTTTTTAAGGTAGGACTTAATTGAATCAGCTACAGCTTTTCCGCCTTTCAATTTCATCAAGTCGTCAAAAAAGGTATCGTCATTTGCTTGCTCAAAATATTCAATAACCTCTGGATACTGCCTTGCGACATCCGCTACATCCAGGAGTTCAAGTCCCATTTCGGATGTAACATTATTTGATATCGATTGAGCGAGAACATCCGCTACATTCTTTTCACCCAACCACTTCTGCAAGTTCTTATTGAGCCATGATGAGGCGTAGGCTCCCGAAAAAACAGCTCCATACCCTTTAAAAAGTGTATTCTTTCTTTCTTCAAAATCTTTGAGTATAAAGTCAAACAATTCAATCCCTGATAAATTTGCAAATTTTAACTCTCTGCTGTGTATGAAGGCTTCGTTTTGGGCAATCAGGGTTCTAAGGATTTCTGGGTCGTTTCGGCGATAGGTTTTGACGGTATCAATACCCCATTTCAGCCACATGGAAGCTCCAGATTTAGAAGTCTTACCACGATATAAATTTTTGACAAAATCCTTTCGTTTCATCAAATTGTATAAGGCCTTTTGCATCAAAACATCTACTGTCACAAGGCTTTTTAAATAAAATTTGGACATCAAAGGTGAAGCAAGCTCATTGGATATATCCATATAAAGCCTTCCGCCCATCTCAGGCATTTCTGAACCAGTTATTCGCTTCATCCATTCCTGGAAAATTGTCAGTCCTAATGGCTTCATGGCTTCAGTCATCATCTGTCGATGACCAAAGGAGATATATACATGGTTCTTATCGTCCTTTACCTCCGATACAGGATATAAGGTGGTGATGGGACGGCTTTGAACAATATAAAACTTATTTTCGTAAAGGCACCATTCGATATCCTGTGGATTCCCGAAATAGGACTCAATGGTTCTTCCCATGCGCTCCAGCTGTAAAATCTGTTCGTCTGTCAGGGTCTGCATATTCTGGTGTTCAGTCTCAATCTCTCTTTCTTCCGTACCGCCCTCTTCTATGGCGTAGATAGCAAGTTTCTTGGTAGAAACCTTTTTATCGACGATTCTGCCTTCTCTTACTTTATAGATATCTGCATTGACCAAGCCGGAGACCAGCGCCTCACCAAGCCCTAAACTGGCATCTATTGATGACACCCTCCGGTTGGAGGTGACGGGATCTGCTGTGAACATAATCCCTGATGCCTGGGGGAATACCATCCGCTGAACAATGACAGATAAATAGACCTTACTGTGACCGAAGTTATTGCGGATGCGATAGGTAACTGCACGATCGGTAAACAGTGATGCCCAGCACATACTGATATGCTTAAGAATCGAATCTTTTCCTTTGATATTCAAATAAGTATCCTGCTGCCCTGCAAAGGAGGCCGTAGGAAGATCCTCCGCTGTGGCACTGGAACGCACGGCATAAGCATTGTTCTCACCATACCTTGCGAGATAATGAAGGACTTCTTCCTCAATGTCCTTTGAAATAATGATTCCTTCAATAACCCTGCGAATCATTCCGCTGATTTCACTGATTTTCTGTCTGTCTTCTGCCTTTAGCAGGGACAATTGCTCCAACAATGAGTCTAATTCCGGTGTTTCGTTGATTATTTTTTTGTATGCTTCGGTCGTAATGCAAAAGCCCTCCGGTACTCGTATTCCCTCAATTCTGGATAATTCTCCAAGGTTGGCGCCTTTACCCCCAACTGCCATGAGCTTATGTCTATCGATCTCCTGAAAACTAAGCACATATGAATTCATAAAACTTTCCCTCCTTCATTTTTAATGATCACTTATAAAAGTTTCTTCTAAAAAGTTTCAGGCATTCTTCAAACACCTTATATAATTCATCAAGATCACTTTCTCCCACACCTGCCATTTTGCTCATATATCCCTCGGAAATCCAGTCAATCATGTTCATAACAAGGTTTGGATCAACATCATCTTTGAATTTTGAAAAATCTGCACCATCAAAAGCCATTTCCTTTCCGATGGTTCTGCCGTCACCTTTGCTAAAAATAGTTTTTAGTTCTTCCTTAACTTCATCATCATTTTCAAAATAGGCACTCTGAATAAACGAAGAGACATAAGGATGTTTTTTCATCAAATTCATTTTAAGCTTAGATGTATATGCAATCCGATCAAATAAGTCTGTAATACTCTCATCAAATTTCTCTACAACCTCGGTACTAATACTGCCCACACACATATTAACCAAGTATACGTATAGCTCTTTCTTTGTGCCAAAATAATGAAATACCATTGCTTTGGAAATACCTGCACTACTGGCTATATCACTAATAGATGTTTTCTTATATCCATGCACTGCAAAGTTTTTTAATGCGGCATCAATAATTATATTTTGTTTTTCTACAGGTAAATTCAAAAATTTTTCCATATCATTGCCTCCTCATCAAAACTATATAAACCAATTCGGTTTATACCATAATAACACAATAAACCGAATCAGTCAAGATTTTTTATTGCCTATCCCAAGTTAAACCTTATGAAGTTGCAAACCTAATTTTTTGTCTACAAGTCTGCAACTATCATCGCTCTTCGCAGTTATATATGTGATTAACGAATTCTGATCCACTAAATCTTCCTGCACATATCTGTTTGAGTTTCAAGCACATTGCATATCTTCAGAAACAGAGAAAATAGGGTAAGGCTGTCTCCACTTTTAATCTTGCGGATATGCACTTGCTTTTACTCCAAATAGTTCGAATAATCGCCCAGAGGTTAAGTCATTGTTCTTTCGTAGTTGACTGACCGTTAAAACATAAAAAAATATACTGTATTCTTTTTCTGTAATAAGCCTTTCTTAGAGTGGGAAGTTCTGGTGGGTCCACAGTGAACCGCACCTGGGTTCAGCAAAAAGACAATTCTTCCCCTTGGCGGAAAATCCGACTTTTCCCTTTGCTGCAGCCTGTTATTTTCTTAAAATAAGCCTGTTGCTGGTATTACTCCCATTCTCCCGATAGCGAGGTTCTTTTTCAATAAGCCCCACCTTGACCAGATCATGCAGTGCACGCTTGACAGTGCTGCGTGAGAGCTGCAAATCAGCGGCTATGGTTTTTACAGCAGGCCAGCAGTCCGCACTTTTTCCGGCACGGTCACACAGATATATATAAACAGTCCTCGCCCGGTGGGGAAGCTCATCGGGCGAGGCAGTGTAGATATGGTTGAAGTAACTCATGGATATCCCTCCCTTTAGGTTTTGAGTACAGTGCGTCGGCGCACAGCATTTTCAGTGGATTCTGCTACCGGGGTATGAAGGGTTCCTGTCCCGGCTGTCGACTCTAAAATCTCTCCGGTATCTTCATCCACCATGATGCATGCCATGTGCTTGCGGACGATGTTTTCTTCCAGTGTGTTCTTATCGGCATAGACCACTTTCCGGTGTGCTTTTTCCTCCACTGTATAAGGCTCTCCAAAACGAATGCCCCAATCAAGGAACAGCCTCAGCTTTGTCCTCATAGGATGGGTGCCAGTTTTCATAACGACAAAGCTGCCTTTGGGAATAGACTTCAATTCATCCGGCGTCATGAGGGTGCGCTCCATCATCTGCAGGGATTGGCTGGGATCGTTTTTCCCCCGGCTTACGCTGCCGCTCATGACGGTGCGGCTACCCAGCGCCTTACTCAGCACCTCTGCGGTCTGACTGTTTGGAGCGAAGCCGCCGAAGATGGTGTCCTGGCAGTTGTCTACGATGATCTCTGAACCCTCTTTACCATAGTTTTTTTCGAGCTGACCGAAGGACTGTATGATGGGCACCATGGAAAGCCGGCGTGAACGTGATGCACTGAAAATTAATTCAAGCGATTCAATAGCCGGAAGCGTTCCCAGCTCATCGCAGTAAAACATCACACGGTTTTTTAGCTTGCCGCCGTTTTCATCGGCCACCGCAAGGATTTCACGGTAAAGCTGCTGGATCATAAGGGATACCATAAAATACTTAGTTAGATCTTCTTCGGGAAGCACAATGAACAGTGCGGATTTTTCATTACAGAACTTTTCCGCATCAATAGCTGTTTCAAAGCAGAGTATCTGTTCCATCTCGGAGTCAAGGAAGGCATTTAAACGGGATAGTACGGTGGAGAGCACCGATGCCATGGCCTGCTCTGCGGAATTGAGGGCAGCTCCCGCAAACCAGCGGGCCTTGTGGTCGGATGGCAGTTTATCCATCAGGAGCTGGAATTGGCTTTTTCCTTTTACTTTGCTGGGTGATAATAAATCCTGTACCAGTTTGAACACACTGATGATATGACGGCAGTCCACCTTTTTCCCATCCACCTCAGTGGGGGGCAGATATTCGGCAATCAGCAGAATCACCGAGGACAGGAGTCCTTCGGCGGCATCATAGAAAAACTGATTTTGTCCATAATTCTCACCGCTGGCATTGATGATGGTTTTGGAGATAATCTTTACGTACTTTTCCGCTTTTGCCTTTGATACAAGGTTGTTTTCATCAGCAAGGTACTGATCCATGTAGGTGTTGACCAGATGGAGCATATTGTTGCCGTCTGAGCGGGTGGGGTTACGAAGATCGATGACCGCCACACGGTAGCCGTAATAATCACGGGCAATGGCACCATAATTGCGATAAAGATCACCCTTGGTGTCGGTGGTCAAAAAGCTCATACCCGAGGCGCAGGCATATTCCAGATTGGGGTATAAGAAGAATGCCGTCTTACCTACGCCGGAGGCACCAATCATCATGCAGTGGACATCATCGGTATCCACAAGTGCCGTCACTTTGTTCTTGGCTCCTGTACTGCCGAGGATGATTCCCTGCTCATCTGTGGCAGGGAGGGACTGTCCCCGTCGCCAAAGCTCAGGCCGGAATGGGATGTGTTTATAGATATTTTTGATTTCCCGCTTGGTGGAAAAACGTGCGGTACCATGCTGACCGTCACCTACTGTGCGGGATTTGATTCCGCTGAGCGTATAATAGTGTGCTAAAAGAGAGAGGCCGCCGATGACACAAAACATCACGGCGGCTACGGCAATCAGCATATAGATTTGAGATGACATAGGGTTCTCCTTTCGATTTGGCATATTTTGTGGTATTCTAAAACAAAGTGTTGCATAAATAAGAATATATAGTCCGAATGAAAGTGGTAAAGAAATGAATCCATTAAAATATATAAGAATTTTAGACGGTGAACCTTGTCCATGCGGTAGCGGTATGAAACATAAAGATTGCTGTAAAAACAAAGTGATGTCAATATCGCAAACATCCAAAAAGCCGCCAGAAGTTCAAGTCATGGAAATGATGCGAAAGTCAATGAAAAGATGCTGTATGCACCCTGACCAAGCCCAATGTAAGGGTAAAATAAAAGAGGCTCACGCATTACAAAACAATAAAATTATTTCGCTTCTTGCTGGAAATGAACGTCATGTATATATGATGAACTCAAAGAAACAGCCTTTAATTATTCCTATGAAAAAGGGTGATCCAGCCGTTATCGTTGAAATGAGTAGAACCAGTGCTAATGACGCAACTACTGAAACTTGTTTTTGTGATTTACATGACAACACTGTATTTGCCGCAATTGAAAAAGGGGAACCAGACTTCGATGAATCTAATGAAGTGATGAAGTTTGTGTATGCTTATAAGTCATTCATTTTCGAATACTATAAGCAGTCTACTGCTATAAATATCTTTAAAAAATGTTTTGAAAAGAATCCTGTAGCCTTCAAATCCTTTACGATGGTAGGAATGTACAGGATGCTTCAATTAAAAATGCAAGAGTTTGACCCAATTAAATATCATTTTGATAAAGAAATTATGGCGAATACTTATAGCGGTGTAGTAACCTGTGTTATTAAAATTCCAGAGCAGATTAGATTTGCAAATTATGCATATATTGCCCCAGACTATGATTTGAATGGAAAGAAAATTCGACATACACTAAAGGGAGTAATGCATCGTCTTGCTGTAACTGCGTTCCCAGAATCAACTCAGTCCTACATATTATTAAGCTGCTTAGAAAAAGAGAAGGATATTTATCAAGGACTATTTAATCAACTTACAACATCTTCCGTGGATAAAATTAAATTTTATATGTCGATGATATTGCCACTGTATTCAGAAAATATGGTTTTAAGCTCAGGATTATGGAATTCATGGAATAAAGATGCTCAAATGGGTTATACCTTTTACGCTAACTTACATGGTCCGGATGCTATCAGATATGGAAGGTGTATTGGTATGGGCATACGAAATGCTGCAAAAGATTCAATGGCGCGAGTCATCAGCAGCCTCCGAAGACAGTTCAAACTAAAAGACCTTCTCTCTTATACTGGCATGCCAAAAGCAACCTTTATGTATTGGCAAAATAGATTCGATAGAGAAAATCCAGACAAAGAACTTGAGGAGAAAATTCTTTCCATTCGTGAAAGTAACAAGGACTATGGATATCGTAGAATGCTTGGAGCGCTTCGCAATCAAGGGTATGTCGTCAACAAGAAGAAAGTCCAGCGTATTATGCAAAAACTTGGGCTTCAGGTCACTTCTTTTACCCAGAAGAGCCGAAAGTATAGCTCCTACAAGGGAAGAGTTGGAACTGTAGCACCTAACAGAATTAGAAGAAGATTTAAAACACATATACCTCACCAAAAAATCACAACGGATACTACTGAATTCAAGTATTATGAAATTGATGCAAAAGGTCATATGACAATGCATAAACTTTATCTGGATCCTTTTATGGATATGTGTAATGGCGAGATACTTAGTTTTGGGATAGATAAGCATCCATCTGCCAAAAATGTAATGGATGCACTTGAACAGGCGATAGAAATCACATCAGATTGTCCTTATCGCAGAACGTTTCACTCTGATCAAGGATGGGCATATCAGATGAAAGCTTATTCAAATCGTCTTAAAGAGGAGAGAATCTTTCAGAGTATGTCAAGAAAGGGATGTTGCCTGGATAACTCGATAATGGAAAACTTCTTTGGTTTGCTAAAACAAGAAATCTATTATGGCGTAGTTTATTATAGTTACGAGGAATTGAAATCTGAAATAGAGCGATATATAAATTATTACAATGAACATCGAATCAAAGAGAGACTAGGATGGATGAGCCCAGTTCAATATAGGCTCGCCCTCTTGGCTGCATAAAAACAGCGTAGCAGCCAAAACTGCTACGCTTAAAAAGTCTAACTTTTTGGGGTCACCTCATTCCTCGGCTGTCCTTTTGATTAGGGTGTTTGGTTTACTCCGTTCTGCTCAATAAATGGGAATATTAAATATCAATACGCCCTTTAATACATTCCTATTAAAACATCAGCTTCGATTGTCAAATGTGTGAGAGTACGCCAATCAACGCAATCTTTTTCAACGCAAAAGAGAAGCGGCGTCATTTCAATAAACGACATTCTTTGTTCTGATGACAACTGTACGGTGGCTGAAACCGTTTCTCTTGAAATGGTTTTAAGATATTTCTCAAAATATTCAACGACAGACTCATTTGAATAATCTGGATTTTTCAAGTGTGCTTGCACTTTAGTCCTGATTTCCCTCAAATGATTTTTCGTAGGAATTACTTTCACAACATATCCGTTAGGAGATAGCAATCGCTGAAATTCTTTGTAGTGTGCAGGCGAAAATATGTCTAAAATACAATCCATACTTCCGTCTTTCAAAGGGATTTTTGATAAGTCAGTAACAAACCACTTCACTGCTTTGCGCTTGTCTTTTTTTGATGCAATCTGTATTGCCTCCCTTGACAAGTCAAAGGCAAAGATGTTTCGTTCTGTTCTTTGCTGTATCTGCCTTGCATAGAAACCCTCGCCGCAACCAACATCTAAAATGTTTCTTATAGATGGCGTATCAGAAATAAACTGTATGATTTTCTCCAACACAACATCATACATGCCATACTCCAAAATTTGGTGCCGGTTGTCAAAAGACCGCTTGCTGTAGTTGGTTTTGGGCGATGATTTTAACAACAAATTTACATACCCATATCTTGAAATATCAAAGCAATGTCCATGTCTACAAATTAGGCTATTGCCTTGTATATCCATTGATTTTGTGCAAATTGGGCATTGAAAATAAACCTTGCTGTCTGCAAAGCGTGATAAATTATTATTCATTTGTTTTTCCTCCGTAATTACATCTCTGCTTCAATAAGCGAGTTATGCAATACGGATAACCGCAACATAACTCGCGGTTTTATCTTAATCTCATAAATGTAACCATTGTGTTGTCCTCCAATCAATTCCGCAGTATTACTCTGCTTTTAGAAAAAGTATAGCACAAAACTATGAACATTTCAACTCTATTTCAGCCTGTCGGCGACGTTGCTCTCTCTGGCATACCGCCCGCCGTTCCTCGCTGTATGGGGCGGTCAGACGGAAAGAGAAGCGGCCTTTCTCAATGTCAAACTCCATGCAGCCCGTTTCCGGGTCTGCGTCAGTCTGCTGGCAGATCGCCGGATAACGGCGGCTGTATGCAAGCAGACGCTTTTTCAAGGCGGTGTTGTGGGTGCGGATATGGATAAGGGGGTCTTTCTCGTCAAACCAAATATCGGTGGTCTTTTCCTGCTTGGTAAGCCCTGTTCTCATGCAAACTCCTTTCTGTGCCCCTGTTACGCAATAGGGGCATTTTTCGGGTGTTTTCTCCGGCTCTTGACTTGGAGAAAACAGCGTTTTTGACGATAAAAACCGCCCGGACGGGGAATGGTTCGTCGGGGCGGCTGTTATCGCAAGATTTCCGATTTTTCCGGCTCTTGACCGTCAGACATAGATTAGCTCATGCCTGATGATTTCCTCGGCTCTCGCCTTGCAGTTGTTCATCAATCCTACCCATTTCATCGGGTCGGCGGCTTTAAGGGTTTCGGTGGCTCCCGCTTCTCTGGCAAGGCGGGGCATGAGGTAGTCCAGCATATCCCGCGCCGCCCGGTCTGTTTCCGCAAGGTGGGGATATAACTTCTCGCTGGCTACAAGGGCGGTATAAAGGCGGTGGCGGTATTGTTCCAGATAGGCTTTCCGCAGCCGCCCGTAGTGGCCGATATGGGGCTTTGGGGTAATGGGGCGGTTCCCGTTATCAATCAATCTTCTCATGCGATTTGTTCTCCTTTCTCGTCGTGCTTCTTCCTGTGGTAGTTCTCCCGCCTTGCAGCAAGGAAGTTCTCATACCGGGCTTGGGCTGCGGGGTTTCCGGCTGCGGCTTCCTCGTACATCTTCTGGCGGGATTTCTTGGTGGCTTCCGAGTGGTAAGCCCGCCGCCTTGCAAGCTCGGCGGCTGCGGCGGGGTCGGTTTCCGCTTGGGCTTTCAGTTCTTGGTAGGCGTTCTTCTTCCGGCTCCGGCTGGCTTCAAGGCGTTCCGCTTCCTCCGGCGTGAGGGGCTGTCCCGCGACTTGCGCGGCGGCAAGCTCTTTGAGCGTCCGGGGCTTGGGCGGCTGCGCTGCTTTCTGCCGTTCATACCATGCCTTGTGCTGGCGGTTTTTCCTCTCGCGGTAAGCGGCAAGGCGTTCTGCTTCCTCCGGCGTGAGGTCGGCTCCGGCCTTTTGCAGCGCGGCAAGCTCCTTTAAGGATTTCGGCTTTGGGGACTTGGGCGGCTCGGCGGCTTTCCGTTTCTTCCGCCATTCCTTTTGCCATGCCCGGTTATGGGCTAACCGCGCTTCGTCTGCCGCCTGTTCCTCCGGGGTCAGCAAGCCCGCTTTCTTCCTCGCGGTAAACTCCCGCTTCTCTGCCTTGCGCTTTTCCTCCCGCGCTTTGGCAAGCTCCTGTGAACGGGCTTCCTTTGCCGCCTGTTCCTCCTGCTGGCGGCGTTGTTCCTCGGCTTCCATTGGGGTAACGATATGGGCGGGGACTTCAAACGCGCCGATGAAGTTGAGGTAAATATCTATCCGCTGGCGGCGGCTGTTCCCGCGCCCCTCGCCCTCATGGACAACCACTTTCTCGATAAACTCGTTGAGCATGGGCGTTGTCAATTCGGAAAAGTCGGTGTAGCGGCTCACAAGCTCGATAAACTTATCTGTTTTCAGCCTGTCGGCGTTCCAGCTCTCGATTGCTTCCTGCCATTGTGCGATAGCGGCTTCCAGCCCGGTCTGTTCCTCGTCATATTCGGCAAGCAGACGGGTAAAGTGCTTATCGGGTATCTTGCCTGTGGCGTTTCCCTCGTACAGCTTTTTTACAAGCCCGTCCAGCTCCTTATACCGCCGCTGCGCCTTGCTCACTTTCTGCCGGTACTCCTTGACGGCATTTTCTTGGTGCTGGTCGGTGGCTTTCCGCACACGCTCGATAAACTCCGCTTCATTGTGCCGTACATACCAGCTCACGCGCTGGATTGCGGCAAGAATGGCGGCTTCCATTTTCGCGGTGGGGATATAGTGCATGGTGCAGTCGCGGGTAAGCTGGCGGTAGCTGGAACACACAAAAGCGTCGTCCAGATACTTGCCTTGCACAAGGCTGCTGCGGTGGGTCAGCTTCGCGCCGCAGTCGGCGCAGTAGAGAAGCCCGGTCAAGCGGTTTGGGGTGTTCTGCCGCTTGGGGGCGCGGCGTTTTGTTCCCATAAGCCGCTGGACGGTGTTCCATGTTTCCTCGTCCACAATGGCGGGGATTTCCCCGTCAAAAATATACTGTTCCTCCGGCGCGGTCTTGCGGGTGCTTTTGGTCTTGTAGTTCTCGCAGACGGTTTTCCCTAAAACCTTGCGCCCTGTGTACTCCGGGCGTTTGAGGATATAGCTGATAGTTGTTGTTGACCATGCGTAGGGGTCTGTGTACTTTGCCGACCGGACGGGTGCGCCTATCCGCTTCCAATGCTCGGACGGGATAGGGATTTTCTCGGCGCGGAGTGCCCTTGCTATGCTGGCGATACTCTCCCCGGCAACAACGCTGTGGAAGATACGGCGCACAACGGCGGCGGCTTCCTCGTCGATTACCCACTCGCCCTTGTTCTCTTTTGACGCAAGGTAGCCATAGCTGACGCTGCCGGAGCAGCGCAAGCCCTTTTCCATTCTCGACTTGAAAACGGTCTTGATTTTCCGGCTGGTGTCGGCAACATACCACTCGTTTATTACATCTCGGAAAATTGACATTATATCAAAGCCGTTGGCGGTATCAAGGTTGTCATTTGCCGCAATAAAGCGTACATGGTACTCGTCAAAGGTGCGCTTCAAAAGCCCCACTTCGACAACATCACGGCCAATCCTGCTTTGGTCTTTGATAATGACCGTAGCCACATTTCCCGCCCGGATTTCTTCCAGCATAGCGTCCAGCCCCGGACGCTTAAAAGTCGTTCCCCGCACTCCGTCATCGGTGAAGTGCCGGATATTCGTAAAGCCGTTCTTTTGGGCGTAGTCCTCCAAAATGCGCTTTTGGTTTTCTATCGACACGCTTTCCCCGGCTCGTTCATCGTCATGGGAAAGACGCTCGTACAGGGCTGTGATTTTTCCCTTGTCCGGCTGTTTCTTCATGGGGTGTAACCTCCTTCCTTGAGGGTGCGCGCCCCCTTTATCCTTATTGTAAATTACCATTGGGATCAGTCACAACGTAGGAACTGTGCATCTGCATGAGGTTCGGCTTTACAAAAAATCTGGTCTTGCCGGAACCGGAACCACCGATTACAAGAATGTTTTTATTTCTCGCATACTTCGGCTGTTTTGGTCTGCCCGACATCATAAGCCGCTCCGTTGCCGTTAAAAGCACGTTGTTTTCAAATACCGGATCAACATAAGGCTCTATGTCTTTGGCAGTTCCCCACCTTGCCGAACCGTACTCAACTCCCTGCCGGAATTTCTTTGCATTTTTCGCTTTATAATAAACTACCATACGAAAGCCTATTCCGCATCCCACTCCTACCAGTAAATTTCTCGGCAGAAAACTTGGTAGCGGATTATGGAACGCACCTCCAATCCCATTGATTGTGTCCAACATCTTCTGTAGTGTATTGTCACCTGCCTGCTGTCCATACAGCCATGAAACCTTATTCAGAACATATCCAAAGATCACATAGGGAGCGCATTTCAGGGCAAGCTGTTTCTTATTTACCCCTTTTGTTTTTTCTTTGAGTGTTTTCGGAATTGACTGTAAATCCTTTTTAATTCCGTCAATGACCTTGCTTATAAGCTCTGTCCCCGGTCCTTATTTTTCTCTCTGCTTCGCTCCCTATTCTTATTCTGTGCAACAATCTTCTGAAATCCTTTCATTTTCTGTCTGAGTGACGGACGCTGCTGTTTTTTCTCATTAACTTTTACAAATTCCTTGAATGCCTGTGCAATCACATCGGCATCTTTGCCCTTGAAAAATACAAGATACTTAGGTGGCTCCGTGGTCTTATCCCGCTTCACAGCGAAATCAACATTGTACTTTCTTGCGACACGCTCAAAAGATCTGATGTTGCTATCCGTGACCTCTATGGACTTTGCACCCTCTCCCTGACCGACCAGCTTTTTTACCGGAATTTTTCCATGCGAAGGCTCCTTATGCTTCTGGTGTTCCAGATACATCTTCATTGCCTTCTGTAAAACGCTTGCGGTCAGTTTGGAAGTCTTGATTGCAAGAGCAATGGTTTTCTGTGTTGTTTCCTCCTGCACGGTGTACCTCCTTCCTTATCTGCACCGGTTGGATTCAAGGTGGAACCAACAGCCTGTGTAATAAATATTTCATAAGCTCTCCTTTCCACTTCTGGACATTTTGTCCAAAAGTCCTGCAAACGCAAAAAGGGCAGCTACAAACCTTTGCGGTCTATAACTGCCTTTACGCTGTTCTCACATCTCTATAACACTTTATCAATTGCTTGAATTATCATCGATGAATCAATATTGGCTTTATTTAATATCATCACATAAATGAATGCTCTTGCTAGCAAATAAGCAAAGATATGAATATCATTGAAATTTCCTATACTGCTATGGATAAGTAGATTTCTCTTCTTTGCAAACTGTAATGACAGCTCAGCAAGTTCCTCCTGCGTAAGATCAAATCTCCACAAAATCTTCTTTTTATATTCATCAATACTCTTTTCACATTGTGAATTACAATAATCGAACTTCTCCGCTAAGCCAAAATCTAACAATTCTATTATATCTGCATACTTTTGAAATTCTTTACGTTTCTTACTATCTTTTCCTTTGTACTCTTCTCTTTTCAATTCAATGTACTGTAAAAACTCATTTTTTACTTCACTTGCCTTCTCGCTATTTTCTATCTTAGCATTTGGAAATACATAATTAAATACTGATTCAAAGCTTGTACAACATATCATATATTTTTCTGCCGATATATATTTATCCTCTTTTTCACAACGCGGAATGAATAATAAATTTAAATCTTCTTTGTTTACAATTTGAAGCAATTCATTTATATGTTCGAAAACAAAATAATAACCAATAATTCTATCTATGTTAGAAATATCATTCTTCTCTTTTTCATTCAGATATATGTAGCCTATATGCTCAATTCTCTTTTCCTCATTTGTTTTTCCCAATTCGATTTTCCCCATGCTTATATCTTTACGAAAATTAAGAAATACCATTAAATTATAAATCCACATATATATCGTTCTAAACTCAGATACATCTACTGGTTCATGAAATGTTAAGCGAAATATAGATTTTGGTTTTCCTAAATTATAATCAATCTGCATATGTAATGGTTCTCCTGGCAAAGTAACACTTAATGTCAGTATTGCTTTTTTCCCAGCCACTTCAACTTCAATTTGCTTACTTGTTTCATCAAATGTTTTTAATTTTAATGTTGCCTCACCTGTATTATAATCATATTGAGTATTACTTTCATCAATAATATGATTTGGACGATAGAAATAATCTATTATACCACCTTTAAATGTGATTACATCAAATTTTCTCTCACCATTACTAAAGCACACATAACCCGCAGGCTTTGCAATATATCCCGACAAAGATACTTGTAGACGACAATTCAAAAAGAATATTTTGTCAAATCCAATAGTGTCCCCCTCTAACACCTCATAATTTATATTCTTATTTTTAAAGCTATCATATGGTTTTATTGACTCTTCATCCTTGGGAACTAACTGTAATAATTCCCCATCATATGTAAAAATGTATGGTTTATTCATGCAATTTATATAACCACTTTGCAATTTATTCTCTACCATATACATCTCCTCCTCTCCTTTAATATAAATCTATTTTATTTCTTCCTCCGCAATAAAATATTCTTCTTGCATAGTATCATCATCTTCTAACCTTAAAATCAAATTGTCGTGATCATACATATATCTACTATTAAACTCATATTCATATAACCTCTTTAACACTACACACAGTAAATGTTTTGTCTTGCTATATTGTGTTTTGTAGCTAAAACCATCAAAAATCACTTTATCCATTGGTACAAGGTATTCCAAACAATAATATCTGCTATTTCTTTCATAATCCCTTATTATATCTTTTCTCCCGATTACTAATGACATCTGCTCGATGAATTCAGGGCATGAACGCAACGATATTGTATAGGAATTTTCATGCAACATATCTTTCAAAGCAAATCCATTAACGCAATAGTCCTCATGCCCTTTAAAATAACCCATTCGCCATTTAACATTACTGACATTTCCTTCATATACACGCTCAAATGTTTCTATTTTCCCTCTATGAAATAATAACAAATGTCCTTCATTCATTTTAAATTCTACATCATGTTCCCGCAAAAATCTTGAAACAGAGGTATCTTGAGTCAATAAATCATACAGATTATTTCCCACTCTTGAATTATCGTCTAACAATCTGCGTGATAAATGATAAAATTGTATCTCATCCAATCTAATCTCCGGCATAGTCTTATCAACAAAATCACTTATTTCTTCTTCAACAGGTTTCTGTGAATAATAAGCACTATCAAAAAATAATTTGAGCTCATCTTTTGTAAAACCCAAATACTCACAAACCGACGCTTCTATTGTTTCTTTTGTATGTGTATCAATATACATTCTCTCACCACCTAAACACAAAAATTGTACATAACTCCGCATACACTTTGTCATCTTCAAGCTTCACATTGTCAAGTAACAACACCTGAAACAAAACATCTCTCACATTCTCAAACTTTACCATACCACACTCTTTTTCCGTAAAACCTTCAATCTGCATCCCCTGCATGGCAACTTCTTTTCTTGCCACCAAACAATGCGTATACAATGCCATGATATACTTGTCTGACATAAGAAAGGCGTATGTTTCATTCCCTTGATATGTATATCGGCACTTTTCCAGATTTTCCTGTGATATATCAAAATAACATCTGACCGTTTCCAAATATACATCTCCATTATACTGCGGTTTCAGCTTTTTTAAATACCTTCTAATGGTCACAAATATATTATTTCTTTCCATAGCGGTCTTGGTTCTCTTAAATACTGGCTTTTTCCATCGCAGATCCATATAAACATTATTAAGGATATTCTTTCCTGCATACTGTTTGAAGTCACCTATCCGCAACAAATATGTTAATACTTCAAACAATTTCTCCTGTGACATTATCTCCTGATACGAATAATCTCCAAATTCAATATGATCCAGTTTCAAAGGACTACTTCCCTTTTTAATCTCCCGTTCCATTACCCTGTTCACATCTCTCATTGATTCCATACATTTTCCTTTCCACTTCTGGACATTATGTCCAAAAGTAACAAAAAGAGCAGCTACAAATCTCTCGACTCATAACTGCTCTGACGCTGTTTTCTATTCTATTCCTGCCATTACTGCAAAATCGCCTTTCTTTTCTAAGAGTGCTTTTTGTTCATCTGCTGGCAGACTCTTAAATATTTCCTCATATCCCATACCTTCCATTTTCCTGCTCTTGCCTGTGATGAATAATTCCGTGTCTAACCATTCCTGCCACAAACTTTCAAATGTTAAACTCGATTGACAATGCCTTTTTTGTTTTCTCACTCACACTTCTGGACATTATGTCCAAAAGTTCCCGATATCAATTTTATTATTTCCATAACTGTATTGATAATTCTGATTATAACAATCATACCTCCGATCAACCCACCAATGATACAATCTAGTGCCAATATGCCAATGCTTCCTGCAATACCCAAATTCTTTGGAACAAGAAACATACTCATTTTCCGTATTCCATATGGACATCCTACCATAATCCAGTATAGAAAATAATCAAACCCATCTGCCTTTGCACATACCGGATAGCACATGATGATCCAGACAGCTAATATCAGCATCGGAATAATAATTCTAAACAATACCTTTTTCATGCCAGCCTCCTCCGTACATATCATGCTGCACTTCCTGTTGATAAAAATGATTTATCGTAGTTGGTGCATTATAAAGTGCCGTTACCATATATGCCTTGATATTTGTAATCTTCGTCGTTGTTTCTTTCATGCAGCCAATCACATATTCCAAATGACTGCTGTTTAGTTTCAGAAATCTAGCTTTCACAAGCTCATAGGGATATTCTTCTCCTGCAACACGAATCGTCTGCCGTTTCACACACACCACTTCACAGATAACTTCAAACAATTCGTCATAAATCTCCCTTTGACCATATTTATCATATTTCATATGGTGCTCATAGCTTATATTTTCTTTAATCAACTCTATGTATGCCTGTGCATCATCCATCACATCAATCGTATTATCCTCTGTCTCCATTGCTTCAGAAGGATTGATAGGATAGATATAACTCTCCTCAGTATGATTAGGGTTAGTCTGATTATAGTTAGTATAATTAGGTACTAATTTCTGAACTTCTGTAGGTTCAATTTCTGAACCTCCGAAAGTCTGTTTATTATACTTCTGCAAGTTCACATTTTGTACTTCTTGAAGTTCAGTTTCTGAACTTCTGGAAGTATCATTATTAGACTTCTTGAAGTTCAAATTCTGAACTTCTGTGGATTTATCATTATTCTGCGACATTTTTTCAGCCGTTTCTTCTGACATAGTCGCAAAATTTTTCACATAAATAATATCCGGTTTTCCCAGTCCCCTGCGCTTTTTTTCAATCAACCCAATCCCTTTTTCGGAATCCAGCTCTTTCATAATCTTGACACAGGTTGCTTTCGCACATCCCAAATCTTCCATAATTGCATCCACCGTATAGATGATATACGCCCTGTTTTCCTCGTCTAGCCATCCATTTTTCATAGACAGTGACATCCGATCGAGCATCAAGCCATACAGGAGCTTGGCATCGCTGCTAAGCCCCTTGAACCGCTCATCCTTAATCAGCAACCGGGGGACACGATAAAAAGAGAACTGGTCTGCTTCAATTCCATAGTAGTAATCAAATTTTGTATTCTCGTCCACTTTTTCATGCCTCCTTTGCTGCTTATTTCTCACTGTTTGAACTATTCCACTCATCCAATAGCTGATAGATAACATTTTCAATCTGCTCATTGGAATAATCTTCTGGAAAATATCTGCTGATCTTGTCTGCCTTGATGGTTACTTTTCGCTCTATCGGTTTCGGTTCTGTCAGGATCAGCCTTACCATCGGTAATGTCAGTTCATCACTTTTTCCATGCTCCTTCAGCCTTGATGCCTGTACTGTTGAAATGATCACCCCTGTTTCTTCAAGAACAACTTGCACCCACTCCTGTTGCTGTTCTGTCAGAAATGACAGCTCTACCCCCTGCACGATTCCAATTTTCTTTTTATCGACCATATCTAAAAGTGCATCCGATAAGTGGGCAAGGTAAATATATCTTTGTACTGTTTTTGCACTCTCTCCTGCAGTTTCCCCAACCTCATCCAGACTGTTGCCTTTTCCTTTTTTACCCTGATGTTTTACAGCTTCATATTTCATAAAATAAGCTTTTGCCTTTTCACTCGGAAGAATATCTTCCCTCTGAATATTGCTGTCCACCATGATAATTGTAGCTTCATCATCCGTATAATCACGGATGAACATCGGCATTGTAGTAAGTCCGACAAGCTCACAGGCGTGTCTCCTGCGATGTCCGGCAATAATCTCATAGCCGCCATCTTTCATTGGTCTGGCAATGCCTGGCATCAATACTCCATGCTCCCTGATGCTTTCCATCGTTTCCTGCATCTTTTCATCATCCAGTACCTTAAACGGGTGTCCTTTGAACTCATGCAGTTCTGACAATGCGATTTCCTGTACCTGCTCTGTTCCTGTCTGTGGCTGCTCCGTTCCAAATAAATCATCAAAGCTGTTTAACTTTACCTTTGCAGCACTTCCTGTCTTACTCATTGCCAAGCACCTCCTCCGTCAGTGATTGGTAGGCACTTGCTACCTTGCCATTCGGATCGTGCTTATAAATGCTTACACCTTCCGCAGAAATTTCCGCAGCTCTTACTGACATTGGAATACTGTTTTCAAATATCCGCACTCTGCTTCCATAATTTTCAATCAGCAGATTGCTGATGTCTCTGGCATAATTGGTACGATTATCAACCATTGTAAGCAAAATTCCCTCAATCTCCAGTTTCGGATTGATCTGTCTCTTTACTTTTCCAATAGTTTTAATCAGCTGTTCCAGACCTTTTACCGGCAGATACGCTGCTTGTACTGGAATCAAGATACTGTCCGCACTGGTAAAAGCATTTATCGTAATCATGCCGAGTGATGGCATACAGTCAATCAGAATGTAATCATAGCGGTCTTTCTGCTGTTCTATGTAGGTACGAAGCACCGTCTCCCTGCTCATAACATTTACAAGTGAGGTTTCCAAACCGGAAAGCTCGATATTTCCCGGCATGAAATCCACCCCCTCCTCATGTCTTAAAATGCCGTACTCCGGTTTTATTTCCTCATCATTGATAATGGATGCCATAATGGTTGCAAGTGTAATTTCCAGTCTGTCCGGCTCCCGAATACCAAGACTTGCCGTAAGACTGCCCTGTGCATCTGCATCTATCAGTAAAACTTTCTTTCCCTGTTTTGCCAGTCCGATTCCTAAATTGCTTGTTGTGGTGGTCTTTCCAACTCCACCCTTCTGATTTGCGATTGCTATTACTTTACACATGATAAATTCTCCTATTCTCTACTATTTTGCTTTTATCTGCTGCTCTTTACATTACTTTTCTGCACTTCCGCATAAGCTCTGTAATATTTGTTTGTCCCTTTATTGCTATAAAGCTCTGATATCTCCAGAACTTCTACTTTTGGATGACGCTGTAAGATTTTCTGAAACCACACAATGTCATTCTTCGTTCCCATCAATCTGACTTTTAACATTAGTCTGCTCCTCCAAATAAGGCATACAGTTCCCGGTTATAAGTCGCATACTCCGGATAGCGGATCTGTATCGCCTGCCAAAAGAAAGGTGCATAGGCACAGCAAAACAAGTCCTCCACTGTATACTGCCTGCACTCGTTTACCTGTTCCTCTGTTTTTGCATAATCATCTACACTCGGTGTGCCGTTGCAATACAGGTTAAATGCCATTCGCACCACCTTCATACTGCCACTGGTCTGCCAGCCTTCATGCAGACACTCAGTTTTTACACATCCCGTCTTAAAATCATAGATGCTATCAACATTTCTTCTTGTATCATCGCTGATACCAAGGCAATAGCAAAGTGCCTTGTGGTACACATCCTGATAGCGTACCTCTTTTAATTTTTCATAGTAGAATTTTTCATGTGCTTCGCTGATAAAATTGATTGTCTGTTCCTTTTTGTTTTCTGCTCCTAACGCTGTGTTGTTCATAGTGAACCTCCTTTTAAATTGAATTGAAAAAGGCACTCCTAATGGAATGCCCTAATATAAAAAATAGGGACACTCTTTCAAGTATCCCTACGTTCTATCAATATATCTGATAGTTCTCTATTTACTTTCATATTCAGAATTCTTTGTATTCCCACAACCGAGGTCTAACGCTACAACAACAGTCACCTTCCTCACAAGCTCTTTTTCCTTGTGATTTTCAGCAATCCTGTTGAAGCTAAAAAACTCTGCAAAGTGCGTAAATTCAAGGATTTCTACATATTCTTCCTTTGTAGCAACACCACAGTCTCCACATGAACAGTCTGACAAAATTGATCAACGCAGCAGGCTTTTTCCAGCTTATACCCTGCCGCCAGAAATGCTGGAAGATCTCTTGCCAGGCTGGTCGCTTTGCAGGAAATATATACAATATGGTCTACCCCATAAGAAAGAATCTTCGGCAATGCTTTGGGATGGATTCCATCCCTTGGCGGATCCAGAATGATCACATCCGGTTTCTCCGTCAGATCATCCAGGACTTTAAGGACATCCCCTGCAATAAATTTACAATTACTCAGGTTATTCAGTGCTGCATTCTGCTTTGCAGCTTCTACTGCCTCTTCCACAATTTCCACACCTATCACTTCGTCCGCTACGGAGGCTGCAAGCTGGGCGATCGTTCCGGTTCCGCTGTAAAGGTCGAACACTACTTTATCCTTCGTATCTCCGATATACTCACGTACGATAGAATAAAGCACTTCCGCAGCCAGGGAATTAGGCTGGAAAAATGAAAATGTACTGATCTTAAATCGCAGTCCCAGAAGCGTTTCATAAAAGAAATCCTGACCGTAAAGGATACGTGTCTCATCACTCTGCACCACATCAGAAAGAGAATCATTGATAATATGCATGATTCCCACAATTTTACCCTCCAGCGGAAGTGCAAGAAGTTCTTCTTTCAGAGATTCCAGATCATGTTCTTCCTGACTGGTGGTAATCACATGGACCAGAATCTCTCCTGTAGTCACACCGCGGCGGAGAAGCAGATGGCGCAGATATCCTGTATGCTGCATCTTTTTATAATAGGAAACGTTTCGTTTCAGGAAATATTCATGCACACAAGTCAGGATTTTCGTCATATCTTCATGAACCAGTTGACAGTCATCTGCTGTAAGAACATCATAGGTACTGCCTTTTTTGTGCAGACCCAGCGTCAACGGACCATCCTTATATGCATCACCAAAGGAGAATTCCATTTTATTTCGATATCTGAATTCAATGGGACTTCCATGAATTCCCTCCCACTGGTAATCAGTGCCGTTCAATGCACCATCCAACAGTTCACGAACCTGACATTCTTTCATTTTGAGCTGGTTTTCATAGGACATGGTCTGATACATGCATCCTCCACATTCCGGAAAAATGCTACAGACCGGTTCTCTTGTTTCAAGCGGAGACTTCTCCAACACTTCCAGAAGTCTTCCCTCTGCACGTCCGGAACGCTTCTTATTGATCATAAAACGAACTTTCTGTCCGGGCATTCCGTTCTTTACGGTAACTTTTTGTCCGTCTGTTATCACAATTCCCTTATTGGGAAAATCTACTTTCTCAATCACGCCTTCATAAATTTCGCCTTTTTTCATATAACCTCCATAAAAATAGCCCCGGTATAAGCCGGAGCTATTCTTTCATTTTCATATTACAGGTAATTATTCTTCTTCATCTTCGAAATAATCGTCGAAGTCATCATCAAAATCCTCTTCAAAATCTTCCAGATAATCCGGAGCAAAGAAATGATATACAGCAAATGCGATACCTGCTACTGCTGCAACTGCGCCAATGATTGCCAGTACCCAGAGGACTGTATTTTTTTCTTTCTCTTCTTCTTTTCTGTTTAATGCTGATAATAATTCTTCAATTTTGATATTCATAATCGCACCATCCTCTCAATAATTCATCAGCTGACACTTAACACTTCTGCCGTCTGCTGTTTAATGAAATTATTATAACACTTTTTCTGTAATTTTACCATAAGATATCTGCATTTATTCTATACTTTTGTTAGTTTCTTTATTATAATGATATCAGGGGGTTACTGTTCACACAATCCCGAGACATACAAGCCAAAATTCCATTGCCGCAGGCAATCTGGAATGAATTTTGCCCCTGACTTAAAAATATGCCGACAGCAACGATCTGATAAGAGAGGATAAATACTTATGGTAGAAACACTTTTTTTTGATCTTGATAATACATTACTTGATTTTAACCGGGCAGAAAGAGCAGCTATCGCAAAAACTCTGAAAAGTTTTCACATTGCTCCCGAGCCTTCAGTTCTGAAGCGTTACAGTGAGCTCAACCTCGCCCAGTGGAAGCTTCTTGAACAGGGCAAGATCACCAGAGACCAGGTAAAGCTTCGGAGATTCCGACTTCTTTTTGCAGAGCTGAATGTGGATGTACCTGCAAGAGAAGCTGCACATACCTATGAAACTCTTCTGGCCCAGGGACACTATTTCATAGATGGTGCAGAAGAATTGCTCGAAACTCTTTACGGTCAATACCGGATGTATCTGGTTACAAACGGTACCTTAAGTGTCCAGAAGGGACGGCTTAAAAGTTCCGGAATTTCCCGTTACTTTGAGGGTATTTTTATCTCCGAAGAACTGGGATACAATAAACCGGGCAGGGAATACTTTGACTGCTGCTTCTCCAGAATCCCTGATTTCCATAAGGAAACAGCCGTAATCATCGGGGACAGCCTGACCTCTGATATCCAGGGCGGCATCAATGCCGGAATTCGCACGATCTGGTTTAATCCCAGCCATGAGAAGACTTCAGAAATCATCCCTGATCATGAATTTGACAGTCTTATGAAACTTCCTGAACTCCTGTCTCATATATAAAGCGGATAAAATCGTTCGCCTTACTGCTTATTGCTTTTCGCAGCCTCCGCAGGTGACTTAAGTCACCTGCCCCAATCGCCCGGCTAACAGACGGCAGGCGTGACTTGCCTGCATCATCATGATTCTGAAATTACTATATTTTTTTCAGCTTTGCAAATCCTGCGAACATTTTCTTTATTCCCACTTTGTCAAAATCAACAGTGACTTCATAATCTCTTCCGCCGTCTACAATGTCTTTGACAATTCCTACACCAAATTTAATGTGGCGGACAGTGTCTCCCACTTCGTAATCCAGTTCAGCAGCCTTCGTCACCTTAAATTCTCTGGGCTTGAATGTTTTCGTCTCAAAAGCCATTTTCATTTTTGCAAGGTTTCTGTCTGCCTGAATCATCTCTTCAATCTTTTTCTTCTTTTCCTGAGCTTCCTGTCCCAGATCCACAAGCTCCCGCGGAATTTCACGTACAAATCTGGATACTTTATTATACTGTACTTCTCCCCGGAGCATTCGCTGTCTGGCACTTGTCAGCGTCAGATCCTCCATAGCTCTTGTGATACCCACATAACAGAGCCTTCTCTCTTCTTCCAGATCAGATCTGTCATCTGATATAATGGACATATAAGACGGAAACATCCCATCTTCCATTCCTGCGAGAAATACTCTCGGAAACTCCAGACCTTTGGCACTATGTAGTGTCATAAGAAGCACATAATCCTGATCCGGATCCACGCTGTCAATGTCTGCGATCAGTGCAATCTCCTCGAGAAAACCTGAAAGTGTGGCAGTCTGTCCCTGTTCTTTCATTGCTTCCTGATAGGATTCTGTCTTGGAAATAAGTTCATCAATATTCTCGATTCTTGCCTTCGATTCATCTGTATCTTCAGCCTGCAGCTCTGCCACATATCCGGTAAGTTCAATCACTTCTTCCAGAAGTTCACGTACTGTATAAGACTCTGCCTTACTCTTTAAACTCTGAATAAAGGTTACAAATCCATCAATCTTTGAAAGGCTTCTTCCAATAGACGGGACCTCCTCTGCCACACGCAAGGCATCATAGAAACTCACACTCATTTTATCCGCATAATCCTGTATTCTGCCAAGAGTTGTGGCTCCGATTCCACGCTTCGGTACATTGATGATACGGCGGACTGCCAGATCATCTCTGGAATTGTCAATTGTCTTCAGATAACATAACAGGTCTTTGATTTCTTTACGCGCATAGAAATTCACACCGCCTACAATCTTGTAAGGGATATTCGCAAGAAGACACTTCTCTTCAAAGAGTCGTGACTGTGCATTGGTCCTGTACAGAACTGCACAGTCTTTATACTTCGCACCATTCTCTCTGTGAGCTCTGGAAATCTCGCCTACCACATACTCTGCTTCCTCATATCCGTTCATGAACTGGCGGAAATGGATTCGTTCCCCCTCCGAATTCTCAGTCCAGAGTGTTTTTGATTTACGTGAGGTATTGTTTGCGATCACCGCATTGGCTGCATTCAGAATATTCTTTGTGGAACGGTAATTCTGTTCCAGACGGATGACTTTTGCATTTGGAAAAACATGCTCAAATCCAAGAATATTTCCAATATTTGCACCGCGGAATTTATAGATAGACTGGTCATCATCACCGACTACACAGAGGTTTTCATATTTAGAGGCCAACAGGCTTATAAACTTAAACTGTGCAGTATTGGTATCCTGATACTCATCCACCATGATATATCTGAAACGTTCCTGATAGTTTTCCAGAACATCTCCGCAGTTCTGAAAAAGCTCTACGGTCTTTACGATCAGATCATCAAAATCCAGCGCATTATTTCTGCGCAAAGCAGCCTGATATTCCCGATATACCTCAGCAGCCTTCTTTTTAACAAAGTCCCCACCTGCATTCAGTTCCATCTCATCCGGTGTGATCAGTTCATCTTTTGCATGGGAAATCTGTGCCAGAAGAGAACGTTCCTTTGTTTTCTTGGTGTCAATATTCAGTTTTCTGCACACTTCTTTCATCAGAGTTTTCTGATCTTCTGCGTCATAAATAGCAAATCTGGTATCATATCCAAGACGGTCAATATAACGACGCAGAATACGCACACAGGTAGAATGGAATGTGGAAACCCATACGCTCTCGGAACCAAATCCCACTATTTTATCTACACGTTCTCTCATCTCACTGGCTGCTTTATTTGTAAATGTGATAGCCAGAATGTTCCAGGGATTGATTCCCTTTTTATCTATCAGGTAAGCAATGCGGTGGGTAAGTACTCTTGTCTTTCCCGAACCCGCTCCCGCAAGGATCAGCAGTGGACCTTCTATATGGTAAACCGCTTCCTGCTGCTGAGGATTTAATGTACTATAAATATCGCTCATATTTTCTCCTGTCTTCTTCCTGTACGGTACATTATTTTACAAACAACCATGATGATCAACAAGTTGATTCCTGCAACAATCTTTCAGATTCAAAATATGTACCGGTTACCGTTTACATCTCTCGAAATATTTTTGTGCCTGAACAGGCATATATCTTTATGATTATACACAAAAATCTGTTCGCCTACAACTGATTCCTGTAAATTCAAGCGGATATAAATTTTGTAATTAGTGAAAAAAACATTTACAAGTAGTATTTAAAACTATATAATAAGGAACAGAGGTGATGAAAGATGACAATCGATGATAAAGATATGATAAACAGCATTCTGGAAAGTGTATCCAGGATTGACTATATTAAACCGGAAGACATCCCAAATATTGATTTATATATGGACCAGGTGACAACCTTTATGGAAGAGCAGCTCGTTTCTTCCAAACGTTACGCAGATGATAAGATTCTCACCAAGACTATGATCAACAATTATGCAAAGAATAAACTTCTTCCCCCGCCTGAGAAGAAACGTTATTCCAAAGAACATGTGCTGATGCTGATTTTTATTTACTATTTCAAAAATATTCTTTCCATCAATGATATCCAGACTCTGCTCACACCGATTGCGCAGAAATATTTTAAATCCATGACTGAGAAAGATATGACTTATATTTATAATGAAGTTTTCAGCATGGAAAAGGAACAGATTGAATCCCTGAAAAAAGACCTTCTGCGCAAATACAAAACAGCACAGGATACTTTCGGGGACGCAGATGAAGAAGATCAGGCGAATCTGAAAAGATTTTCCTTTATCTGTCTGTTAAGCTTTGATGTTTATGTAAAAAAGATGATGATCGAGCATATAATCGACGGGATGAATCCGGAATCGGAGCATAATTCCAAAAAGAAAAAATAATTGTCAGCCTATAATCAAGCAAATACTGAACAGACCAAAAGGAGACCACATATTTTTCTGCGATCTCCTTTTATTTTTCCTTTATTTTATCAGCGAATTACATATAAAAAAGTTCCTTCATCCACACAAGCATTTCTCCATTTTCACGATTTCCCCAATAACAATATGGTACCAGTGTCAATTTAACATCTTCCAGTTCTACTTTTCTGTTCTGATACAATATTCCTTCATTCCAACCCTTCTCTGAAATTTTTTTGCCGGTTATATGGAGTACACTGCATCCTTCCAGAAGTTCGTCATCATATGTTTCTTCAATCTTCTGATCAGTATTAACCATAACAGAAGAAAGATTCTCCCCGTTATCCGCTTCTTCCACACAGTAAACCAGAGGTCCCTTTACTACTGCCACTTTTGCACTGTCAACTCTTACCTGTGGATTTGCATGAACAAATACTGGCTCTGCATCAAAACTTATTTCAAATGTTTCTTTATACATTTTTCCGGAAATTTTAATATATCCATGGTCTTCTGTCAGATTCTCTTCTTTACCGTTTCTCAAAATTTTGAAATTCTCTGCATATGCCGGAACCCTGAATGCGATCATCGCCTCAGTTTCTTGCACACCATCTACAGAAACTGTCATCTTGTTTTCCCATGGGAAATTTCCTTTTAACGTAATTTTGAACGGAACTCCATTAAGTGTAACTTCTGTTTCATTTGCAACATACAGATTTACGTAAATTTCATTTTCTTCTTGGAAATAGATGTATTGTCCAAGAGATGCCAATGTTCTGGTAATGTTTGGCGGGCAGCATGCAACACCAAACCATTTCTGCCTGACAGGTTTCACATGTTCGCGTGAAGTTCTCGGCATACAGCTTACCGGCCATACTTCCAGAGGATTTACATAAAAAAAGCTTTTTCCATCCATAGCTATGCCTGATAAAAGTGTATTATATAAAGCCCGTTCCACTACATCCATATAAGAAGCATCCTTCTCCATATCTGCAATTCTCTTTCCAAACATAGCAAGTGCAATCGTAGCACATGTCTCAGAATAATTGCTGTCATTTGGCAGATCATAATCTGTTGTAAATCGTTCCAAGAATCCAGAAGATCCAACACTTCCTGTAATATACATTCTTTTGTGCACCATATTATCCCACAAGTTTCGGCATGCCTGCTGTAATTCTTTATCCTGATATTCATATGCCAGGTCTGCCATTGCAGAATACATATAGTTTGCTCTTACAGCGTGTCCTTCTGCTGTCCTCTGTTTTCTTACCGGTTTATGTGCCTGCGCATACATGGTATCATAATTTACAAAATCCGGAAAAATACGCTTATGTCCCGGTCTCTTTTCCTCCTCCAGAAAATAATTTTTGCCAGTACCTCTCAGATCTATGAAATATTTTGCCAGATCCAGATATTTTTTCTCACGTGTTACACGGTAAAGCTTTACAAGTGCCAGTTCTATTTCCTGATGTCCCGGATATCCATGGATTTTTCCCTCTTCCGGTCCGAAAGTCTGGCAGACAAGATCTGCAAATTTTGATACAATTTCCAGGAATCTACGTTTTCCGGTTGCTTCATAGTATGCTACTGCTGCCTCGATCATATGCCCTGCTGTATAAAGCTCATGACCTTCCATAAGATTACTCCATCGTCCATCCGGTTCTTTGATCGTAAAATATGTATTTAAATATCCATCCGGCTGCTGTGCACGTCCGATCAGTTCAATCGTCTCATCAGCCAATTCTTCCAGCTTTTCATCTCTTTCATAATTTAACACAAAACCAACTGCTTCCAGCCATTTTGCAACATCCGTATCCTGAAATACGGCGCCCTGAAATTCTCCCTCTTTTTCTCCTGCTGCAATTTTGAAATTTTCTATACAATGACTGGTTTCTACATCTTCCAGTTTATCATTCAGAATATCCCACTGATAAGGAATAATCACATCCTTTACCAGATGCACATATTTATTCCAAAAATTATCTGTAACATGAATCTGTTTAAGAGAAATACTTGAATTTGCTGCTTTTCCCATTTTTTCTTCTCCTTTATCATCCATTTGGATCAGCGGTGACACCGTTAAATGTTCTTTAAAAGGGTGTCGAAAATTATCCCTCGATAATTCTGCGACACCCTCCTGATCTTTAAACTTCTTTATTTCATCGGCAGTTTGTAACCATCTCTTGTAAACAATGGAATCTGCTCGATCGGTGCTGCCACATGTACTTTCTGTCCACCTTCAAAGGTTTCACCTGTCCATGCATTTGTCCAGGAGGCTCCACCAGGAAGATATACATCTGTCTCACGTGCATCTGCATCTGTGATCGGTTTTACCAGAACTTTTGGTCCAAACATATACTCTGTCTCTACATTCCAACTTTCTTTGTCTTCCGGGAAGTCATAGAACAGCGGACGCATAACAGGAGTTCCTTTTTCATGAGCCTCCTCCATCAATTCTGTAATATATGGAAGCATGCGCTCTCTTAATCTCAAATAATCTGACAGAATCTCACAAACCTGATCTGTGTAACTCCATACCTCATTTGGTGCTCCTGATACACATGTAGCTCCACCAGTTGTACCATACTGAGGCTGAAGCGGCCAGCGATATCCGTGAAGTCTCATAACCGGACAGAAGCATCCATATTCAAACCAACGGACCAGAAGTTCATGGAATTCCGGATCATTTATATTTGCTCCGAAAAATCCGCCGATATCTGTTGTCCACCACGGAATACCTGCAATTCCCATATTAAGACCTGCTGCAACCTGATTTTTCATACTCGGGAAGGAAGATTTGATGTCTCCGGACCAGACCAGTGCACCATATTTCTGTGAACCGGCCCATGCGCAGCGGAGAAGATTGATAATGTTCTCCTGTCCTTCTGCTTTCATTCCATCAAAAAATGTCTTTGCATACATAACAGGATAAATATTTCCAACCTGAATATCCGGTCCGAGATGATAACGATAATTCTCGAAATCATAAACTGTATATTCCGGTTCTGCTTCATCCAGCCAGAATACTTTTACACCTTTATCATAATAATTCTTCTTTGCTTTTTCCCATACATATTCACGTGCTTCCGGATTAGTTGCATCGTAATGAAGTGTATTTCCCTGAAAATCCATGGATATCGGATATCCGGAATCTACGCGGATCAGAAGACCTTTACTCTTCATTTCATTGAAATTCTCGCTTCTGTAATCTACTGTCGGCCAGATGGAAACCATCAGTTCAATTCCCATATCTTTCAGTTCTTTGATCATTGCATCCGGATCCGGCCAGTATGTCGGGTCAAATTTCCATTCGCCCTGCATTGGCCAGTGAAAGAAGTCAACAACTATTACAGAAATCGGGAGGTTACGGCGTTTATATTCTCTTGCTACTTCAAGAAGTTCTTCCTGTGTCTGATAACGAAGTTTGCACTGCCAGAATCCCATTGCATATTCCGGCATCATCGGAACTTTGCCTGTTGCATTTGCATAAGCTTCTTCGATTTCGGCCGGTGTGTCACCTGCTGTGATCCAATAATCCAGTTTCTTGGAAGAAAATGCTTCCCATGTTGTAATATTTTTGCCAAAATTTACACGTCCTACAGCCGGATTATTCCACAAGAATCCATATCCAAGACTAGAAAGCATGAACGGAACACTTGCCTGTGAATTTCTGTGTGCCAGTTCAAGATCAGCTCCCTTTACATCAAGGTATGGCTGCTGATACTGGCCCATACCATATATTTTCTCCTCCGGTGTGGAAACAAAACGCATTGTCAGTCTGTAATCCCCACCTGTGATAGGCTTAAATTCTCTGGCTTCTACTTCAAGAGAACTGCAGGTATTTCCGAACATATCTTTTCTGTTGCGGACATACTCATCCAGTAAAAGTTCTCCTTTCTGATTATAAAATGCAATTTTACCGATCAGATTAATCTCTGCACGGATCTTACCATTACGGATCGTTGCTCCGTCTTCGCGAACTTCGATTTCCGGTGTGATTTCCTTCTCTGGTTTGATCAATGCCCAGTCTGCCTGATCCATCTCTGCGGTTTTCCATGCACGTACACGAAGGCTGTCAGCACCCCACGGCTCAATTCTTACCCGTTCAGCCTCATAACGGTAGCACAGCGCATTTCCTTTTTGCTCAAAATACCCATATACGTCTCTTACTTCTTCCTGATTTGCCATTTCTGCCTTCTCCTTTTCATTCTTAATGGAGTTTCAGCGAATTGGAACTGCAGTTTTATCTGTTTTGTTCTAATCCGCTGAACTTGTTTATAATATAAATAATAGCTTTATTTTATCAGTCTTTTACCGCACCTGCGACAAGACCGCCTACAATATATTTCTGTAAGAAAATAAACATCAGAATTACCGGAAGTACCAGTATTGCACCATAAGCCATGATACAGTTCCATCTTGTACCATATGCACTCTGGAATTTATAAATATTCGCTGTCAAAGGTCTCATTGTCTCTGCAACATTAAATGTCATTGAATATACCAGATCATTCCAGCCGTTCAGGAATGAAATAACCATGATAGTAATAATTCCTGTTTTTACTGCCGGAAGCATAACCATAAGAAATGCTTTTACCGATCCGCATCCATCCAGTCTTGCGGCCTCATCCAATGATACCGGAATACTTCTGAAATAAGGTCTCAATGTTACGATTACAAACGGTATAGAACTGGCTGCAATCGCAACCGGAGCTGTCAGATGATTTCCAAGAAAGCCCAATTTACTGAAAATCAGATACATTGGGGTCAATGTCAGGGATGGAGGAAGCATCTGTGAAATCAGAAATGTAAGAAGGAAAACATTTCCACCTTTTACTCTGTATCTTCCCATTCCATATGCTGCCGGGACACCGAGTACCAGAGCAATTGCCATTGTCAAAAGTCCATTAAGAAAACTGTTTTTCAAAGATATCAGAAACGTTTTATCTGTTAAGTTTTCCAGCCACGGTTCAAAGGTGAAATCATGTGGAAAATAGGTAAGAACCTTTCCAAATGTTTCTGCATCTGACTTAAATGAAATCTGTATCAGCCAGTAAATCGGAAATAAGAAGATAAATGCAATAAGAAGTGCAAATATCGAATTTCTGATCTCTTTTGCCTTTTCAGCACCTGTCATATTATCCATATCAGCCTTCCTCCTCTTCTTTTGATAACAGTTTCAGATAGAACAGACCAATAAGGAACAGGCATGCAAACAGTACCATTGCAACTGCCGCACCTTTTGAAAAGTTAAACTGTGTAAATGATAACATATAAGAATATGTTCCCAGCACATCTGTTGAATTCAACGGACCTCCGGCTGTCATGATATACATCAGGTCAAATGCACGGAATGTATAGATAAATCCTAACATCAGTACTGCAAGAATTGACTCTTTCATCAGGGGAAGAGTTATAAAAAGAAAACGTTGTCCCCAATTTGCTCCATCCATGGATGCGCTCTCGTATACATCCGGTGAAATACTTGTAAGTCCTGATACAAGAAGGAGCATATTAAACGGAATACCTACCCAGCAGTTCATAATAATTACTGCAATCAGAGCTGTGCTGGTGTTAACCAGCCATTCCGGACCGCTGATTCCGATTTTTCCAAGCAGGTCATTGATAAGACCTGCATTGGAAAAGATATTTTTACCAAGAAGACCAGTTACTGCCATTGGCATCATATAGCTGACAAGAATCAGACCTCTGATCGGACCTGCGAGTTTAAATTTCTGATTGAAAAACATCGCAAATGCAAATCCGATGGTAAACTGGAAAATAAGACAAGCTATTGTAAAAATAAATGTATTGCGCAGAACCAGAAGAAATGTCGGATCATGGAATAAATCAATATAGTTCTGTAATCCGACAAATACGGAAGTTCCTGATTTCAGGTTCTTTACATTTACATCCTTAAGACTGAGAATAATGTTATAAACGATCGGGTATCCCAGCACAAGGATCATATAAATAAATGCAGGTACAATGAAACAGTATGCTTCTTTCGTCTTTTGCTGCGCCATAGTCCTAGACTTTGCTGCCATTAAAGCCACATCCTTCCCTATTTGTTAGTTTTAGTTGCTTTCAGGAAGAGGAGTTTCTTCTACGATTGGATTAATTTTAGCTGCTGCTGTTTCAAGAGCGTCTTTTGCAGATGTTCCGTCTACGATTACAGACTGTGTTGCTGTATAAACCGCTTCAGAAATAGATGGCCATTCAGCGTGCGGTCCACGAGCCTGCGCATAATTCATTTCATCTGTAAATACCTTAAATCCATCCTGCTCAAATGTGTATTCAGCTGTCGCATCCTGTCTTGTAGGAATCTTTCCGCCTACAGCTGCCCATTTTGCTTCGTTTTCCTGTGAGCAGAGCCACTCAAGGAATTTAGCACATGCTTCTTTGTTTTCTGATCCTTTGCAGACACCAAAGTTCTCACCACCGATTGTAGATGTAGAGGTTCCTTCGTCGCCTGTTGGAAGAAGTGTAAAGTCATATTCAAATGCTCCGTTGATTGCATCTGTCTGTGCCAGATGCCATGTTCCACATTCTGCAAATGCAGCTTTTCCTGCGCAGAACTGATTCCATGCATCTGCCTGTGTCCAGTTTACACACTCTTTACTCATGTATCCGTTTGCTACAAAATCTCCAAGTGTCTGTAATCCATTTACAGCAGAATCAGCAGTAATATTATCAACATTAACGCCAGTTCCATTCTGTACAGATCTCAGCCATGGAAGGATCTGGAATGTTCCTTCTTCTGTAGATACTGCACACATTGCGAATCCGTATACATCATTGGATGCATCTGTTGTTGCTGCAACCATTTCCTTGAACTCATCAAGACTCTGCGGCATATGATCATATCCGGCTGCTTTCAGAAGATCCATATTGCAAGCAAGTGCAAGACAGTTACTATTCTGTGGAAGTCCGTAAACTTTTCCATCAGGGTCTTTACAGGAGCTTAATGGTCCATCATAGAACTGATCCAGTTCTCCCCATGATTCTAGATCATCAGTGATATCTTCGAATACTCCGAGAGATATGTAGGATTCCATATCCGGTGAATCTACCTGTCCGATATCAGGAAGTTCTCCTGAAAGTGCTCCAACTGTGTACTGGTTCATTAACTCTGTTCTGGATACGAATGTTGCATTGATGTGAATGTCATCCTGTAAAGAATTATATTCTTCAACCATGTCTGCGAGCATTTCCTGCTCTGGCTTCTGATCAAAATAATGCCACATTGTAACTTCCTGCGGAGCTGCCTGTACAGTTGATGCCGCCATCAGCGAAGCCGCCAATAATGTTGCTGTAAATAATGTTTTTTTCATGTTTTTTCCTCCCTTTTTCCTTCTTAGTTGAATTTTGTTTTGGTTAGTTGCACAATTTTAAGTCGTCTCTCTGTTGTTTTGTTGTATATATTTTACCATTCAAATTTCCACCGCATAACCCAAGATTTTATGGAAAAAGGAATTTTGTACGGATAATATTTTAAGATTAAGGAAATATTTTAAGATTTTCAAGATATTTTCCATATATTTCTTATATTTTTACTCTTTTATTTCTGACAGATATTCAGATGGACTCTTTCCTGTCACCTCGCGAAAGACTTTTTTGAAGTATTTAGAATCGGAAAATCCTACCTGATAAGGAACATCCCTCTGATCACATATTTCTTCCCTCAACATATACTGTGCCTGTTCAATTCTATACTCCCTTAGAAAAGTGCTGAAATTTTCTCCGATATTTTTTCCAAAAAGATAACTGAAATATTCCTGGCTCAGCCCAAGATCTTCTGCCAATTTCTTCTGGCTTATTTTTCCGGCATATCCACTCTGTATGATATCCAGAGCTTGCAGAATCATAGGGTGGGCATCCGGATATTTATCTCTCAAATTTCTGGATTTTCTGCGGGAATAGCTATTTTTTCCACTGATCTTATTCTCAATTTTCTTCAGTACTGCTTCTGCCTCATCTCTTGTAAGAGGTTTCAGAAGATACTCTATTACACCAAGAGAAATTGACTGCTTGGCAAAATCAAAATCTGCATATGCACTTACAATCACAAATTCTGCCTTAATTCCCTGAGCTCTGGCAGCTTCTATTACTGAAAGCCCGTCCATAAACGGCATCTTGATATCAATAAAAACCACATCCGGCTTCTGTTCCAGAATCATTTCCAGCGCTGCTTTTCCATTAGATGCCTGTGCCACAATCTCATACTCATCCCTCAGGCTCTGCAAAACCCTTACTAATCCCTGTCTGGTTCTCTGCTCATCTTCTGCAATTAAAATTCTCAATGTATAAAGACCTCCTCTGTTACTTTTTTTGCTACATTTATTTACTCTATATCTTTCTCCGGATTCTCTGGTATTGGAAGCCAGAAAGTAAATTTTGTCCCCTTTTCAGGTTCTGATTCCAAAACTACAGAAAGTTCTTCTCCATAATACATTCGCAGTCTTGTCACTACATTCTGAATCCCGATTCCTGTTCCTGCCAAATCCAAAGTATGCTTTTCCATAAGAATCTGCTGCATCAGTTTCTCTGTATCTTCATTCATTCCACATCCATTATCTTCAATGCAAAGACGGAATCTGGATCCATCAATGTGACCCGTAATACGGATCATTCCCCCGCTTTCTCTTCCTTCAAAACCATGAAGGATAGAATTCTCCACAAATGGCTGAATAAACAGTTTACAGCATGGCCATTCGCCGTATTCTTCCTGAAATTCAATCTCGTAGTCAAACACATCCATAAGCCTGAACTTCTGCAGATATAGATACTGCTCTACCCATCTCAGTTCCTGCCCCAGACTTACTGACACAAGCTTCCTTGAGAATGTATATGAAAGCATATTAGAAAGCTTTTTCAGAAGATCTGCTACCTCATAATCTTCATTATCTATCGCATTATAATTGATCGCAGTCAGTGTATTGCAGAGAAAATGTGCATTGATCTGTGATTCCAGAGCTTCTTTCTCTGCCTTATTTTTCTGACGGATAGAAAGATTCTTTTCACGATAATATCTACGTATTTCCTTGTACTGTCGTTCCAGAGTTTCCGCCATTTCGTTATAATAACCAGCCAACTGCCATATCTCATTGGTTCCCTTTACTTCTATCTTCGGAAGATTCTTGGAAAGTTTAATATTTCGCATAGAATCCCGTATAATATCAATTGGTTTTAATACTCTTCGTATTGTAAACTGCCATAAAAATCCACAGATACACAACAAAAACAGATATACATAAATGCTTCTGGTATACATCTGGTTAACCTGTGCACGCATTTTTCCAAGATCCGTGGTAATATATGCTGTCCATCCAAAATATTTTAATGATCTGCTGATATTCTCGGTACTGTCCAGCGTTTTTCTGTAACTTTCCACTGTCATTCCATCGTACTCTTCATTTGGATGGTAAATGATTCTGTTATTTTCATCTGCAATATATCCAATCGAAAGAGGTTTATCAGCTACTCTGTCAAAAGCACTTTTTTCCAGAATATCTCCCATATCGAAAGATACGACCGCTACATTTTTCACATGAGAATAACTGTAAGTTTTTCCAATCAGCGGAACTGCAATATGTACCATTCTTATCTGCGGCCACTGACTGTGAACAGCAGGATCTGTCTCTACATAGTACCTGACATTTGCTTTCTCTTTCTGAAGTGCCATGGTCTTTTCATATATTTCCTGAAGTTTATCCAGATTGCCATCTTCCCATACTCCTTTTGAAGATGTCTGGTACCAATAAACCCCATACTCCTGCCACAGACCTTCATCTGATACAATTGCAATAGATACAACACTTCCAATCTGATGAGCAATATCATCCATTCTGCTGCCCAATGTCAGTTTTTCTTTTGCCAGAAGTATTCCGTCTGCTTCCGTGTTTTCTACCAGAACTCTTAATGTCTCATTAACTCCTACATTGCATGCAGCACTGATGATATCCTTCAGATTTGCATCAATATTAATCGTCGATGTTTCAATCATGGATTCTTCCATTGATCTGGTATTCCTGAGCAGATAATTAAAATATTGATTTTTTACGTAAATCTGAAGGACCAGACCTGCCAGAATCAGAAGTAATACTACTGTTACTGTAACCTGCGCACTCATATGTGAGCAAAAATAATTTCTGATTCTTCCCGGCATTTTTTTGATTTTCTCTTTCATTTTTCTTTACCTGCCTCGTTTTTTATAATTCTACGACTATTTTACATCATTCTACAACATCTTATAAAGATATATCATATAAAATTTTGTGATTATTTATTGATTGATATCTATAGATGGCAAAGGACAAAAAAAGCCAGTAACTAAGCTTATCTGCTATTAATAAACTTAATTACTGGTTTTCATCTTTTTATTATGTTCAAACAGTCACCTACAATTGAATCAGATAACTTATTTGATTCGGTAATTATTTCTCCACTGCCTTAAATGTAAATCTGATTGGCTGGTAATCACCTGTTGTCAGTGGTAATGGCAGTCCTGCTTTCATCAGTGCTGCGCCTGTGTATACTTTTCCGGTTGCAATGTCTTCGTAATGCAGATCTGCATCCAGTCCCTGAGGATAGAAAAGATAGATATACGGATTAGCTTCGCTGTGGAGTCTTACGCCACATACAACTGTCTCTTTTTTGTCCTTGGATACGAACTGCCAAAGTACATGGTTGTTGTTTTCGAATGGGTTCACCAGACGATAGTAGTCTCCGGACTGTACCAGATGCTCCATTTCTTTATACTTCAGAATCTGCTCTCTGGCTGTCTTTTTCTCTTCTTCGGACATCTTCATCAGATCCAGCTCATAGCCAAAGGTACCTGCGGATGCAACAATTCCTCTTGTCTCAAAAGGAGTCGTTCTTCCAGACTGATGGTTCGGGCATACGCTGACATGTGCGCCCATTGCACTTATGGGATATCCGAAGGAGGTACCATACTGGATTTTCAGTCTGTCAATAGCATCTGTATTGTCACTGCACCAGATCTGCGGAGAATAGTAAAGCATTCCCGCCTCAAATCTTCCGCCTCCGCCTGAGCAGGACTCAAACAGAAGATCCGGATATCTCTGTACCAGGCTTTCCATCATTTCATAAACAGCCAGCACATATCTGTGGTAAACCTCTCCCTGATGTTCCTTTGGAAGAGCTGCTGAGAATACGTTATCTACGCTTCGGTTCATATCCCATTTCACATAATCAGCCTTGCATGCATCCAGAACCTTAAAGATCTGGTTCATAATGTGTTCACGTACTTCTTTTCTGGTAATATCCAGATTTAACTGATATCTGCTTCGGTTCATGGCACGTCCCGGGATCTTCAGTGCCCAGTCTGGATGCTCTCTGTAGAGATCACTATCCTCAGAGATCATCTCCGGCTCTACCCACAGACCGAATTTCAGTCCAAGTCCATGAATCTTCTCTGCAAGTGCAGGAAGCCCGCCTTTAATCTTTTCTTCATTTACTTCCCAGTCACCAAGTGCACACCAGTCATTGTCTCTCTTTCCAAACCATCCGTCATCCAGAACAAACATATCCAGTCCGATATTTTTTGCCTCTTCTGTAATGTGGTAAATCTTATCTGCGTCAAAATCAAAATAAGTTGCTTCCCAGTTATTTACCAGGATCGGTCTTGGCAGCTCTGTGTATTTACTGCGGATCAGATTGCTTCTGTATGCATCATGATAGATCCTGGAAAGCTTTCCGAAGCCTTCTGCTGAATATGCCATGATCACTTCCGGTGTCTCAAAACATTCTCCATTTTCCAGTGTCCAGGAGAAATGATATGGATGGATTCCCATTGCCACACGGGTATGTCCTACCTGGTCCACCTCTGTTTCAAATAAGAAGTTTCCACTGTATGCAAGTGCATATCCATAGCAGTTTCCATAAGTTTCCTCTGTATTTCTGTCACAGAGGATCACAAATGGATTGTGATGATGGCTGGAGGTGCCGCGGATACTTCCCACAGACCAGTTGCCATGACCAAGGTGAGTTCTCTCCATCTGGCGTTCCATATTGTGTCTGCCATAGAAATGAACTGCATCCAGTTCTCTGTATTCATAGTCCATTTCCATAGACATTGCTTTTTTTACTGTAACCGGTGCTGTACCTGTATTTTCCAGGCGTACCGCTCTGGTGATCACATCAAGATGAGGAAATACACCATAGAGAAGATGTGCTTTCAGTCCGCTGATACGGTCTGTCAAAACAATTTCCAGTGTCTCTGCCTCATCTTCCTTTGCAAACATTGCAGGAAGCCCTTTCAGGCTGTACTTTCCTTTTGTAATCTCATAGGACTCAAATTTCAGATTTGCAGTATCACTGCCGTCTGCCTGCTCTGTCTCCAGGCCATTGATACGATAATCACCATTTCCATATGCAGTATATTCCTGTGGCAGGGTATCTAATGAAAATGTTCTGTCCTTTTCTGCCTCATAAGGATTTCCTGAAAATCCTCTGTCCACACATACAATCCTGTCTGTGATCAGTGTATCGCCTACCGGACTTCCATAATACAGATGAACCAGAGTATCATACTCTCTTACCTGCATCTGATAAGTGCTGTGCTCTGTTCTCAGGTCGAATACTTTCTCTGCCTCGTGATATTTGATCCATTCCATACTCTGTACCTCTCATTTCTTTGTTCTTTCTATTTTATAGATGTTCTATCTATTTTTTATGTAACCAGGTATCGCTGTTTGTTTCGGTTAAAACGCGTACTGATCAGGTTCTGTGTCCACGTAGTGATGTTCCTCTTCCTCCTCTTTGAAGTAGGGCTTGAACAGTTTCCACATAAACCAGGAATCTGCATAGGCAGTCAGGGAGAACCCAAACATCAGCCAGATCAGCAGATATACCGGGAAAAGTTTTGCATCTACAAGTGTCATTGTCATTGGCAGGATTGTGATCACTGCCACAGCTAAGGCATAACCTATATGTTTAACCGCAAAATAAAATGCGTTTGTAATCAAAGTCATTGTTTTATTTTCAAATGCTGCAACTGTTGGAAATACATACAGTGCAACTGCCACCAGAGGAATATATACCGCAAAGATCACATAATTAAAAATCTGTGACATGGATCCCGGCATTGTTGCCAGAGCTTCTTTTTCCATATAAATAAATATTCCTGCTGCAGCCATCAGAATCCAGATCAGTGTGGACTGCCTGAAATTCCGCTTAAAACTCTTAAAAAAATCATGAAGTACTCTGATATCTCCATCTTTATGGAGCTTTAATGTACAGTAAAATAATGCAGTGGTGGATGCCCCTGCCGTGATAACCGGAAGAGAACACACGATCCACAGCAAATTTAATGCGATCAACTGACCTAAAAATCCGAATATTCTATCAAAAAGACTTCCTGGTTTCATTTCTATCTACCTCTTCCTTTCCTGTCATTTATCTTCTTTTGTTTTATGTTTCAGTTTACTTTCTCTAGATCATATTAAAAAAACCATTCCCACAAATTGTGACGCACATCTTGAGGAAAGCATTTTTCAAACACACTCTAAACATTATCAAATCCAGTTTCAGGCAAGCCCTGCTACAATCTCTGGTCCGATTTTATAACAAAGCCTGCCTGTGCTGCTCAGATCAAGAGAAAACTCTGTCTGAACACCTGAACTTTTACTTAATATTTATTGTTTATTTTTATTACAGCTTACCGCCGGATGTTGCAATACCTTCGATGAACTGCTTCTGGAAGATCAGATACAATACGATCATCGGGATACATGCAAGCAGAGATGCTGCCATCAGCTGCGGATAATTGTTGGTGTACTGTCCCTGCATTTTTGCAAGTGCTGCTGACAGAGGCATTACATCCTTGTTACAGATCAAAGGCCACATCAGGTCTTTGTATGCAAATACTGCTGTGAAGATTCCCAGTGCCACCATGGAAGAACGTGTCAGAGGAGCCATGATGAACAGGAAAGTCTGACCGATGTTACATCCGTCAAGACGTGCAGCCTCTTCCAGATCTTTTGGAAGTCCCATATAAGCCTGTTTGAGAAGGAATGTACCAAATGCAGTAACAATACCGGGAAATACCAAGGCAAAAATGGTATTGAGCATTCCCATTTTGCTTACCATTAAGTACTGTGGGATAATGAAAATCTGTCCAGGAACCATCATCTGGAAAAGGACCAGAGAGAACATCAGGTTTTTTCCCCTGAAGTTCAGCCGTCCAAATGCATAGCCTGCCAGTGTTGCTGTCAGAACCGCACATACAACACGACCCAGGATCAGAAGTAAGGTATTGATATACAGATGTAAGAAATCCATATTTGCGCTTACTTCTCTAAAACTGTCCCATCTCCATGTAGACGGGAGGATTACGAACGGGTTGACAGAGGTTGCCTCTGTCATAGTTTTGAAAGCTGTCAGAATCATCCATAAGAAAGGAACCAGCATGGTAATAGATACCAGTATCAGGATAACATGGATCAGAACTCTGTTTGCTTTATCTCTTGCTGACATAATTATCCCTCCTTAGTTATAATGAACCCACTTCTTCTGCGCAATATTCTGGAATACTGTCATGATCATAATTACAACCAGAAGAAGTACGACGATTGTTGAACCATAACCTTTGTTATTCTGTACAAAGGAATTCTGGTAGAACAGGTAAACAAGTGACTGTGTTTTGTAAAGTGCAGGACTGTTTCTGTCCATAACCATGAAGATCAGGTCGAATACCTGCATGGCACCGATAACACGGGTAACCATTACAAAGAAGATGGTCGGCGAAAGCAGCGGGATTGTAATATGGAAGAACTGTTTCACACCAGTTGCTCCGTCAATGCTTGCTGCTTCATAATAATCTCTTGGGATTTCCTGCAGACCGGACAGGAAAAGTACCATATTGTAGCCGATGATAGACCATACACCGATCACTGCGATCGCATAGACTGCGATCTTCGGATCAGAGATCCAGTTGATCTTTGTGTGAAAAATGTGATTGAGAAGACCGAATTCTGAGTTAAACAACCATCTCCATACCATGGCGATCGCAGCCGGAGCAGCAACCATAGGCAGGAAGAAAATAGTTCTGTAAACAGCACGGCCTTTCATTTTACGGTTTAATAAAACTGCCAGTACAAGTGCGATAGCAATGGAAAACGGAACTTCCACAATGGCATATTTAAATGTATTTAATAATGCCTGCCATACTTCCGCATCATGGAACAGCTTTACATAGTTGTCAAAACCAATGAAGATATTTCCCTTACCGAAATCTCCGGTCTTGAAAAAGCTCTCATAAATGGTCTTAAAAATCGGATAGATATTTAAGATGATCAGACCAAGCATTGTAGGAAGAATGAACGCCCATCCCCAGATGAATTCATTCCGCGCCTGACTGGTACCTTTTTTTGGATTTGCCACGGTTCTCACTCCTTCTTATCGTAAAATTTTGTTGCTGATTTGAACGGAAAACTGCCGCACATCTGCATACCTGTTGTGACTTCTGCGGTTATCACATAATCGGAATCTTTTCTGCGGCAGCTTTCCTGTTTCTTATTTTTTATGAATGGTTTTGCTGAATATTAATTAATAGGACTCTTCTGCGATGGCATCGTTCATAATAGTAACGATATTCTTGCATGCATCATCCATGCTTTCTTCATCATTCCATGGTTTCTTCAGTTCTTCGCACATTGGGTTCCACCATGCAAGTGTTGCATTTGTGTGTGGTCTGAATACGATATTGTCCATTGCATCCATGTATGGCTGTAAGTTGAAGCAGTCAACACTGTTAACCCATCCATCGGACATTCCTTCGTAAGCTGCCATTGTTACACCAAGGTCAGCCTGTTTCTGCTGCATATCTTTTGTACCGAACCACTCAATAAGCTGGAAAGCTTCGTCCGGCATATCTGTGTTTGCAGATGCTGCCCATCCAAGACCATTGTAAAGAGATACGCTCTCTCCTGTTTCAGCATCTTTCGGAAGTCTTGCCACATCACAGTGCTCTTTGATATAATCGTTGTCTTTGAAAGCAGATACCATCCAGGATCCCTGAGAAATCATAGCTACCTTGCCAGATCCGAAGAGTACGTCTGTACCTGTTTCGGACATTGTAGATGCAGGAGGCATTACATTTTTAACGCATTTGTCAACGAATTCCATTGCTTTGATAGTGTTTGGATCATCAAAACCGGATTTGTTGTCATCTGTCAGTACACGTCCGCCCATGGAGTAAACAATATTCATCCATGTATCCTGCTCGTTAGACGGGTTTGCTGCAAAACCGTACTGGCTTCCGTCTTCTTTTGTAAGTTTCTCTGCAATGTCATAGAATTCATCCCATGTCCAGCTTCCGTCCGGATAATCGATTCCTGCTTCATCAAACATATCTTTGTTGTACCACATAGCAATTGTATCGATGTCCTTCGGTACTGCGTATGTTTTTCCGTCCCACTGATACATTTCTTTGATATCTTTCGGGAATTTGTCCATTTCCAGTTTGTCGCTGTCTGCAATCTTGTCTGTCAGATCAAGTAAGATATCATTGGACATATATCTTACAGCTTCATTGGAATGCATCCAGAATACGTCCGGCATGTCTCCGCCTGATGCACCTGCTTCAAGAAGTGTCCAGTAGCTGCTCCACTCTACTACCTGAAGTTCAGTTTTGATTCCGGTCTCTTTTGTAAACTCATCCATGATCTCCTGAAGTCCGGCTTTCTGTCCGTTATCCCAGATTGCAACTGTCAGAGTTTTGTCTTTCGCCTGTGCGCTTACTGGTGCAAGTGCAGTAACTGTCATAGCACCGATCACTGTTGCGACTGTGAGTTTTTTCATGTTTTTTCTCATATACATCCTCCTTTATTCGTCGTTTCGACGTGTTCCTTGTGATTCTTATTATACGTTTTTGTCTATTTTTTTAAATGGACTAATGAAATGAATTTATGTCATAATCGTTATGGAAAAAACGCTGAATTTATGGTAAAATGTCAACAACGACTTGAATTTATGCGTATTTGCAGGATATCAGTCCTTATGTCTTTATATCAACAATATCTGCAATCAAAGAAAATAGAAAAAGGAATTACCCAAATGCCAAATGTAAAATATACGGACAGCGCTACTTTCCGCTGTCTTGAAAACCTGAAAGAGGGCTCCCTTGATATCAGTCTGATCCATACGGGCAAAGAACACTGCCCGCCCGGACATATCTGTTCCATGCCAAGAGATGAGTTCATCATCCATTTTGTGCTGGACGGTACCGGATTCTATTCTGCCGGAGGTCAGACCTGGAGCCTTACTCCCGGACAGATGTTTGTAATTTATCCAAATGAACCAGTCACATACGGTGCTGATGAAACCAATCCCTGGACTTATGCCTGGATTGGTTTTCGCGGAATCCGAGCTCACTCAATGGTAAAAGAATGTGGATTTTCCAAAAATCAATTAGTACTTCCTGCACCGGATCAGAAAATAATCCTGAAACACATCGATTATATGCTGAATCATAAGCAGCTTTCCAAAGCCAATGATCTAAGGCGCCAGGCTTATCTGATCCTGTTGTTAGCCGAGCTTGCCGACTTTCATGAAAAACAGTCTGCACAGAACAAAAAAAATGCCAAATATGCTTATAGCACCAGTGTTTACGTGGAGCTTGCCATTGAATATATTAAAGATATGTATCAAAGAGGAATCGGCATCTCTGATATTGCAGATAATATCGGAATCAGCCGTGCCTATCTGAACAGTTCCTTTCAGAAAGAGCTTGGAATGTCCGCACAGACCTTCCTCATTGATTATAAGATGCATAAAGCAGCCAATCTTCTGGTCAGCACCAGTCTGTCTGTTAAAGAGATTGCTAATAATGTGGGCTATGAAGACCAGCTTGTTTTTTCCAAGGCTTTTAAGAAGAAGTTTGGAATGAGTCCGAAGAATTATAAAACTCACAAAGAAATGATGGATAAATTTAACGAAAAGCAGGTAGATGATTCTGTGTGATCATCTGCCTGCTTTTCACTGTTGATTTTTTATTTTTGCTTATTGCTTTTCGCAACCTCCACAAGAGGCTTACCTGATTCGGTTATTATTTTGCAGGTGACATACTCCCGCCACTTAAATCTTACAGATTTTGAAGTGGGGGCTTCCTGCTCGATTGCCCTTCAGGGCAAAGCTAAAACAGGCTATCCCCGCGTGT
>ENA-ORUL01000254-ORUL01000254.1-human-gut-metagenome-genome-assembly--contig:-NODE-254-length-47304-cov-3.842854_pt1 | contig 47304 bp, 65 predicted proteins | sample MGYA00242084_ERZ509219 | MGnify/ENA primary metagenome ERZ509219 (study PRJEB26280, sample SAMEA2338792) | human gut metagenome | biome: human gut; feature: human-associated habitat; material: faeces...
TGGATGACGCAACGCCCCAACTTTAAGCAGGCAAGGCAGCCCCTGCAGAAGCCCATTTGCTTCTCGCGCAGACGCACGGTCTCAACGCTGTGACCTGCCTCCCGCGCGCCGTTGGCGAAAGCCTCCGCCAGCGTCTCGGAATTGCCATTCTTTCGTGGACTTGAAGAAACTATCAAAACCGTTTTGCCCATTACGGAATACCCCTTGCGCTCCCGATTTACATTGACGAGAATGAAGGTAATACCTAAACCTGACTTTAGGTCAAGGAATGAATTCGACATTGTTTCGGAGGAGCCATGTACACAATCGGACAGGTGGCGGAAATGTTCGGTTTGCCCGCTTCAACGCTGCGATATTACGACAAGCAGGGATTGTTCCCGGGGCTGGAGCGGGCATCCGGCATTCGCCGATTCAGCGATACGGAACTCGAAGCGCTTCGGGTCATCGAATGCCTAAAGAAGGCTGGAATGGAGATCAAGGACATCCGGCTGTTCATGGAATGGTGCGCAGAGGGTCCCTCAACATACCCCAAACGCAAGGCCATGTTCGAGGAGCGCAAGGCCCACATGGAGTCGGAGATCGTGAACATGAACCGCGCGCTCGACATGCTGAAGTTCAAATGCTGGTACTACGAGCAGGCAATCCAAGATGGCAACGAGGATAGAGTGAAGGCGCTGATTCCCGATAATTTGCCAGAAGAAATCAAAGATACCTACGATAACGCCCACACTCAATAATGCCGCCCGATGCTCAAGGGGCTTTGGCAAGGAGTCGTTTTAGGCAGATATGCAAAAAGATAGCCTCCGAACCAGAGGGTCCGGAGGCTTTTATTCCCGTTATTTCGCTGGTGGCTTTACTCTATGGCGGCGCCGAAACAGCATCAGGCGGTACTCGACGGTATCAAAACGCGAGTTCAAAAGCCAGTTCCCGCTATTCCCGCTCGACTGGAAATTCGAGGACTGCTGCAGCTTACTGTATCTCTACTTACTCTTTCATGTTCTGTTGCCTACGCAGTATCCAATTTGTTTGCACTCATTCCGTACTCACGAACAGGATTACTCCCAATGCACTTAAGAGGAAGCTTTTCCGGTGTTTGGGCCTAGGGTTTTAACCAGGTTGCCAGCCAAATCTTAGAGCGAATTCTTACCCTGATCGTTGCCAGCGAAATCTTCAATGATCTCGTCACTTTCCTGACGAACTCGTTGTCCAGTTTCTGCTCCTTGAAGTCGCGAATCGCATCAACGTCCTTCGCGCTCATTTCGCCCAGACACACCTTCTCGAAGGCAAACGCCGAGCCTTCGCCAATGGCTGCGACGATGGCTGCCGCGACGATGGCGTTTATAACTTCTCCTGCAAGGTTGACGCCGGGTATCGCTTTCAGTGCGCTGATCGCGGCCTTGGCCGCAATGCTTTTGTTTGACTCCGATATAGACCGCGCTTGTCCCAGATGCTCAGCTCACGGCCGCTTATTTGGCAAGCAGACCTATAGCTGCGTTGAAATATTGGTCGAACCATGGTCACGACGATTCCGACATCGAGCTCGCAGTAGCCATAGTACGAAAAGGCGCCCGTGGGTTTTAAAAGGTTGCTATCTCATTTTTCGGGCAGCAAGTTACTGAAGTACTCGGTGCGGCCTGCCAGTACGTCGTCGTAGAAGCCCTGCTTCCAATCGATGTATTCCACGCTGGCCTCTAATTCGGCAATTTGCTCGACAAGCCTGCTGCGTTTTTCGGCCAGCATCGTTTTTCGTTGAGGAATCGATGTCTCACCTTGCAGGCATAGTGCTAGGTATTCCTTCATTTCTTCGATGCTCATGCCGCATCTCTTTAGGCAAATCAGGCTTTTCACCCATTCGACGTCGTGCCTGTCGAACACGCGACGATTGTTTTTATCGCGTTTCACGTTGGGCACGAGCCCCTGGTTACAGTAGAACTTCAGCGTTTGGTACGTCATGTCGGCTTCGCGACATACTTGCATCATCGTGAACAGGTCGCCTGTTGCTTTTGCTCGCTTGGGCGCGTGTTCGTTTTCGCTCGCGTTCGCCATCTTCACGATTCCTTCAAGTTCCAAATAACAATGCTTGACCGTTAGTAACTATCGGTTGTTATAACAGCATCAGATCAATAAAGCAAGGGGGTTGTGGTAAGGAGTCGCCACTCCCGATACGCGAGGAAGGAATCAATATGGCAAACGACATGATGTACGTGACGCTTTCGAACGGCGTGAAGATGCCCCAGCTGGGCTACGGCGTGTACCAGGTGACGCAAGACGAGTGCGAGCGCTGCGTGCGCGACGCGCTCGAGGTAGGGTATCGCCATATCGATACGGCGCAAAGCTATTTCAACGAAGAGCAGGTGGGCTCGGCCATCGCTGCCTCGGGCATCGACCGCGGCGATATCTTCCTTACCACCAAGGTGTGGATCGAGCATTTCGGCGAGGGCTCCACGCGCGCGTCGGTCGAGGATTCGCTGCGCAAGCTGAAGACCGACTACATCGACTTGCTGCTGCTCCACCAGCCGTTCGGCGATGTGTTCGGCGCGTGGCGCGATATGGTGAAGCTCTATCAGGAAGGCAAGGTGCGCGCAATCGGCATCTCGAACTTTTACGTTGACCGCATGGTGGAGTTCTGCGAGTTCAACGAAGCGAAGCCGATGGTGAACCAAATGGAGCGCCATCCGCTGAACCAGAATGTCGAGCTGCAGAAATGGGAGACCGAGTACGGCATCGTGCCGGAAGCCTGGGCTCCCTTCGGCGAGGGTCGCGGCGGGTTGTTCGAGAACCCCGTGCTGGTTGAAATCGGCCAGGCTCATGGCAAGACCGCGGCGCAGGTGATGCTTCGTTGGAACCTGCAACGCGGTGTGGTGGTCATTCCGAAGTCGGTTCATCGTGAGCGCATGGAGCAGAACCTCGACGTGTTCGACTTCGAGCTTTCCGCCGAGGAGATGGCGCGCATCGCCGCGCTCGACACTAAAACTTCCAGCTTCTTCAGCCATGCCGACCCCGCTATGGTGCAGTGGTTTGCAAAGATGGTCGAGGAGCGCAAGCATCAGCACGATAGTGCCAAGGAGAAGAAGAGTTGGTAGGAATTACGGGAGGTTTTATGATGAATCGGATTGTTGCACGGCGCGATTTCGTGAAGATGGGCCTGTTGGCGGGTGCGACTATGACGACGGGCGGTCTTCTTTCAGCATGCGCTTCGAATGGAGAGGGCGCAGCGTCGCAGTCGGCAGATGGGCTTGGCATTGGGTCATCGAGCGGGGCAAACCAGGCGGTGCGGGCCGACCCCGCCACGCCACCGCAACCCGTCGGGGGCAAGGTTCTTGTGGCGTACTACTCGGCGCAGGGCCATACACGTGCTGTAGCTGAGCGCATCGCGGCGGCGACGGGCGGTGACATTTTCGAGATCACGCCCGAGAATCCCTATTCGGACGCCGATTTGGATTGGCGTGACGACAACAGCCGCGTGACGCGCGAACACGACGATCAAAGCCTGCGCGACATTGTGCTGTCTCAGGTCACACCCGACGCGTTTGAGGAATACGAAACGGTGTTCGTTGGTTATCCCGTCTGGTGGCAGATGGCTGCATGGCCAGTTAACCGTTTCGTGCGCGACAATGACTTCGTGCGTAAGACGGTTATCCCGTTTTGCACCTCGACCTCGTCATCGATGGGCTCAACCCGTCAGACGCTCGAGCAGCTTGCCGGTTCGGGTGAGTGGCTTGATGGTCAGCGTTTTGGCGAAAACCCGCAAGATGGCATGGTTGAAGACTGGGTCGAATCGCTGAACATTTGATAGAGACGTTGCGTCGATTTATTATCGGATACGGAAAAGACGAAGGCAGGGCAGTTTTCTTTTGCCCAGTGATTCGCGATTGATTCGAATCACCTTCGAACAGCGCGACAATCGCCAAAACACTCGTCGCAGGTGGTTTGGCGATTGTCTCTTTTTCGCCATGCTGTCGCATGGTCGCCATAGGGTGTGATGAATGCCGAATCCGCAGAATGACGACGAATCAAAATACCTGTTCAAAGGCATAAAATACCCCGGAAGCATATGCTTCCGGGGTGGAATCATTCTCGTGTTTTGCAAGTGGCTTGATTGGCTATGACCTTCAATGGAACTTTATGAGCCATGGTGAATCATTGCAGGGGGCTTTGCAAAATTAGCCTAGGGTCACTCCCACTCGACTGAGAATTCGTGCGCTGTCGTGGGTTGTGATGCTAGCTGCGCTTTCGTAGCGCCTTATCTTAGCAATGCCCAAATTGCCTGTACCCATACGGTACTCATATGAGCGAAATTACTCGCATACTGCCTTACGGCCGAGGGGAGTGACGCTCTCGGTCTCATCCTTAAATCAAGCATGAGCACCTAATTCGACACATGCTCCTTGGCTTTCTCCAAGCGAGTATTTAGGTCTTGCCAGTGCTTTTCATTTAGCTTCGGAACGTTCTTTACGCCCAGCTTTAAAATACGGATTTCCTCATCGTACATTTTGTACTTGTGAAACAGTATGGCTGCTTCTTTGTATAGAGCAGGAGCGTCAAAACCCCGTCCTGCAGCAATGCAAAACTGAACAAGCGCCTCATCGTCACGTCCAGCTTTCTTCAACGCAATGCCGTTGAGCTCGGCATCAAGTCCGTCGGCATCTGCTGAGATTTGCTGCTCGATGTAATCCTTGTGCTGGCGCAGAAATTGCACGATGTCTTCTTTGGTTAACGACTTCGGAGGCTCGGCGTCATGCTTAGCCATATTCATGTCAAAACGTTCAAGTTCCAGGTTGCCGACAACCTTCTTCCAATTTCGGGCGTTACCGTCTGGGAAGAGCCGATTCACCGACCAAACGTTAAACTCTCGATCGGACGTCGTGTGCTCGATGGTTTTCCTATCGTGCTTGTGCATGTAGGGTACGTAGCCGTTCGCTTCGAGTTCGTCTCTCCCCAACTCCGTGAGTTGGTATTTGGGGGTATAGGACGGTATGCAAATTTGATCTTCTGGAATATTAGATACGATTCGATCGACAAGATCTGCCTTTTTGCCAGTTGTGGGCAGGCCAGAGTTTTCGAGAATGCCTCTCAACTCTGCAACCTTCAAAGAGCTAAGCGAATGGGCTTTTGGCGCCCATTCCAAGAAGCCGTTGGCCGCGAGGTTTTCTAAAGCGTGCCCAACGTCGCGGATTCCGTACTCGAACCACCAAAAACCAGGGTAGCGACCATTTGGCTTGGGATAGCGGCCGGTCTCGCAATAGCTAAGCAGCATGATTTGAGCAGGGTAAAGCCCTCTTGCGGAGGGTATGGCCGTTCCTTTTCGCTCCTCGAAAGTGATTACTTTGGTTTGCATCATGGAATCGGGATAGGAGTAAAGGGTGTAATAACTATCTTCGCGATAATAAGGAACTTCATCGGAAGAGACAGTACTCGAATCCGCGTAAACCGTTTTTCCCCTAGAGTTACTAGCGCTTCTGTTTGTCGCCGTTGCAGTTTTCCCAAACTTGGATAGAACGTTTAATAATCCCATTATTACCTCAGTGACTGAATCTTTAGCCAACACTCTAATGGTTCAATTACAGCTCTCCGCGAGCCCTTAGATCCATTATGTTGATGCCATTGTCCCAAGTTATTTTCCACTCTTCGTATTCTTCCTGGGTGATTTCCTGGCTCTTGAGCTTGTCGCGCATTTCGCCCCAATCCCTAATGAACTCGGAAAGGTTCTCGCTGTTGGGTTCGCAGCTTATGAAGTATCTACCATGCTCTTCGTCTTTATACGGCTTCAGCCGCATGCTCTCTTCATTTTGCAAGATGACGTAACAGAACTCGTACTCATTGAGCAGCTCCGGCGCGGTTAGGTACTCGCTGCGGACGCCGAACGCCTTGGCTATGCGGTCGACAATCTCGCGCTTGGGCACGCGGTCGCCCAGCTCGTAGCTGCGGAACGCGCTCTCGGTCACAAATGACTTCTCGGCAGCTTCGCGCTGCGTCCAGCACCGCTTCAATCGCAGGTCGCGGATTCGCCTGCCTAGCAAGGACGAAGGTTCTTTCTTCTTGAGCACGGTTGAGGCCCCTCTCGCGGACTCGTAGGCCAAACGTACGCTGCGGCACCCGGCAACAGCCCGAGGTGCGCAGCGGCAATGGCGCAATTCTAACACCTCACAAGAACGTGAGCAATTTCCTGAGAATCTGTTGACATCACATAAACGTGAGGTTATGTTGACAACATCAAAGCTCACAGATACGTGAGGTCAACTTAGAGATAGGAGCAGAGATGAACGCAAAGCTTATAGGCGTGGACGAGCTGTGCGAGCAGCTGAACGTTTCCCGGGCGTACGCCTACAAGGTGATCCGAAAGCTCAACGCCGAGATGCAGGGGAACGGTTGCCTGGTGGTGCCGGGAAAGGTCAGCCGGAGCTTCTTCGAGGAGCGCTTCTTCGGCGCGGAGGGCCGCGATGCCAGCAGCAAGGCCGAGCCCGAGGCAGGCAAGGGAGGTCGAAATGTCGGTTAGCAAGGACAAAGCCCGAGGCACCTATTACGTGCAGTGCCGGTACCGCGACTGGCAGGGCAAGCAGTGCAAGAAGACCAAACGCGGTTTCACCAGCGAGCGCGCCGCCCGAAAGTGGGAGCACGAGTTCCTGCTGCGTATCGAGGGGGCGCCGACCATGACCTTCGCGGACTTCTACCGAGTCTACCGGGAGGACGTCTCCCCGCGCCTGCGCCGAAGCACCTGGAACACCAAGGCCGCGATGATAGAGACGAAAATCCTGCCCTATTTCGAGGCCAAGCCCATCAACGAGATCGTCTCGACGGACGTCATCGCCTGGGAAAACGAGCTGATGGAGCTGCGGACCAGCAACGGCCTGCCGCTCAGCCCGACCTACCTGCACAGCATCTGCAACCAGTTCTCCGCCATCATGAACCACGCGGTGAAGCACTACGGCCTTGCCTCCAACCCCATGCACAAGGTCGGCAAGATCGGCGAGAAGAACGCCGAAGAGATGCACTTCTGGACCAAGGACGAGTACCTGCGCTTCAGCCGCGAGCTTCGAGACAAGCCCGCATCCCACATGGCGTTCGAGATCCTGTACTGGTGCGGCCTGCGCGTTGGCGAGCTACTGGCGCTCACGCCCCGGGACTTCGATTTCGCGCGCCGCACGGTGTCGGTAACGAAGTCGTACCAGCGCATCGGCCGCGAAGACGTGATTACCGCCCCGAAGACCAAGAAATCGGTGAGGACCATCGTGATGCCCGAGTTCCTGGCCGAGGAGACGCGCGACTACCTTGCCTGCCTTCGCGGCATCGCCGAGGACGAGCGGATATTCCGCCACACCAAGAGCTTCCTGCGCGAGGAGATGCGCCGCGGCTGCAAAGCGTGCGGCATGGAGCCCATCCGCATCCACGACCTGCGCCACAGCCACGTGAGCCTGCTCATCGACATGGGCTTCTCTGCCCTCGCAATCGCCGAGAGAATGGGCCATCGCCGACCGCATGGGGCACGAGAGCACCGAGGTGACCATGCGCTACGCGCACCTGTTCCCGAACAAGCAGCAGGAAATGGCTGCCGACCTTGATATACAGCGCGCGGCAAGCGCCGGATACAACCCGATGAGAGCCCTGAAGGAGGCGAAAGACGATGAGTAGGAAGAACCTGGACGAGCACGGGCGCCTGCGCAGCAAGACGGTGTCGTTTCGCGTGTCCCCCGAAGAAGGTCAGAGGCTGGACGCGATCGTGGCCATGAGCGGCCTGACGAAGCAGGACTACATCGTGGCGCGGCTTCTGTGCCAGGAGGTGACCGTGGTGCCCAGCAGCCGCGTGCAGAAGGGCATGGAAGAGGGCATGCAGATGGTCTACTGCGAGCTTTTGCGCTTGGGAGAAGGCTACGAAGTGCAGCCCGAGGTGCTTGACGTGATTCGAATGCTCGCGGCGCTTTTCGAGGGCTTCGGCGGCGAAGGCGCCCACATCGCGCAGTGCTCGCCGCGGGACGCGTTCATGCGCATGGAGCGGGGCGATTAGCGATGTCCTACTTTGAGCGGATGGAGGAGCGGAGGCGCAGGCTGCGCGACCACGGCTTCGAGGGAGAGCCGAGCGGCGAGCAGCTCGTCGACTACGCGCTCTCGCTGGAAGACCGCCTCAACGCCGTATGCGCTGCAACGGGCCTGCGGCTTCGCCAAGATGCCCGCGGCAGATGGTTCGCCGCGGCCGAGCAGGAGGGGTCGGGGCGATGGCCGCGCTAGAGGTGCGCCTTGCAAGCGAGCTCATCCAGGAGCCGCCCGTCGAGGCCGATTGGATAATCGAGGATCTTCTGCCCCTAGGCGGGCACGTCATCGCGGGCTCGCCGAAATGCGGGAAGAGCTGGCTGTGCCTGTCCATCGGCCTGGCTGTAAGCTCGGGAAGCCCGTTCTGGGGCTTCGCCACCAAGAAGTGCGGCGTGCTCTACTTGTGCCTGGAAGACACCTACGAGCGCGTGAAGAAGCGCCTTTGGGCGCTTTCCGACGTGGCGAGCGAGCGCTTCTTCCTAAGCAACGCAGCACCGTGCCTGGGCGAAGGCCTAGTGGAGCAGGTCGGCGGATTCCTGGACGAGAACCCCGACGTGCGCCTGGTGATAGTGGACACCTTCCAGAAGGTGCGCAGGCCGAGCAGCGACAGCCTGTATGCGGCGGACTACCGCGATTTCGGGGCGCTGAAGAAGCTGGCAGATGACCATGCCGCGTGCCTTATCGCCGTGCACCACACGCGCAAGCAGGCCGACAGCGACGTGATGAACACGGTTTCCGGCACCAACGGGATCACGGGGAGCGCCGACAGCACCTGGGTTCTGTCGAGGCCCAACAGGGGCGCCGCCGACGCAACGCTTTCCATTACGGGGCGCGACGTGCGGTTCCAAGAACTGAAGCTGCGGCTTAAGGACTGCATCTGGGAGATGGTGGGCAAAACCAGCGAGGAGGAGCTCGAGGAGCGCGATATCCCCGATTGCGTCATGCGCACGCTCGACTTCATGTCGCGCGGCGTGAGCATCTGGCAGGGAACCATAAGCAACCTCATGGATGCTGCGGGGGTCGAGGGCGTGACGGTCCCCGTGCTGGGCAAGCACCTCGCACAGAACAGCGGCTTCATGCTCTCAAGGGGCGTGCGCTACGCCAAGAAGCACACGAGCGCGGGCCAGCTGGTGACGCTTCAGCGCATAGAGGGTGAAGGCGGTGAAGGCAGTGAAGGGAAACCGGCTATATAGGAATCTGCCGTCATTGCCGTCATTGCCGTCACGGGGCCGTTCGCAAGAGCGGCCCCGTTTTGCATTGCGCGACGGCGGCGGAGCCGCGACTGGCGAGTGCATTGGTGCGACACTGGCAAGCGGTGATTTTTGAGCGGATATGAGCTGATCGATTAATTCAGCAAGTAGCCTATGCCGTCGGACAAATCCTCGGCATAGGAGGACGGCGTCCATTGAGCACCCGTTTGCGGGGGGTCCCGCGCCCCTAGGCTCGCTTCCCGTGCGTTTCGCACAAGCCGCAATAACCGGAGCGTCACCTGTATGGTTTAGATTTCTGAATTGGCGTTTGGCGGTTGCTATTTCCGTGAGTGCATTATGAGTGCACAATAAAGAGTGCCAGCAATCTAAGGTATCCTTGTGAGTACGGATTTTAGAGATAGTTGGTAAAAGCGCTGGTGAACCGCACGTTATCGTGCGCTTTGGCAACAAAGCTAATCGCTTGGCTATTATAATTTCGCTCAAACCGCAGTTCAGACAATAAGTCGAAAGGCCTTCGGAACTCTATCCGAAGGCCTTTCGCGTTACATGAGAATCATTGGCTTAGAGGTATTTCAGCGAATCCAGAAGCATCAAAATGCATTAAAACTCACGCCAAAACAACCTCACGATAATGTGCGTAACTATTCCCACTCGATCGTCGCGGGCGGCTTGGACGTGATGTCGTAGCACACGCGGTTGGCGCCGGGAACCTCGGCAACGATGCGGCCGGAGATGCGGGCCAGCACGTCGTAGGGCAGCTTGGCCCAGTCGGCGGTCATGGCATCGCTGGACTCGACGGCACGCAAGATGATCGGGCGCTGATAAGTGCGCTCGTCACCCATAACGCCGACGGACTTAATGTCGGGCAGAACCGCGAAATACTGCCAGCAGCTGTGCTCGGAGTTGCGCTCGCCGGTCTGCTCAAACAGGCGCTGATTGTAGGCGTCGAGCTCCTCGCGCACGATAGCGTCGGCGTTCTTGAGGATCTCGAGCTTCTCCTTGTCAACCGCGCCGATGATGCGGATGGCCAGACCCGGGCCCGGGAAGGGCTGACGGAACACGATGTGACCCGGCAGGCCGAGCGCCAGACCAAGTGCGCGGACCTCGTCCTTAAAGAAGTGGTCGAGCGGCTCAATGAGGTCAAAGTGCACGCCCTCGGGGAACGGGATCAGGTTGTGGTGGCTCTTGATGGTGGCCGTCTTGCCGCCCGTCTTGCGAGCGCCAGACTCGATGATGTCGGGGTAGATGGTGCCCTGAGCCAGGTACTTGACCGGCTTGCCATCGGTCTCGAGCTGCTGCGCCACGGCGAAGAACTCTTTCCAGAACTGCGTACCGATGATGCGGCGCTTCTCCTCGGGCTCGGTCACGCCGGCCAGAAGCTCGGCATAACGGTCCTCGGCGTGAACGTGGATAAAGTCGACGTCAAACTGCTTGGTGAAGACCTCCTCCACCTGCTCGGGCTCGCCTTTGCGCAGCAAGCCGTGGTTGATGAACACGCAGGTCATCTGCTTGCCCACGGCGCGGGCGCCCAGGGCAGCCACGACGGAGGAGTCTACGCCGCCGGACAGGGCCAGAATCACGCGGTCGTCACCGACCTTCTCGCGGAACTCGGCCGTCATGGTCTCGACCAGGTTGTCCATGCTCCAGTTGGGCTCCAGGCCGCAGATCTCAAACAGGAAGTTGCTCAGCAGCTGCTGACCGTACTCGGAGTGCTTGACCTCGGGGTGGAACTGCGTGGTGAAAATCTTGCGCTCGGGGCACTCCATGGCGGCAACCGGGCACACGTCGGTGCTGGCGGTAACGGTAAAGCCCTCGGGCACCTCGGAAACGGCGTCGCGATGGCTCATCCACACGGTCTGCTCCATGGGCGTGGAGTTAAAGAGCTTGGCGCCGGCAGTGCGCGTAATAGTGGCGCGGCCGTACTCGCCCACCTCGGAGTGCCCGACCTTGCCGCCGAGCGTCACGGCCGTGATCTGATGGCCGTAGCAGAAGCCCAGGACGGGAAGGCCCAGGTCAAAGATGGCAGGATCGATGGACGGAGCGTCCTCGGCGTATACGGAGGCCGGGCCGCCAGAAAGGATGAGCGCAGAGGCGTTCATCTCGCGAATCTCATCGGCCGAGATGTCGCAGGGAACGATCTCGGAATACACGTTGAGGTCGCGGACGCGACGGGCAATGAGCTGACCGTACTGCGCACCAAAGTCGAGTACGAGGACCTTTGCGGAAGCATTTTGATCCATGGTTTCCCCCTCTTGTTGGCGGGGAGCCGGTGCCCGCCCGCGCGAATGAACGAAAATAGCTTTCATAGTGTACACGTTATATGGGGTTTCTCGTCCCTCGCAGCCATCAGCGCACGGCAAACGCACGACCTAGGCCCTTATTTGACGGCAATTGAAGTGTTACTCAACGTTACAGATGATGTATTACGTTTGAACATTGGACGCCCTGTGCCACAATACTGCCGAACGACTCCGCCCCTGCGGCGGCAAATACGATAGGAATACCAGCATGAAGCGCATCCTTCTCATCGCCACGGGCGGCACCATCGCATCGACCGAGGACGGCAACGGCCTCTCCCCCGCCCTGACCGGTGAGGAGCTCGCCCAGAGCGTCCCCGAGATCTCGGGCCTCTGCGAGCTCGACGTCGTGCAGCCCATGAACATCGACAGCACCAATATGCGCCCCAGTGACTGGATGCGCATCCGCAACGTCATCGTTGAAGGCTATGCCGATCACGACGGCTTCGTGATTCTGCACGGCACCGACACCATGAGCTACACCGCGGCAGCGCTTTCCTACCTGATCCAGGACAGCCCCAAGCCCATCGTGCTCACCGGCTCGCAAAAGCCCATGGGCAACCCCTTTACCGACGCCAAGCTCAACCTGTACCAGAGCCTGCTCTATGCGCTCGACGAACACTCGCACGACGTCTCGATCGTGTTTGGCGGCGTGGCCATTGCCGGCACGCGCGCCCGCAAACAGCGCACCATGAGCTTTAACGCGTTCATTAGCGTCAACTATCCGCCCATCGCCTATATCCGCAACGACCGCATCGTGCGCAACGGGCTTCACGGCACGCATCAGGGCGAAAACCCGGTGCGTTTCTACGACAGCATCGACCCGCGCGTATTTGTACTCAAGCTTACACCCGGCGTAAACCCGGGCATCCTCGACGCCCTTGCCGATAGCTACGACGCCGTGATTCTGGAGACCTTTGGCATTGGCGGTATTCCCGAGTTTGGCGAGTCCGGCGAGTCATTCCAGGAGGCAATTTTCCGCTGGGTCGATTCGGGCCGCACGGTCGTTATGACCACGCAGGTTCCCGAAGAGGGCCTTGACCTGGGTGTTTATGAGGTCGGCCGTGCCTACGCCGACCATCCGGGTATTTTGCGCGGCGATGATATGACCACCGAGACACTCGTGGCCAAAACCATGTGGGCACTCGGCCAGTCACGCGATGCAGCCGAAATCCAGCGCTTGTTCTACAGCCAGGTCAACCACGACCGCATCCCGATGGTATAGCCAAAACAAGAACCGCCTATTTGAGCCTAGCTGGGCACGTGGTACCCCTCGCGACGTGCAAAAAACGGAATATTCAGCATCCATCCCTTCTGGAAACGTTAAAACCTTCGACCGGAAATCGTTTTTCGGTTCGAAAGGCTCGTTGTGCACGCCTGTTTTTCCTCATATTATTGCGTTTTGTGGATAATCCGGAACAACATGCATCGAATTAGCGACTCCAGTTGCCGTCAAATTATTGGGGGATGCTGAATATTCGCCTTTTTGCACGCCGCAGTCGGGGGACCCGTTCAGTAAGCGACAAATCTAGCAAAAACGCCTACTCGATGCCCTCGAGTAGCTCTGACACCGTCATGCCAAGCGCGGGCGCAATTTTAAATAGAATCTCGAGCGTACTGTTTGCCGTTCCGTCCTCAATTCGGTCGAGATAAGGTCGGCTGATTCCGACCGCTAGGCAAAAATCGACTTTGGAAATACCAAGGGCCTTGCGCGTCCGCTCGACTCGCTCGCCAAGAATCTGTTTCGCATGTTCATTCATGCAGACGAGTTTGAAATGGAGCAAAACAAAAACGTAAACTATAGTTTACGTTTTGTCGAATATTCAGGAGTTTTCTATGTCGGCTTGCTCGATTTCAATGCGTCATAGACCACATTGCGCAGACGGCGTGCAGCCCAAGCTTGTCGTCGTTGAGGCCGAATACCTTTCCCCTGACGAACGCACAGCCGCGACACTGCTATCGAGCCGTGTCGCGACCGCACTGCTCCCCAACCCAACGAAAGGCGAGCTCGCCGCTCAATGCCAGACGCACGGCTGTGCCCTTGCCCAGGCCGTTGTGATAGCAACCAGCCAACGCGGCCTGCCCCTTCTCTTAGAAGCCGGTATCGCGCTCACCCTTCGCGGCGCCGGATACGAAAACGAGGCCGCCGCCGATATGGTCTTTAAACCACGATCGAGCGGCGGCCTCGCAGCAGCCATCGAATATGCTTGCAGGCTCGTTGCCTGCTAGGACAAGCTAAAAGCCCAGACCAAAGCCTGTGCCGGTAATCGCCGAATACATAAAGTAGACGTTGATCACGTTGAGGAATACACCCGTGATGCAGCCGTTTCGCAGGTAGCGCTCGCACACGATGCGCGCCATGGCGGCGGAGTCCTCATTGTTCTTGGCCTGGCGTCCCGCCGTAAAGTAGGTCGCCACGCTCAGCAGCAGGTTGAGTACCGGCAGCGCCAGCAGCTCGTAGCTCTTGCCCCAGCGCGTCACCTCGCCGGCCGCGTTAAACTTCGTTGCCACCTCGGGACCAATGTTGGGGAGAACAAACGCCGCAACTACCAGCGGAAGCACCGCAAGCACCAGCAGCGCGATGCCCATGTAGCCGGCTTTTTTGCCATATTTGAACATGTGCATTGTCCTTACACGTTGAAACGGAAGTGCACGACGTCGCCATCGGCCATGACATACTCTTTGCCCTCGATGCGCAGCTTGCCGGCAGCCTTAGCGCCCTGTTCGCCACCGAGCTCGATGTAGTCGTCGTAGCCAATAACCTCGGCCTTAATAAAGCCGCGCTCAAAGTCGGTGTGGATGACGCCGGCGGCCTGCGGGGCGGTCGCGCCCTGACGCACCGTCCAGGCCTTGACCTCCATCTCGCCGGCCGTAAAGAACGACTGCAGTCCAAGCAGCTTGTAGGCTGCCTGGGCGAGCACGTCCAGGCCGGGCTGCTCCAGGCCCAGGCTCTCCAAGTAATCGGCGGCATCCTCGGGATCGAGCTCGGAAAGCTCGGCCTCGATCTTGGCGCAGATGGGCAGCGGCTTGACGCCATCGATGGGCGCCAGATCGTCGTTGAGCATGTCCTCGTCCACGTTGGCCACATACAGGATGGGCTTCATGGTGAGCAGGAACAGGCCCTTGGCGGCGGCGCGCTCCTCGTCGGTCATCTCCATGGACGCGGCGCGCTTGCCCTCGTTGAGCCAGGCAAGCAGGCGCTTGGCGACCTCGAACTTGGGCATGAGCTCCTTGTCGCGCTTGGCCTCCTTCTCGAGCTTGGGCAGCTGCTTCTCGAGCGTACCCATGTCGGCCAGGATGAGCTCGGTCATGATGGTGTCGGCATCGCCGGCGGGATCGACGAACTCACCCGTGCGGCCCACCTCACGCATGACGTTGGGGTCCTTAAAGTAGCGCACGACCTCGCAGATGGCGTCGGTCTCGCGGATGTTTGCCAAAAACTGGTTGCCCAGGCCCTCGCCCTCGTTAGCGCCCTTCACCAGACCTGCAATGTCGACGAACTCGACCGTCGCCGGCACAATGCGACCCGGGTTAACGATGTCGGCGAGCTTTTGCAGACGGCCATCGGGCACGTCGACGATACCCACGTTGGGGTCGATCGTGGCGAACGGATAGTTGGCGGCAAGACCGGTCTTTTTGGTAAGCGCGGTGAACAACGTCGACTTGCCTACGTTGGGCAGGCCCACGATACCGATGGAAAGGGACACGACAGCTCCTTTTGATACAGGTACTTCAAACTGCATAAGTATAGCGCCGCCGCAGCATCCAGGCGAACCCGGACGCCACGGCGGCGCAAATGAAGCAGAGATAGGGGTCGCTGACTAGTCTGCGAGCTTTTCCACCTGATCGAGCATCTTATCGAGCTTGGCCTTTGCCTCGGCCTTGACCTTCTCGGCCTCCTCGTGAGCCTTCGCCTTCTGGGCGGCCTTTTCCTCGGCCTCGGGATCGGCGACGACCAGATTGGACGCATCGTGTTCGACCAGCTTGAGCGCATGTTCGGGACAAACCTTGACGCAGGCTCCGCAACCCAAACAATACGTGGACTCCAGTGCAAAGCGACCGCTTCCCACCAAATCGCAGGCGGACGTGGGACACGCGTTAACGCACTCGCCGCACGACGTGCACTTGTCAAAATCGCACTCCGGCGTGCTCACCTGCATGTTCTGGGCAAGCTCGGGGTGGTTTTGCAGCGTCGAGAGCACCAGCTGGCGCCCATGGGTGAGCGAACGGCGACGCTTGGTCGTCGTGGTGCCGCACATGGTGTTGAGCGTGCGCTCCAGCTGGGTGATCTGATGGCGATGGGCTTTGAGCTTCTGCGTCACCGAAGCCAGTGCCGCCGTCGCCGGATTGAGTTTGGTCACGGTCAGGCCCGTGGTACGGGCGATCTTTTCCATGTATTCCTTGCGCTCGTACTCGCGGCGCTTATGGCATTTGAGGCTCTTGGGGTCGACCTCCAGGCCCATACCCGTACCAGCCCATTCCTCGGCCTTCGCAATCGCCTCGCCCAGCATGTCCTCGCCACCGGTGTTGCGGCATTTATCGCACACGCCCAGCGGCAGATACACACTCACGTTGGGATAGTCGGCCAGCACCGAGAACCAGGTCTCGGCTGTAATATCGCCCACGCAGGCAACGACGACCTCGTTCTCGCGCGGCATGCGCTTAAGGGCGCGCGTGCAGGTAACGTAGGCGGTCTCGTGACTTGTAGCCGCCGAGACAATGTCGTCATACAGGTTTTTGGGCGCCAGGCGCGGCGAGATGATCGCCTCAGTCGGACAGGCAGCGGCGCACAGGCCACACTTGCGACAGGAATCGAGGATCTCGATGGCATCTTCCTCGACCTCGATGGCGTTGACCGGGCACACGTCCATGCACGCGGTGCAGCCACTCTTTTCGTTTTTGCAGGTCAAGCACGGAATGGTGTTGCCGCGCGGACGCTCCTTGTAGTCAGCAGGATTCCACTGCGGCGCCGACGGATCGAGCGCATCGGTCACACCGCCAAGCGGGTTTTTAAGAAAGTCGAAACCCTTGCTGATCTCGATAATGTCATCAAACAGATCGTGTTCCTGCGCCATGCGCGGCCCCTCCCTGAGCAGTGCAAACAAGCAAGAGATAATGATACGCTATCGGCCCACGCCTCGGGCAAATTACACGCGGAGCATCTTTGCGGCAAATAGCCCATGGCCTATCGCCGCCTCGATTGCACAAGGCCAATCAAGCGCCAAACTATGCCTCGCACATGAGCTGCACGAGCTTTTGCCTGGTCACCTTTGTCTGTTCGTTGGCCATGTTGCGCTCGTTCTTAAAAGTTGCGTCAGCAACGCTCAGCAAATCGGCATCGGTAATCTCATCAAGCCCCAGCTCCTCAAGCGTCGTCGGCAGACCGACGCGCTGGCAAAACTCGAGCACCTGATCAAGCTCGGGTGCACGCTCCAGGCGCAGCTGCACCACCAGACCAAATGCCACGGCCTCACCATGCATGGCCTTGCACTCGGGCAGAATCGTCAGCCCGTTGGCGATGGCATGCGCCAACGCCAAGCCGCCACTCTCAAAGCCGACACCCGAGAGCAAAATATTGCACTCGATCAGGCGTTCAACCGCTGGCGACGTACGCCCCTTTTTGAGATCGCGCTTGGCAGCGACACCGCACTCCATAAGTGTGTCGTAGCAGGCACGAGCCGCAACCAGAGCCAAGTGCCCCGGCGCGCCACCGTGCTCGTTGGCGCCGTGCGCCGCGGCGCACGAACGCGCCTCGAAGTACGTTGCCAGCGCATCGCCCATACCAGCGACCGTCATACGCAGTGGGGCCGCTGCGACCACGTTGGTATCGACCACGACCAGATCTGGATTCTTCTCGAGCATCAGGTAGCGGTCGAACGACCCATCCTCGTGATACAGCACCGAAATCGCGCTGCACGGACCATCCATTGAGGCCGCCGTGGGACATACGCACAACGGCAACTCGGCATAAAACGCTACTGCCTTGGCGATATCGAGCATCTTGCCACCGCCAATACCCACCACCATGTCGCAATACTCAGCCTGGGCTTCCTTAGCCATTTCGGCAACAGCCTCTTCCGTACACGGACCGTTGTAAATTTTAAAGAACGGCTCGCTTAGATCGTCGTCCAGAAATCCATCGACAATCTGCCTGCACAGCCGATCCTCGGTGCCCTGGTCAAACAAGACATAGGCAGCGCAGCCCAACCATGACAAATACCTGCCCTGACGCGAAAGTTCGCCCGGCCCCTGAACATACCGACCGGGACCGCCGTAAACCATAGGAAGCGCCATACGAGAATCCGCCCTTCATCAAACAACGATTGGTGCAAAGTAACCTGACCCCTTTGCACCAACTTGGTGCGATGGGGTCAGGTTGGTTTGCACCATAGCAAAAAGGGGCAAAGCCGTCTGCTGGCTTTGCCCCTTCCTTAGCTTGATTTACTCATCCATAAGGTAGTAGTGACCCAGCGCGTCGGCACCCAGGATGGCGTTTGCGACCATCTCGGGCGTCACCTCAAACGGCATGTTGCACATGGTGTCATCGGGCGCGCAGGCGGCCTCGGCAACAATCATGGCCTGCTCGCGCGTAAGCTCGGCAACGCCAAGTTCCTTCATCGTGACCGGCAGGCCCAGCTCAATGCAGAAGCCCAAGACTTCCTCGAGTTTCTCAGTCGGAGCATCCTCGAGTACCAGCTGAACGATGGTGCCAAAGGCGACCTTCTCGCCGTGATACATGCCGTGGCACTCGGGCAGCATCGTCAGGCCATTGTGGATGGCATGAGCAGCAGCAAGGCCCGAGCTCTCAAAGCCAATGCCCGAAAGCAGCGTATTGGCCTCGATGATATGCTCGACGGCAGGCGTGAGCGCACCCTTCTCCAGCGCGACCTTGGCCTTGACGCCATCGGCCATAAGCGTCTCGTAGCAGAGCTTGGCAAGCGCCAGACCGGCCATGCCGCCTTTGCCACCAGCGCAGGTGCCACCGTCGGCATCGTGCGTCGCCTGGGCCTCGAAATAGGTTGCGAGCGCATCGCCCATACCGGAAACCGTCAGGCGCACCGGGCTCGCCGCGATAACCGTCGTATCCATCAGGACAATGTTGGGGTTTGCCTTAAGGAAGAGATATTTATCGAACTGGCCGTCATCGGTGTAGAGCACCGAAAGTGCCGAGCACGGTGCATCGGTCGAAGCAATGGTGGGGCAAATGATAACCGGGGACTCCAGGTAATAGGCGACGGCCTTCGCGGTGTCGAGGATCTTGCCGCCACCGACGCCGACGATGATGTCGCAACCGTTGTCGCGAGCGAGCGCAACCAGGCGATCGACCTCGCCCTTGGAGCACTCACCGTTAAAGTCCTCAAATAGCAGCTCGGCCTTAGCCTCGGCAAAGCCGCCCTCGATCTTGGCACCGACGCGCTTCTTGCCCGAAGGCGTCACGATGACGAGGGCCTTAGCGCCGAGCGGCTCGACATAGGAGCCGAGCTTGGCGAGCTCGTCCGGACCCTGGATGTACTTGCTGGGGCTATTGAAAATTGCAGCCATAACTATCCCATTCTCTAAAAAAGAAAGGGGCTCCGTACGGATACGTGCGGAGCCCCTCGTTACGATAACAAGAGTCGATTAGAAATCGATGTCGGTGTCGTAGTAGCAGGCCTTGAGGATCTTCTCGAAGTCGGCAGCCTTGGTCTCACGCGGGTTCTCGGGCGTGCAGGCGTCGGTCTCGGCGTTCGCGGCGATCTCGGGCAGCTTGGCGAGGAACTCCTCCTCGGAAACCATCTGCGGATTCTCGGCGTCGACCTTCACGCCACCATTCGCGTAATCCTTGATGGACTGCGGAATGTTGAGCTGGTCGTTGAGGTCGCGGATCTTCTGGACGAGCGCAGCGATGAGCTCCTCGTTGGTCTCGCCGGGAAGGTGCAGGATCTCCTTGGCCACGTAAGCGTAACGCTCGGCAGCACGCGGGTCCTTGGAGTTCCACTGGATGACCTTGCCCAGGTACATGGCGTTAGCAGCACCGTGGATGATGTGGCCGTTCTCGAAGGCAGCACCGGTCTTGTGAGCCATGGAGTGAACGATGCCGAGCAGGCCCGAAGAGAAGGCGATACCGGCGATGCACTGAGCCTCGTGCATGTGCTGACGGGCCTCATGGTCGCCAGCATAGGACTTGGGCAGCCACTCGACGATCTCGCGGATGCCGTGCAGAGCGTTGGCGTCGGTGAACATAGAGGCGCAGGTGGAAACGTAGGCCTCCATGCAGTGGGTCAGAGCATCCATGCCGGTGTGAGCGCACAGCTTGGCGGGCATGGTGTAGGTGAGCTCGGGGTCGACGATGGCGACATCAGGGGTGATGTTGAAGTCGGCCAGCGGGTACTTGATGCCCTTGGCGTAGTCGGTAATGACGGAGAACGCGGTGACCTCGGTAGCGGTGCCGGAGGTAGAGGAGATGGCGCAGAAATGAGCCTTCTGACGCAGCTCGGGGAAGCTGAACGGCTGGATGATGTTGTCGAAGGACTCCTCGGGGTACTCGTAGAAGACCCACATGGCCTTAGCAGCATCGATGGGCGAACCGCCGCCGATAGCAACGATCCAGTCGGGCTCGAAGTCGCGCATAGCGGCTGCGCCCTTCATGACGGTCTCGATGGAGGGATCGGACTCGACGCCCTCGAAAAGCTTGACCTCCATGCCGGCCTCTTTGAGGTCGGCCTCGACGTCCTGCAAGAACCCGCCGCGGCGCATAGAGCTGCCGCCAGAAACGATGATGGCCTTCTTGCCCTTGAGGTTCTTCACCTCGTGGCGAGCGCCCTCACCAAAGTACAGATCGCGAGGATTGGTAAAACGTCCCATACTGTGCCTCCTAAACAAGCCCCTCTTAGACTTGCGTATATAACGGAGCACCCGATTGGCTCCGTTAGGACCGTTTGCGCGTTGCCGGCGATGACAATGCGCGATGTCTAAACGTCTCAACGCTCAGACAAACACTATTTTACCGTTCTGGTTGGTCAGTTATTCACCTAAAGCCGCCAATGATGAAACGTTTTTTCTATCCTTGGAGACCCTTGTGGGGCATTCATACTCCCAAGCTGGGCAAACGTTTTATCAAGGTTGACCACATATCCCGAGCAGGACTGTGTCCCTCCAAAATGCGCCCCGTTCGCCGCCAAAAATCGACCGTTTGCGGCACCGTGATACCACTCAGTCGTCCAAGGTGCCGACATTTGTGCGACATCCGTCTTCATGGTGCAAAGGTGCATGTCCAAGTGCGGCACCCCCGGTGTGCCACATGCGGGTAAACTAGAGCCTTATATAGAGACATTTGAACCCTAACCGCAGCAAAGGAGGCCCCATGGCATTCGATCCCATTCAAGAGGATTGCCATCGCCTCGTTCTTGAGGCCTTGCGCCGCGACAATATCCCGCTCACCGACGCTGCCGCCGTAGAGCGTCTGATGGAACAATTCACCCGCAACCCCGCACCACTCATCGTGCACGACCGCGACCGCGCCGGGCACCTCATTGCCAAGGTGGTCGAGGCTGTCGACTACCGCATTCCCTTTATCCCTGACGATACCCAGGCAGAGCAAGAAGAGGCCGCTGCCGAGAACATGCTTCGCGAGGCAGCCGCACTCGATCCGAGCAACTGGGATGCCCAGCGCATGCTGACCGCCCTCACCGCCAACTCCAACGAGGAGTACGTACAGTACTTGGTATCCAAGCGCGATGAAGTCGAGCACGACCTGGCACTCAAGATCGCCTCGGCGCAGGACCCCTACGAGCGTGAGGCCGCAGGCGACCTTATGCGCCGTCCCTACCTGCGCTGGCTTGCCGCCCTTGCGTCACGCGCCCTCATTAGCGGCCGCTATCGCATGTCGCTCGAAGCCGCAAACTGCAGCCTCGACTTTGCCCCCAACGATCCTGCCGGCGTCCGTCACACCGCAATGCTCGCCATGGCAAAGCTCGAATACCCCGCCGAGGAGCTCAAGCGCTTTCGCTCCGCACACTCCGTGCCGTACCTCGCGAATACCCCACTGCGCCGTCGTCCCAAGGATGCGGAGCGTGACTTGGACCCGTGGACGCTCATCGCGCTGATGAGCGCTGCCTGGCGCGAGCTGGACTACGAGGGTGCCGAGCACTACCTGCGTATCCTTGCGCGCTCGTGTCCGCACGCAGCCGAGGCGCTCTATTTCCAAACCGAGTTTCCCGATGGCGTCTATGCCCGCGTCAACGTGGGTGTGGGCTCCACCGACGAGCTTGTCCTTGCGCTGTCCGAGGCGACGCCGGTACTGCAGGAGGGCCTGGGCGCCCCCGACAATGCCAGCTTTGCCGCCTGGGTCGCCACCAACGATATCGTGCGTTCCCAAATCGACGAGCGCATCCTGCGGGCGGCCGAGCAGGGCTTGCCGTTTAAGGGAGGAGACCTCTAATGGATCCGAGCGTCTACATCCCCGCCTACCTGGAGCGCGCCTACGTTGCGTCGCACCCCGAACTCACCGATGCAGCACGCGAGCTTGTCCATAACGACGTGAGCGTCAACCCTCATAAGTATGCGCAGACCGAGCATGCCCAGGCGCTGCTGTCTTATGCCGGCGTCCACCGTCACCTGCTCGACGAGCTCCATCGCATCGAAGACATGGGCAGCGACGAGGAGTTTGAGCAGACGCGCAACCGCCTGTTCGACGATATGCGCGATGAGCTGCTCAAGATCGTCCGCATCGATGCGTATGTCCTCGATGCCCAGTTGCTCGCCATTATCCTGGCGGACACGCCCGTCGATGCCTGCCTGGGCGATCTGATGAAGCTCGAGTCGACCACGGCCGACTACCTACAACAGAGCGTGCCCGGATTTGATATGGAAGCCCCGCACTACTGGGCCAACAAGGTTTTGACGGACGGCGTGACGGCAGCCGGTCTCACCGTAAGCGAGCCGGCTCTTATCGGGTGGCTCCATACGCTCGAGGCCATCTCGCAGCTGTGCATGGCGAGCGCTCGCTACCGTGCTGCCGCCAACTATTCTCGCCGTGTTCTTAAGGCGGAAGGCTATCCCACCCGAGCTGCAGGCACCGTGCTACTCGCCCTCGCTCGTCTGGAAGACGAGGACGGCTTTTTTGCCCTAGCCCACCAGCTCGAGGAGCAGATGGGGGCCGATGTCCTCGAGGACTCCCCCTGGTACCTGCTCGCCCGCACGATCCTGCTGTTCAAAACGAACAAGATGCGCCCGGCGACACGCGCGCTGCGCGAGTTTGCCAACCGCTGCGAAGGCGGCGCGTTCTTTTTGCTGAACCCCATGTATCAGACGCCGTACCTTCCCTGCCGGCCCGAGCCGCACGACCCCTGGGACCTTTCGCATCAGGCAGTTTGGGAGGCCGACGGCATCATCTCGGATACTCCCGACTTTGCCCCCTGGGCCAGCGCTTGCGAAGACGTATCGCAGCTTGCCCAGGAGTTTGCGCGCCGCTACGGCTTTTAACGGCGCAAACGCCACGACCATGTCATTCACGTTAGGAACGGCTTCATGAATCTCCGCTCATCTCTTGCCTGCACCTCGAGCGATATCGCCCGCTGGGGGCTGCGCTCCGTCCTTAAGCGCCAGGGCGGCGTACTCCCCGGCCGCATCGCCATGAAGATCGACCCCGAGCTGCTGAGCGACCTCGCCGGCCTTGTCGACCGCAGCGTGGTGATCACCGGCACTAATGGCAAGACCACCACCTCCAACCTCATCGCCGACGCCGTTGCCGCCAGCGGCGCCACCGTGGTGTGCAACCGCGCCGGCAACAACATGGAGCCGGGCGTGGTGGGCGCACTGCTCGAGGCCCGCGGCAGCCTTAAGCACACTGCCAGCGGCAAGCGCGTGGGCGTTTTTGAGTGCGATGAGCTCTACACCGTGCGCGTCCTGCCCAAGCTCAAGCCGACGTACTTCGTGCTGCTCAACCTGTTCCGCGACCAGCTAGACCGCTACGGCGAGATCGACCATACCCAAGACGTCATTGCCCATGCGTTGGAGCTCTCTCCGGCAACAACGCTCATCTACAACGCAGACGACCCGCTGTGTGCCGCGATCGCCGCACGCGTTCCCAATGCAAGCATCGCCTTTGGCATCGACGGTGCTACGGGCACCGAGTCCGATCGCATTAGCGACTCGCGTTTTTGCTCGCAGTGCAACGCGCCGCTGGAGTACGACTATGTGCAGTACGGACAGCTCGGCGCATACCATTGCCCCTCGTGCGGCTGGAGTCGTCCCGCGCTGGTCCGTCGCGTGACGGGCGTGGAGCTCGGCTGCGACGGCTACGATTTTGACCTGGTCTTTGGATCTGCGTCCAACGCGGCTGCCGTACACATCGCCACGCGCTACAACGGTCTGTACATGGTCTACAACGTTGCCGCCGCATTCTTTGCCGCACATGAGTTGGGCGTGGATACGGCGCACCTGCAGCCCACGCTCGATGCCTATGTGCCCGCCGGCGGACGCATGGGGCGCTGGGATATCGCCGGCCGCACCGTCGAGGCCAACCTGGCTAAGAATCCCGTAGGCTTCGATCGACAAATCCAGTCCATCAAGACTGCAGGCGGCAGACTCTGCGCTTTCCTCCTCAACGACAACGATGCCGACGGCCACGATGTATCGTGGATCTACGACGTCGACTTTGAGCGCATCGCCGACACGCCGGGTCTTGTCGCCTTTGCCGGAGGCACGCGTGCACACGACATGCAGGTACGCCTCAAGTACGCCGGCATCGATGCCGCGATTATCTCGGACGTCGCGCAGGCAATTGGCGCCGTGGCAGACGAGGCCGCCAATGACACCTTCTACGCCGTCGCCAACTACACGGCCTTCCCGCCGCTGGTCAAGGAACTCGACGAGCTTAAGGGCACCGATGCGAGCTCGGTTGCCTCCCACGCCGCAACGCGCGCCGATGGCAGCGCCGTCCCCACCGATATTGCGCCGGTCGAGCTCTCGCGCCCCCTGCGCATCGTCTACCTGTATCCCGATGCCCTCAACCTCTATGGTGACGGCGGCAACGTCATTGCCCTCGAGCGCCGCTGCGCCTGGCGTGGCATCCCCGTGCGCGTGGACGAGGTCCGTATGGGCGAGTCGCTCGATCTCACCGACGCCGATATCGTCATGATGGGCGGTGGCTCCGACCGCGACCAGTTAGCTGTGGCACATGAATTGCTCGCTCAAAAAGACAAGGTCGCGGCCTATGTTGAGGACGGCGGCTCGCTGCTCGCAATCTGCGGCAGCTATCAGCTGCTCGGCCGTTCGTACTATATGGGCGAAAATCGCATCGAGGGCCTAGGCGTCGTTGCCGCCGAAACCGTGCGCGGCTCCAACCGCCTGATCGGCAACGTCGCCGTCAAAACCGACCTGGCACCCGAGCCCTTTGTGGGATTCGAGAACCACGGCGGGCGCACGCTTTTGGACGCCGATGCCACGCCGCTCGGAACGTCTGTCGTCACGGGCACCGGTAACAACGGCGACGATGGCTTTGAGGGTCTCATCTACAAGGGCGTCATCGGCACGTACCTACACGGACCGGCACTGCCCAAGAACCCCGAGCTCGCCGACTGGCTCATCGTCCACGCCCTCGAGCGCCGTGGCGACGCGCAGGCCAACGCTCTGCTGCCGCTCAAACCCCTCGACGACACCTACGAGCACGCCGCCCACGACGCCGCGATGAAGCTCCTCCCCTAACGCCCGCCACCACAAAGGGGACAGGCACCTTTGTGGTGGTTTTGAACCGTCCCAGCAGTTTGTCTCGATCTGTAACATCTAGACCGTTGAAAGTCGTCTTACTGTTACAGATTGAGATGTTCGTCCCGACGCCCGCCGTTTGTCTCGATCTGTAACACATAGAGCCGATTTGCCCGCCCAGATGTTACAGGTTGAGATGTTTGAAGATCGGGATAGAGAGTCGGCTCCTGTGTGGTGGTTTTCCAGTTTACCAACGATATACGCGCCGGCAAAAAAGTCTGCTATACTCTTTCCCGCTGTCCCCATCGTCTAGCGGCCAAGGACGCCACCCTTTCAAGGTGGATATCGCGGGTTCGAATCCCGCTGGGGGCACCATTTGAAAAAAGTACGAACCCGTGAGACCTCAAGTCTTGCGGGTTCGTTGCTTTCTGCGTCGAAGTTCATCGTCACCACGACGGCATCGTCCGACACCATCACCTGATACACGAAGGCGTCAAGGAGAAGCTCGTCGGTGAGCGTGGCCCCGAACTGAAGGAACCGCGCGAAGTTCTCCGGGTCTATGCGCTTTCGGTCGTACATGGCCAGCTCGCGCTCGGCGCGATCCTTCTGCGCCTCAAGCTCCTCGGCCCTCTCCTTGGTTCCGGGAACCACGATGCCCTGCTCCACCGCCTTGAGGATGTTGGAAAGGCCCGTCTGGGCGGCTCTCAGCGCCGTTGCGGCCCGTTTTCGCCCCTCGGCTATCTCCTTAGGCTCACCGCCGTCAACGCACATCTCGGCGATTCTGCGCGCCTCCTCCGGCTGCGACAGCAGCTCCCTCAATGCCTTCACGATCTGCCCCTCAAGCCAGTCGCGGCGGACGGGCTTGACCTCCTTGCAGCTTCCGCAGGCGTAGTACTCGTACTTCCGCTTGGACGAGCCTCGACCCGACACCCCGCGCATGTTGCGCCCGCACGCCGAGCAGATCACGCGCCCGGAGAGCGCGAAGTCCCCCCACTGCTCGTTCTGGCGCTGCTTCTTGCCCTTCACCCTCTGAGCCTTCATGAAGACCTCCTCGCTGATTATCCTCGGCATGCCGTCCTTCTGGGTTATCCCGCCCCACGAGTAGATGCCCCGGTACTTGTCGTTGTGGAGCATGTTGTTCACGAACGTGTCCTTTATGGGGTTGCCGGCCCTCGACACGACGCCGCGCTGCCGCAAGTCCATCGCTATCGAGTTGACGGACTCGCCGTGCGTCCTGCGGCGGAACACCTCGCGGACTATCTCCGCCTCCTCCGGCACAATCTCATAGCGCCCGTCCTCGCCCGTCCGGTACCCGAAGCACCGCACGCCGTTCGTCTTGCACTGAAGGGCGTTGCCCTCCATGCCACGGCGCGAGCGTATCGAGGTCTTGCGGGACTCGCACGCGGCAAGGCCCTCAAGGAGCTTCTCGTAGATGATGCCCTCCGGCGAGTCCGGTATCGCCTCAAGGGCGGACACGAGCCTCACGCCGTGGGCCTGAAGCTCGCGCTTGTATATGGGGGCGTCGAACGGATCGCGGCTGAACCTGTCCATCATGTAGACGAGGACGATGTCGGACTCGCCGGCGTTGGCGATCATCTTCTGGAACTGCGGGCGGTCGTCCGTGCGCCCTGAAATCGCATAGTCGCAGTACTCGGCGACGATGGCGTAGCCCTCGCGTGAGCACCAGTCACGGCAGACCCTCAGCTGGTCTTCGATGGACGCCTCGCGCTGCTTTGAGCACGAGAACCGCGCGTAGAGAACGGCGGTCTTCTGTGACATAATGTTCATGCCTCCTTTCGAGGCCTTTGTTTGCTGCCCCGGTGATGTGTCTTGGCGGACGCACCGGGGCTTCGTCTTTTGGTTTACTTGGTTTCAAGCATCGAGTATTCCTCGCTGTATTCGCCGGTTTCGAGCGTGTACCCAAGTGCGTCGCGCAGGTTCTCGACGTTTCCCTGCGAGTATTCGTTTTCATCGCCGGTTGTAAGCTCCATGGCAATCATCGTGCAAAGCATGAGAACGCGCTCGTCCGGTTTGTTGTTCTCGGCATCAATGTTCGGGCCGTTCTCGTCAATAGCGGATTGAACGGCTGCTGCGGTTGTGTCGTAACCGTCTGAGCCGGAAACATAATCACCTGCAAGATCGTAAACCTTGGTTCCCATGTCGTAGGCGGCCTCTGACATCCCATCAGGGATGCTCTTCTCTTCCTCTGGCTGTGACGAGCATCCAGCAAGGCTCAATATCGCTGCTCCTGTAACGGCAACAAATCCCCTTCTAGTCAAGTTCATAGGTTCCTACCTTTCCCCAAGTGTCGAAGCAAGGCCCTCAGCAGTTGCAAGAAGGGCCGCCCTTCCGCTTTCCGATAGCTTTCGGTAAAGCTCAAGAAGGCGCTGCTCGTCCTTCGGTATGCCCTTATGCGCGCCTTCCTCAAGATCAAACAGGTCGCCGATGGTGCACCCGAAGTAACGCGCAAACGCGGCGGCAGTATCCATGTCGGGACTCGTAACGCCGTTCTCATAGTTTTGATAGGTGCGGTATTTGAGGCCGAATATCTCGGCCGCTTCCCGCTGGGTTAGGCCGCGCTCAACGCGCTTTGTTTTCAGGCTCATCTCACGCCTCCTTTAGCATCTAGGCCGAAGCATACAAGAAACTTGTACGTCTGGCAATGTTTCGGCCTTTACAGACACAAGATTCTTGTGTAAGCTTCGGTTTGGACGCAAGAAACTAGTGTGTTAGGAGGAGCTATGCGAAACAATCTTGTGTCAGAGCGTAAGCGGGCGGGACTGAGCCGAAAAGAGGTCGGCGATAAGATTCACCGCTCGGAGGACGTAATCGGCAAGTGGGAGCGCGGCCAAAGCTCGCCGCTTCTTCCCGATGCGATCGCGCTCGCAAAACTCTATGGATGCTCGATTGACTACCTTGCGGGGCTTACCGACGAGCGCCGCCCTATGGCAACGGTGTGCTAATGAACGCCGCCGAACGCATCGAGTACATGCGCGAAACCCTCATTGCGCTCTACCTGAGGTGGCTCGAAGAAGGTGAGCCGGTCAGGTGAAGTGGACTACCAAAAAGCTCAAGTACCTCAGCGACCACGCAGACGAGGGGGCGGAGGCAGTAGCCGAGGCCCTAGGGTGCTCGCCCCACGCCGTCGAGGTTCAGGCCAGCCGATACGGAATCTCCCTCCGCAAGGTCTGGCAGTGCCCGAAGTGCGGCATGCGCGTCAGGAAGCCTCTCTCCCCGAAGACGGGGTGGTGCGCGTCCTGCTCGAAGGAGCTGCGGAACGAGGAGATCGCGGAAGAGGTGCGCGAGTTGGAAGAGGAGGTGAGGCGGGAGGAGAGGGTCAACCGCGAGCGCCAGCGCCTATACAGCGCCAAGCATAGGCACAAGAAAACGCTCAAGAAACTGAGAAGTAAATGAGAACCGTTCAGTTACCTGCGGAAACATCGGAAAGGAGAGAACGTGACCAAGCAAAAGAAATATCCGGGCACCCCCGTCTACCACAACTTGAGCGCCCGGAACGGCCGACAGGCCACGAACAGCGTAACACGCCAGACGCGCATGTCAGCACAGACGATGCGCATACCTGCCGAAATCGAGCGGGAAAACCAGATGCGGGCGTTCAAGGCCGGGCTTCTTCTGGGCATCGGCGTCGCGGCGCTCGTGTGCGGGCTGATCCTGTGGCTCTGGGTCATCCCCACCATGGACGCTGCGGTTGCGACCGCACAGGGGATGGTCGCATGAGGAAGATGGAGACCCCGGACAACCAGATGGCCCTTCCGGGGCTAGACCCCAAGGGCGAGCAGCGGATGGCTGATGCCCGCGCATGGGTGAAGGCCCATCCCGTCGAGTTCAGATGGTACAAGGACAACGCCCGCGCGGAGTGCGCCCGCACCCACGACGGCAAGGCAAGCCCCAACCGCGCGCTCTACGGCATGCGCATCAAGTTCAGCATCGAGCTGCCCAACCACCTCGCCCCGTATCTGGCGCGCATCGCCATGGAGCAGGACAAGACCATCCGCATGAGGGTCGCGCGCAGCGACGCCGACGGCTACACGACGGCGGTGCTCCGATGAGCTGGAAGACCAAGCGCGTCGGTGTGGCCGAGTGCGTCATGTGCTTCCCGGAGGTTCCCACCAAGCAGCGACCGAAGTTCGACACGAAGCGCTTCCGCACCTACACGCCGGACAAGACCCGGCACGCCGAGAAGTCCATCAAGCGCCAGTGGGAGGCCGCAGCCGGCGACCGCTGGAAGGACTTCGCCACCGAGGTGCGCGTCTTCATCGAGGTTCAGCGCCCCTTGGCCAAGAGCAACCCGAAGTACTGGGCGGGGCGTCCCGACCTCATGAAGCCGGACGCGGACAACTTGGCCAAGGTCATCTGCGACAGCCTCAACGGGCTCGCGTACCGCGATGACTGCCAGATCACGCAGCTCGGCGTGACCTTCGACCCCAGAACCCCATACAGCGACGAGTGCCTCATCCGGGTGCGCGTCGAGTACTACAGCGAACGATACGAAAAGGAGGCCAAATGAGCGCCACAACCATCAAGGCCCATTTCAAGCAGGCCACGGTCAAGGGCGGCGTCGCCGTCCTTCAGCTCGAGGTGCTTACCGACGCGGCAGGCGCCTTCGACGTCATCAAGCAGGCGGGCCGCACCGTGATCCTGACCATCGAGAGCGAGCAGCAGGAGCTTGACTTCGGCGACGAGTACGAGGCCGAGCCGCTGCCGTTTGACGAGGAGCGCCCCGCCAACGTGGACGCCGAGACCGGCGAAATCTACGACCCCATTGAAGACGAAGACCACATGCTCACCAAAGGGGGCAACTAACCATGAAGTACTTCGGGCGCAACATCATGAACGGCGTCGACATGCACGACCTGCACGACAACCTCCACAAGGCCGCAGGCGTTGTGGAGAGCAACATCGTGTTCATGCTCACCCACGATACGGACGAGACCCGCAGCGCCGACGTTGACATGTGCCAGTCCGCGTACAACACCATCGCAATCTGCGAGGCGATCATCGCCAAGTACCCCGATGACGTTGCCGAGAAGGCGCTGGCCAACGCGCGCAGCGATATGCAGAAGATCGAGGAACGGCGCGACGAGCTGAAGGCTATCTTCGGCATCCTGTTCGGGGGGTGCTAGGCATGAACCTCACCAACTCCCTGAACCTTCCGCGCCCGTTCGTCTCTGCTGCGGAGAGCGACTACAAGTACACGCCCAAGCGCTACAGCGCAACGACCATACTCAAGGGCACGCGCGAGGCCATCCTCCAGCGCCGCCACGACGCAGAGATCACGCAGGACGTGGCCGACATGGTGTGGGCCATCTTCGGCTCCGCCGTGCACCAGATCCTTCAGAACGCAGAGGAGACCGAGACGCAGCTGAAGGAGAACTACATCGTCGTGGACATGCCCAACGGCTACCAGCTGTCCGGCATCTTCGACCTCTACGACGATGCCACCGGCACCGTGACCGACTACAAGACCGCATCCGCTTGGAAGGCCGTGTTCGGCGCGAAGGATGACGAGGAGCTTGCGGACTGGCGCAAGCAGACCCTCATCTACTGCTGGATGCTTCGCCAGATCGGCTTCGACGCCCATCGCGGCGAGATCGTGGCGCTTCTCAAGGATCACAAGAAGAGCGACGCCAAGAACAAGGCCGACTACCCGAAGCACCCCGTCTGGCGCGTGGGCTGGGACTTCACCGACGAGCAGATAGAGCGGTGCGGCGAGTGGCTCGCCAAGCGCTTCGAGGAGATCGAGGCCGCCGAGCAGCTTCCCGATGACCAGCTGCCCATGTGCACCGAGAAGGAGCGCTGGCACCGCGCCGACAAGTGGGCCGTTATGAAGGAGGGCCGCAAGACCGCCATCCGCCTCTACGACAGCAAAAGGGAGGCCAACGCCCGCATGAAGAAGGAGAGCGAAAACGGCAAGGGCAAGTTCTACGTCGAGCACCGCCCCGGAGAAGACCCGAAGTGCATGGACTACTGCTCCGCCTGCCAGTTCTGCGACCACTACAGGAAGCTCACGGAGGAGGCATAGCAATGGCGGACGAAGGAATCTACAGCCTTCTTGCGAAGGCTCAGGCGGCCATGGTGTCGCCGAAGAAGAACGGCGTCGGGCAAATCGGCACGCGCAAGTACGCCTACGCGACCCTTGATGACGTGCTCGACGCCATCAAGCCGCCGCTCAACGAGAACGGCCTGTTCCTCACGCAGCGCACCGTGAATGGGGAGAACTGCCTATTCATCCAGACGATCGTCGGGCACGGGAGCGAGACGCTCCTCCTTGACGAGGAACCCTACGAGTACGACCCCAACCCGCAGGAGTACGGCAAGCGCGAGACCTACGCCAAGCGCTACGGCCTGTGCAAGGCGTTCGCAATCGTGGGCGACGAGGACACGGACGGCGACGTGCAGCAGACCGCTCCGCAAGACCCGCGCTGGAAGACCACCGGAACGGCCAAGGCCGCTCAGACAGCCAAGGCGCAACCCGACAAGAAGAAGTGGCTCACGCGCTGCTTGCAGCTCAAGGCCCAGTGCATGGCTCAGGGCGTGAAGGAAAGCGGTCTCGACAGCTGGTACAAGGCCAGCTTCGGGGACGTGCAGCCCGGCGACCTGACCCTTGGGCAGGTGACCGAGTGGGGCAAGTACCTCGCGCAGATCGCCAAGGACTCAGACCACAGCAAGGAGGAGACGGATGAGCATCAACCGAGTGACGATTAGCGGCAACCTCGGGCGCGACCCGGAGCTTCGCGTAACCGCGTCGGGCACGCAGGTGTGCAGCCTCGCGGTGTGCGTGAACACGCGCCAGAAGGTCAACGGCGAGTGGTCGGACAAGGCCAACTGGGTCGACGTGATCTTCTTCGGCAACCGCGCCGAGAGCATCGCCAAGTACCTCGCCAAGGGTTCCCACGTGACCATCGCCGGAAGGCTGAGCCAGAACACGTGGGAGACCAAGGAGGGCCAGAAGCGCAGCAAGCTTGAGGTCATCGGCGAGGACATCGACTTCCAAGGCGGCAAGCGCACGGGGCAGGCCGCAGAGGATCAGCCCGCAGACGTCTACGACGACGACTGCCCGTTCTAGGAGGAGACCATGAACACCTATTCAATCGCGCACCTCGCGGCCATCGCGTACCTGAACTCCAAGGGCCTCAAGGCCGAGGGCGCTTGCAAGTACGTGTGCGACGAGGGAACCGCCGACGTCGTTGTGAAGGACGGCGAGGTGACCGTCCTCGTGATCGTGACGGCGAAGCGCCAGCGCGGCGAGGTCAAGGAACCGGAGTTCAGCTACAAGCGCTTGCAGCACATCGCCATGTGCTTCCTCGTTGAGCACCCCGAGGTGGGCGCGCTCCGCTTTGATGTCATCGAGGCGCTTATCGGCACCGGCGCAACCGTGTCCGTCAACGCGCTTGAGGGCGCTTACTACTGGGAGCGTTAGGTCATGCAGGAAGCCAAGTTCACATGGTTTCCGAAGCTCACCGCAACGGTGGCCAAGGTGCCGGAGGAGCAGCGAGGAGCGATCCTCTGGGCCTTGGCCCAGTACGGCACCTACGGCATCGAGCCTGAGCTTGAGTGGCCGCTTGATGCCATCTTCGAGAGCCTGCGCGAGGACATCGACAACTCCAAGCGCGCCATTTCGAGCGGTGGAACGGGGGGACGCGGAAACAAGAAGGGTGCTTCAAGCGACTCGAAAGACCCCTTTGCAAACAGCGAAACCCCCCTTTCCGAGTTCTCAAACCTCGCTTGCGATTACATCGAAACGGGGGTTTTGGAAACCGAAAACGGGGGTTTGGAAGATGCCGAACCCAAACCAAACCATACCAAGCCAAACCATACCAAGCCAAAGAAGAGGTTCGTCCCGCCCTCAGTTGACGAGGTTCGCGCCTACTGCGCGGAGAAGGGCTACACGTTCGACCCGGAGGCTTTCGTGGCGTTCTACGAGTCGAAGGGCTGGAAGGTCGGGCGCAACCCCATGAAGTCGTGGCAGGCGGCTTGCACCACATGGCAGAAGCGGCAGGGCGACAGGAAGGAGGCCAGCCATGACGAGTACTCGAATCTCTGACGCGCTCAAGGGCCTCGACGTGCCGGAGGGCATCGAACCGGCCAAGCCCGTGCCCTTCGAGCAGACCGACGAGTACCGCCAGATGATGCGCAAGGCCCGCGAGTGCAGGCTGCGCAAGGCCGGGCTTCGAGGCGGCTACATGCGCGCCCAGAGCGACATCGGCGAGCGCGTGTGCAGGATCGTGGAGCGGGGCCGTGGCGCGTACCTCTGGGGCGAGCCGGGGCGCGGCAAGACCTACGCGGCGGCCCATGCGGTGCGCGTCGCCGTCGAGCGCTCCAAGGGCACCAAGCCGCCCGCGAAGCTCGTGTGGACAGCATCCGCGACGGCTTCAACGGAGGAGACCGCGACGCCCTGAGAAGGGCCGAGACCGTTCCGCTTCTGGCGCTTGACGACCTAGGTGCGGAGAGGACCACCGACTGGGCAATCGAGACGCTCACGGGCCTCATAGACGCCAGAACCGCCGAGGGGCTGCCGACCATCGTCACGAGCAACTACAGCCTCGGGCAGCTGCGCGAGCTTTGGGGCGGCATGCCCGGCGCTCGCATCGCCTCAAGGCTCGGCGGGGCCTGCGAGCGCATCGAGGTGACTGGGCCGGACAGGAGGCTCCGATGATCTCGATGGGACAGCTTCAGGGCCACTCCTTGGAGAGGGCCGAGCTTTACGGAAAGCCCCACGTGGGCGCGCGATACACCGGCAAGGGCGCGAGGGACTACGAGCGCACGCAGGAGTGGTGCTGCATCTGCGGAAAGCCAGCCATGAGCTGCCACCACGTGATACCGAGGGGGCGCGGCGAGCGCTTCAACCTCGTCACGCCGAACGGCAAGTGGAGCCTGAGAAGCCCGCTGTTCGCCCTATGCGGCTCGGGCACCACGGGGTGCCACGACGGGTTCCACGGCGCGGCGCGATTCGTTCCCCGCTGGGTCTGGGACAACATCCAGTTCGAGCAGCAGTGGTGGGACGGGCTTCTTCTGAAGCTGTTCCCCCCGCACCATCCCGGCCTCTACGACTACGGGCGCTGGGAGATTGAAGACCGGGATACCGGCAGGATCATCACCATCAGGGAAAGGGTTTGAAATGGGAATCAGGACTTGCGAGGAGTACGTGCTTGCCAAGCTTCACGCGGCTGAGGAAGCGAACGAGGTGCTTCGCGGAAAGATCGCGGAGCTTGAGCGCGAGAAGAGCGAGGCGGACGCCAAGAAGGCTGAAAGCCCCGACGGCGAGATCGAGCCGAGGCAGGTGCAGATCGTCAAGCTCAACGAGCCGTTCGAGACGGCCTATCTCACGGTGAAGGACGTCTACGACTTCAAGCACAGCGAGAACGGGCTTGGGCTTACGGCTGAGGAGGCGCGCGAGAAGGCCGCAAGCGATGAGGGCCTGCGAGAGGTGGCCCGCAAGCGCGTCGGTTGGAGCAGGAACGAGGCCATGAGCGTTGAGACGCGCATCTGGCCCTGCCAGCTCCGCACCGGAACCCAGACGTTCGTCATGGACGTTTGGGACAACGGGCGCAACCTCGCCGAGGCCCGCGTGGCCAAGGACTCCGAGAAGGCGTGCACGGGGCAGTACTTCCCGGCATACCGCGCGAATGAGCTTGAGAGGTTCGGCCTCGACCTGCTCAAGAAGCGGCTCCTTGAGTACGCCGACAAGCTGGACGCCGAGGCGAAGAAGGACGAGGAAAACGAGTGAGAAGGCTGCTTTTCGCAATCGCGATAGCTGCCGCCGTGAGCGTTCCGGCAGCCATCGTCTACGCGGTGCTGAGGGCGTTGAAGCTTCTCGCCCTCGGGCTTGCGTTCCTTTGCTTTCTGTCGCTCGCAGCGTGAAAGGAGACACGATGAAAGACGTCAAGGCGGAGAAGGCGCGCATCCGCATCGAAGCCGCGCGCAAGCACCTCACCGAGGCCCTTGAGGCCATCAGCGGGCCGGAACCGGACTGGGCGAGGTGCGAGGCCTGCATGGACATGGCGAGCGACGTGCTGCCGACGGTAATCGAAGGTGAGCCGCGATGAGCCTGAGCAAGGACGAGTGGAAGGCCGGGATAACCGAGGAGAGCAAGCCCATGGGCTGCATGGGGTGCCTCTTCCTCGTTCTGGCGTGCTTGGCGCTCGACGGGCTGACGGTGTTCTTGGGCTACCAGATCGTGATGCTCGTCAGAGACATCATCGCCGGCTGAGTTGACAATGCGGGCGGGGCCGAGAGCTTGGCGGCTAGGCCCCGCCGGACGAAAGGATTCTATCATGGCAAGGTACTACGAGATAAACGAGGCGGATGCGCGCATGGCCCACGATGCCAACAGCATGCGCGAGTTCAAGGCCGGCAGCGAGACCGAGGGCTACCGCGCGCAGGTGGACGAGGCCTACCGAATGGCCGAGGAGCAGGCCGAGCGGTTCCCCGAGCTTGCGGAGAAGGCCTACGCGCTCGCAGACAGGTTCGCCCGCAAGTACGCAGAGTGGCTGAACGAGGGCTACCGCATCGACGCGATGTGCCCCAGCATCCTCGTTTCGGGCGGCGGGAACTTCCCTGTTCGCAAGAAGGAGCGCCAGAACGCCCGCCGAAGCTCGCACATGGAGCGCTACGAGAAGGTCATGGGCATCAAGCGCCGCATCGCGTCCATCGGAACCGGCGGCATCCAAGCGGGCGACCCGAACGCGCTCGAAAGGCTTGAGGCCAAGGCCAAGCGGCTAGAGGATCGTCAGGACATGATGAAGCGCGCAAACGCCCACTACCGCAAGCACGGCACGCTTGAGGGCTTCGACGGCGTAGACCACGACGAGGCCGAGCACGTCAGGCACGACATGGAGCGCTTCGGCATGAGCCAGCCCTTCCCGTCGTGGCAGCTGTCGAACAACCTCGCCACGATCAAGCGCACCCGCGCGCGCATCGCCGAGCTTCAGCGCGAGAAGGAGGCCGACACCGAAGACCGCGAGACCGAGGTCAACGGCGAGCCTTGCACCGTTGTAGAGAACGCCGACATCATGCGGCTTCAGCTCGTGTTCGACGGCAAGCCGGAGGCGGACACCCGCGCGAAGCTCAAGGCCAACGGGTTCAGGTGGTCGCCAAAGAACGGCGCGTGGCAGCGGCAGCTCACGGACAACGCCCGCCGGGCGCTCAAGGCTTTGGAGGCGTAGCCATGGCGAACCAAGAAAAGAGCTGCGAGTTCTGCGAGCACTGCCTCTACATCTGCGAAGGGGACTTCTTCTGCGACGAGAAGCAGGAGATCATCGCGAGCGATTTCCATATTCACGACTGCAAGGTTTGCAACAAGTACACGGAGGTTGACGAATGAGCAAGGTAAAGATCATCTTGGCCGCAGCGATCGCGGCGGTCGCTCTGGTTGCGGTGTGCGGGTTGAGCGGGTGCGCATCGTGCTCGCGCGCCGTCAAGACGGTTTCGAGTGACGTGTCGGGTGGCATGCAGCGAACTGTAGAGGTCTACACCAACACCGGCGAGCTGCTGACAACCTACGAGGGGAAGATAGACATCCAGTACGAGGACAACCGCACCCTGTTCGACCTCGACGGCAAGCGCTACACCATCAACGGCGGCATCGTGATCGTTGAGGAGCAGTGATGGCAAAGGGAGAGAGCTGGGACGGGTGCCGGTTCCTCTACGTGTGCTGCGACTACGGCGTGTGCCAGAACCAGATGCTTGAGGAGCTGGGAAAGACCTGCGACACGGAGAGGTGCGCCAACTGGATTAACGACCACCTCATCGACGCGCAGGACGATGACGACGAGACTTGCAGGGAGTGCGTATGGAAGTGACCGAGGACAAGCCGAGGGAGACCGAGGAGAAGCCGAAGCCCTCGCCGCTCGATGGCTACAAGTTCCACGTTGTCACGAGCAAGAACAGCCAGCCGGGAGAGCGCCATGGATAACGAGGAGCGCACGAGAGAGCAGCTGGCCAAGCACGCGCAGAGGATGCGGCGCATAGGCTGCACCGTCGGCGAGATAGCGCGGGCGCTAGAGATCACGATACACGAGACCAAGAAGCTGCTGAAGGAGGCCGGGCAATGAGCCGCATGCGCACCTACTGCCCGCACTGCGGGCGCATCGTACCGGCGGGCCAGCGCTGCGCATGCAGGCCGAGGCCCAAGCGCAAGCCGACACAAGGCGGCAAGGCCAGAGCCAAGCGCGAGCCGTGGAGGCGCAACTACTCAAGCGCCGAGTACCAGGCCGCGAGGCAGCAGGCGATAGGGCGAACCAAGGGCAGGTGCACCGACTGCGGCAGGGTGTGCGCATGGCACGACGGCAAGCGGTGGAGGACTGCGGGCATGGGAGGAGAGGTCGACCACATAGTTCCGCTGTGCAAGGGAGGCACGAACGACCCGGCAAACCTGGCCCTGCGCTGCAAGAGCTGCCACGGCCTGAAGGACGCCAAGCTCAGGCGCAAGACCCCCTAACCCCTTGGAAAATCCGAAACGCCTCCTCATACCCCGCGCGCAACCCCCCGGCGTCTATCGCCACGAAATTGGAGGTTCGGGGGGCCTGAGCGAGGGCGCAACGCTAAGACGCCAAAAAACGCAACGCTAAATCTCACACCCGCGATAGCCTCCTTTCACCCTACGAAAGGAGGCCGTTTTGCGCCCTATTCCAGACCTAAAGATCGAGGAAACGCCCGTAGAAACCCTCGTTCCGTACGCAAACAACGCGAAAATCCACACGAGGAAGCAAGTAGACCAGATAGCCGCCTCGATAAGCGAGTTCGGCAACTGCGACCCCATTGCCGTGTGGCACAACGAGAACGGAGAGCCTGAGATCGTTGAGGGCCACGGGCGAGTGCTAGCGCTGAAGCAGCTGGGCATCGAAACGGCCCCCGTCATCTCCCTTGACCACCTCACGGACGAGCAGCGGCGCGCCTACACGCACGTCCACAACCAGACGACGCTTTCAAGCGGCTTCGACTACGAGACCCTTACCGAGGACATGGACAACCTGAACGCCGACTGGGAGTCCTTCGGCTTCGATGAGTACCTGTACAAGGGCGCAAGCGTCGATGCAATCGAAGACCTCATGACGGAGGACTTCGCGACCAACGCCACAAAGGGGAACGGCGACACGTTCTCGTTCTCGCTCGTGTTTCCCATCGACGTTAAAGACAGCGTTGAGGCCTACGTGAAGGCAATCGGGCGCGACGAGCTTTCAGCCCGGATCATCAAGGAGGCTGAGGAATGGGAGTAGAGTGCGGTTCTCAGGCCGTCTTGTGTGAGTACCCCATCAGGCTCGACACGTATTCCGGCTGTTCGCATGGTTGCAAGTACTGCTTCGCCCGCACAAAGGTGGACATCGAGAAGGTGACGATGAAGAACTGCGCGAAGCAGCTCAGGAGCTTCATCGAGGGAAAGCGCACGGCGGTCACCAAGTGGTGCGACTGGAAGATACCGCTGCACTGGGGTGGGCTTTCCGATCCCTTCCAACCCATCGAGCGCAAGGCCGGGGCCTCGCTCGAATGCCTCAAGGTGTTCGAAGAGACCGGCTACCCGGTCATCATATCGACCAAGGGCAAGCTCATAACCGAGGAGCCGTACATCTCGCTCCTTCGCAAGTGCAACGCCGTCGTTCAAATCTCGATGGTATGCTCCTCATACGACAAGATGGAGCCGGGCGCGCCAACGTTCGAGGAGCGGCTTTCGATGGTCTCGAAGCTTGCGGGGAACTGCCGCCGCGTGATCGTGAGGGCGCAACCGTACATCACCGGAGTAAAGCGCGAGTTCCTTGCGAACATACCACGCTTCGCCGAGGCCGGTGCATACGGCGTTACCGTCGAGGGGATGAAGTTCAAGCGCGGTAAGAAAGGGCTCGTGAAGGTTCGCGGCGACTTCTGCTACCCGGAGGACTTGCTTGAGGCTCACTACGCGCTCATCCGCGACGCCTGCCACGACAACGGCCTAGCCTTCTTCTGCGCCGAGAATCGCCTGCGCCCAATGGGTGACAGCACCGCGTGCTGCGGCTGCGGCGATCTTCCCGGCTTCAAGGGGAACAGCTTCAACGCGGTCTCGATGCTAAACGGTATCGAGTGCAGGCCGACCGAGCGAATGCGCGAGGTTGGGACGGCGCACTGCTTCAAGGCGATTCACCAGTCTCCCGGCTCTACCTCGATGCTCGCAAAGGAGTCCTTCGCCTCTCAGATGGTCAAAGAGGCCGCCGTTTACGAACGCGACACGCGCTACCACACCGAGGAGGAGACCCTTGCCTTCACCCGCTGGCTCAAGTCAACCGGGATAAGGGCCAAGGAGGTCAACGAGCTTACCGGAACCCAGATGGCATCGCACTACCTGTGCACGACGCCGGGAGGACAGACGGCGGTTCCAACTGAAGAGCACTTCGCGAAACTGAGGCGAAGCCCGAAGCTGCGCAACGTACCCGACTACATCCTCCGAATCGTGTACGGGGGGGGTTCCGCAGATACCGCTAGGTTCCTTGCCGCGCGGTTCGGAATAGCGGGCGATAGCGATGATTAAGCGGTGCGAGATATGCGGGCGGGAGTTCAAGGCCCAGCGAAGCACGGCGCGGTACTGCTCCGCCACGTGCCGCTCGCGCGCGGCCAGAGGCTACGCCTACACCGGCGAGCTTCAGGCTCCCGCCCCGTCCGCATCCATGACCGATGACGAGGTGCTTGAGGTCTTGCAGCGCGCCCACGTGGCGGCGAGCGACCTTTCCCGCGCCTCCATGCTCACGTCATCGCCCCTGTGCCTGAAGCTGCGCAGGGCTGCCAAGAAGATCGAGGACGCACTGAGGGGTGAGGGCCTGTGAAGGGCGCGAAGCCGAAGCACAACGCCATACGCCGGGGCCTCTCGGACTCCTACGGCCTCACCGTGCGCGAGGGTTCCTCGGGCGTGCTCATGCCGCAGGACATAGCCGAAGACCCCGTGCAGAGCGAGATATGGGCGTGGCTCGCGCCCCCGGTGAACAGCTTCACCGATCAGGACATCCCGACGCTTCGGCTCCTGACCTACTGGCACGCCGTGGCGCGTCAGGCCGAGCAGGCAATCCACTCCGAGGACGGCAAGATAGCCATCTTCGACAAGATAGGCGTCAAGCCCTTCAAGAACGCCGACGGGCGCGAGATTCCCTTGGTGCGCAAGAACCCGGCGCTCACGATCCTCAAGGAGGCAAGCTCAGAGATTCGCGCGCTGTCCGACATGCTTGGCCTATCGCCCTTGGCGCGCTCGCACATCGGCCTCATGGACGCGACCGCGACTAAGACGGCGGCGGACACAGCAGCCATGTTCAAGAGCATCGACGCGGCATACGAGCTGCCGGAATCAGAGGTGGTGATAGAGGATGCGGAGGACTGAGACCACGTACTCGCGCGAGGGCCTAATCATGGCGCGCGACTACGAGAAGTGCCTCTCCTCCATGTGCCACCACGTCTCCAACGACAGCTACTACGGCAAGCCCTTCCTGCTCGAACCCTTCCAGCGCGAGAACATCTGGAAGCCGATATTCGCAACGGGGAGCATGGAGGGCGGAAGGTTCAAGCGCCGCTTCCGCCGCGTGATCATCGGCCTGCCTTCCGGCTACGGCAAGACCGAGCTTGCCGCAGCGACCGTTCTCACCGTCGCAACGATGGAGGTCATCCACAACGGGCAGTACGGCGTGGTCGCAAGCTCCAAGGATCAGGTGCGCAACATCTTCGAGAAGATCGCCACCATGATAAAGCTCAACGACACGTGGAAGAGCCAGTGGGACATCGGCAAGGACGTCATCACCCACAACGAGACCGGCGCGAAGATCATGGTGCTTCCCAACAAGCCGGACGCCCTTGAGTCTTGGCACTTCAACGTGCTCATCTTTGACGAGCTGCACGTCTACAAGGACAGCAAGGTGTGGGACGCCGGGCTGAAGGGCCAGAAGGTTCTTTGGAACCCGCTTTCAATCGGCATCACCACCGCAGGCGACGCGCGCGAGGGCTTCCTTTGGGACACCTTGCAGAAAGCCGACAACGACCCCGGCATGTACCTCTACTGGCTGGGCCTCGATGACGGCGCAGACATCGACAAGCGCGAGAGCTGGGAACCGCTCATGTGCGCCTCTTGGGTCACGTGGGAGAGCATCCAAGACCAGCGCGGAATGGCCACGTCCAAGAGGTCGTTCGAGCGCTACACCGCCAACCGCTTCCCGTCCGACAGGGACGCGTACTCGTGCTTCACCACGGCGCAGCTCGACCGATGCGAGCGCGGGCCGAACAAGCTCGACTTCGACAGTCCGTTCACCATCGGCATCGACGGAGCCACGGCTGGCGACTCCTATGCGATCGTTGCCTATCAGGAGCGCAAGAACAAGCGCGGAACCATGGTCGGCTACACGAAAAGCTGGATATTCGACACGCCGGACGAGGACACCGGGCACTACCCGCTCAACCAGATCATGGAGCTTGTGGCGGGCGTGTGCCAAGAGCACTACCCGGAGGTCGTTGGCATCGACCCGAACCGCATGATCGTCATAAGCAGCCAGCTCAACGACGTTTACGGCATCGAGACCGTGTCCTTCGCCCAGAACAACGCCACCATGTGCCAAGCGACCTCGATCGTGATGAACCTCGTGAAGGACAGGCGGCTCAAGCTCAAGGGAGAGAGGAAGCTTCGGCAGCACTTGGAGAACACCGTGGAGGAGGAGCGCGAGCCATACGGAACGCGATTCGGCAAGGACTCCCGCAAGTCCAAGATAGACGGCGCTATCGCCTTGGCTATAGCCGCGCTCGCCTACAACAAGCTCGTGTCTGGAAGCGAGGACGCCCCGGAAATCTACTAATCTCACGCCGCCCGTACCATGCCGCCAGAAGAAAGGGGCAGCATGGGACGTTTCTACGACATGTTCTACAAGCGCGGCGAGGAGCCAGAGCTTTCAGACGTGGTGCGCGTCAACCTTCCGCCGGGGTTCGCTCCCACACCGGCTGGATACGGCGCGCTCATGTCAATCGACTACGCCGCTTGCGAGCAGACCAAGGCGCGCTCAATGGCGTCTCTTCCGTTCAGCGTGGTCAACCACAGGCGCAGCGGATCGGAGCGCCTGGCCAACCATCCGCTCGCGAAGCTCCTCAACGGCATGGCCAACGAGGAGATGACCGCCCCGGCGCTCATGGCGTGGACGGTGCTGCGCCGTGACACGTTCGGCAACGCCTACTGGTTCATCGAGTGGAACCGTGGGCGCATCGAGGCCATCTGGCCCATCACCGCGACCGTCCAGCACAACTACGACCGCGACGCGCCGAAGGGCTACCGCACCACCTACACCGTAGCGCCGGGCGATGACCACGTGCCCGCAGGGACGTACTTCAACCACGAGGTCGTCAACATCTGCACGCACGTGACCAAGGACGGCATCAAGGGCAAGTCGCTCGCGAAGCTGGCAGCCGAGGAGATCGGCCTGAGCCTCGACCTTGAGCGCTTCTACCGCTCGATGCTCCGCAACGGGAACCACCATCTGGGCCACGTCGAGCTACCAGCCGGGAACGTCATCAACGACGAGAAGAAGCTGAGCGCCCTGCGCACGGCCATCGATATGAAGAGCGGCATCACCGAGGCGGGGCGCGCGCCCATCTTCGGCTACGGGGCCAAGTGGGTCGCCGACCAGCAGACCATGAAGGACGCCTCCGTTATCGAGCAGCAGAAGTGGGTGCTGCATCAGGTGTGCCGCGCCTGCAACGTGCCGCCTTGGAAGGTCTACGACGGAGACCAGACGACCTACGCCGGCGGGCAGCAGTCCAACATCGACTACGTGACTGACACCATCGTGCCCGACGTGCGGTGCATCGAGATCGCGTTGCAGCCGGTTCTCGCGTCCTGCGGGCTTCCGAACGCGCAGGCCAAGTTCCGCGTTCAGGGCCTCATGCGCGGCGACGACGCCACCCGCACCCAGTACTACCGCGAGATGGGCTATCTGGGCGCGATCACGCGCGAGGACGTCCGCGACCTTGAGGACTTCGACCCGCTTGAGGGCATCGGGCTTCCGCTGTTCCCGCTGAACTACGGAACCGTCAACCCTGATGGAACCGTGAACGTTTTCAACTCGTCCAACGCAGAGAAGCCGAAGGAACCCGGAGACGGGAGCCAGACGGGAGTAGGAGGCACGAATGTTTCAAATCAAGAATGAGGCCCAGCGCGCGACGGTGTACCTCTACGGCACCATCGGGAGCGACTTCTGGGACATGGATTCGAGCAACACGGCCAAGGACTTCGCCGCGACGCTTGACGAGCTGAGTCCCAAGCCGCTCGACATCCGCATCGACAGCTGCGGCGGCGACGTGTACGAGGGCTTCGGCATCGCCTCGGCCATCCAGCGCTACGAGGGCGAGACCACCGCATACGTTGACGGCATCGCGGCCTCGGCGGCCTCCTACATCGCCGTCATGGCGGACAAGGTCATCATGAGCGACTTCGCGCAGCTGATGATTCATGACGCATGGACCTACACGAGCGGCAACGCGGCAGAGCTTCTTGTGGCCGCAGAGCGCCTTGAGGCCGTTGACGGAACCATTGCGGGCATCATCGCCGCACGCTCCGGCATGGACGTTGAGGACGTGCGTTCCGCCATGGACGCCGAGACGTGGTACGACGCGCAGGCCGCAGTTGACGCGGGCCTCGCGGACGAGATCATCCAGACCGAGCAGCGCGTGGCGGCCTGCATCGACCCGGCCATGCTGGCCCGCTACAAGCATGCCCCGAAGGCGGCAATCGAGGCGCTTTCCACCCCCAAGCCCGCCGAGCCGGAGGACGAGCCGGGCAAATCTCACGCCGCAAATACCATGCAGCAAAACGAGGGGTGCCACCTCCTCGTGTTGGGAAACAGGGTCTACCGGACAAAGGAGTAGAACATGGCAATCCTCAATTCCAAGCAGCTCTGGGCGGAGCGCAACCGCCTCGCCGAGGAGCAGCGCCGCGCCGTGGATGACAAGGACGAGAGCAAGGCGCTCGTCATCCAGGGCCAGATCGAGCAGCTGGACATCACCATCGGCCACGTCATCGAGGAGGAGGACGCGCTCCGCAACGCGCCCAAGCCCAAGCCGCACAACGAGTCCTTCGGCGTGCGCATCCTCGGTGCCCGCGACGAGTTCCACGGCCTTCAGGTCGGCTTCAAGAACTCCGCCGAGGTCGGCCCGCGCAACGCCGCCAGCGTCGTGACCGTGGGCGCTCCCACCGAGATCGAGCTTGAGCTTCCCGCGAAGCTCCCCGGCGTGTTCCAGAACTTCGCGAGCACCCTGATCGAGACGCCCGCCGCAGGCTCCGTAACCTACAAGCAGCGCGACAAGACCAGCGAGAGCGGCGCGCCCGCTACGTGGGCTGGCGTCACCTCCGGCACCAGCGCCACCAAGGCTCAGGTCATCTACGCGTTTAAGGACGCCGTCGCCAACAAGGAGACCATCGCGGGTTACGTGCCCATCTCCAAGGACACCCTGATGGACTACGACGAGCTGCTTGACCTCATCGAGCACGACCTCCTGCTCGACCTTGACGAGATCACCAACGGCAAGTACTGGAACGGCTCCGACTCCACCCACATCGTGGGAATCACCAACGTCACCGGTATCCAGACCTTCACCGAGGCCATGGGCGGCATGTACTTCGACGCCATCCGCATGATGCGCACCAAGGTCATGCGCAACGCCCGCCGCATCCCCACCCACGTGGCCGTCAGCCCGGAGGTGCGCGAGGCCATCGACCTGTACAAGACCGAGACCGGCCTGTACCAGACGCTCGGCTCCGATGTGTACTGGGGCATGCAGGTGGTCGAGGACGCGAGCTGCCCCGGCATCCTCGTGTACGACTCCTTCGCAGCCCGCCGCCGCGCCATCCACGGAGGCACCACGGTTGAGATCGGCTACTACAACGACCAGTTCATCAAGAACGAGCTTTCCATCCTCGGCGAGCACACCAAGGCGCTTCAGGTGCGCTACCCGGACGCCTTCTGCCTCGCCACCAAGACCGACCTCGACAAGGCTCCCGCCGCCGCTGGCGTGGGCGCGTAAGGAGGAGTCATGTTCACCAGCAAGAAGCGCGTCATCCGGAACGGTTTCCTCGTTGCCTTCGAGGGCGAGGTCATGTCCGACGAGGAGGCAGCAGCGCGCGGCCTGCTCGACCCGGAGCCTGAGGAGAAGCCCAAGGCCAAGACCACCCGCCGCAAGGCCAAGCCAAAGCCGAAGCCCGAACCCGTTGAGGACGAGGACGAGGACGACGAGGGCTATGACGAGGACGAGGAGGCCTGATGCTCGTAGCGCCGGATTCAACCGTCCGCGTCGCGGCATCGGAGACCGCCGTCTTGCAGCTTGAGGCAGACGCCTCGATCGACTCCGCGACCCTGCGCCCCCGCTTCGGCGGGGAGCAGGGTCTTCCCGTTGAGGACAACGCCGTCACGCTGCCGACGCTCAAGGCCCCGGACACCGCCCGCATCGACTGGAAGAAGGGCGGCGAGACGCTTTTCACCACCTACATCGAGGTGGTGTCCCGCCACTACTTCAGGCTCGACGCGCTCAAGGGCTACGGCGACGGTCAGGACGAGTTCGACAAACTCCCCGAGGAGACGCGACCGACGTGTTCGAGCGCAACGCCCGCCGCTCCTTCGTGGCACGGATCGGGCGCACCAAGGACTACGGGCGCGAGCGGTGCGTGACCCTCGAACACGGCGACGTGCGGGAGCTGCTCACCGAGGGCTACGAGCTTGCGAGCGACTGCCAAGCGGTGCCCGTGGCGTGCTTCCCGCGCCCGTGCTGGGTCGAGTACGTCTACGGCTACGAGGAGCTTCCGGCTCAGGTGTCCCGCGCGGTCTTGGAGCTTGCGGCCTACATGCTGCGACCGTCCAACCGCCCCATCGGGGCCACGGGCGAGAGCACCGACGCCGGGTTCATCCGCTTCACGACCGCAGGGCAGGACGGCGCTACCGACATCCCGGAGGTAAACGCGGCAATCGAGCAGTTCGGACGGGGGGCGAACCTCGTATGGTGACGTTCAAGGAGGCGCGCGACGAGCTGTACCGGCGCATGGCCAAGGTAGCCGAGGGCTTCGCCGACCTCTACCCCGGCGTGCAGGCACCGAAGGTCTACGACGGGTTCCCGACCAGCGAGCCGCCGTTCTACATCGCGGTCGATTCCATCGTTGACACCGCGACCATGGGCGGGCGCGCCGTTCCCGGTGCCGGTCAGCTCGACTTCACCGTTCACGTGATGTGCTTCGCGCGGCACTCCGACCAAGCGACGGCATCAGCCACGCTGCTCGCCTACGTGGACGCGGTCTTCAACGCGGTCATGGCAGACCAGCGCCTCCGCATGACCGTGGACAACTCGTTCCCGTCCATCGAGGCCGCCGGGGTTTCCGGCGACAGCTCCAAGTACCACATGGCCGCTGCATCCGTGGGCGTGCAGTGCTCCGTTTTCGCCAAGTGCCCGCAGAAGTTCAGGGAGGTAGTGCAGTGATCGCCACCAAGGATGTAGCGGTGTTCTTCAACGGGCACCCGTATCGGTTCAAGAAGGGCGCGCAGGTGAAAGCGCCCGATGCGCTCGTGAGGGCGCTCAAGGAGCAGGGGGCGGTTCGCGCCGCCGCACGGAAGAAGGAGACCAACGATGATTAACGTTTCCATCGGCATGCTGGGCGTGGCACTTCAGGACGGAGACACCCCGGCCACCCAGCCCACCATCAAGCACGGCCTGACGGGCGGCGGCCTCGTCAACCCCGAGCGCACCATCGAGCAGAAGGCCGTGGCGTGCGGCCTGCGCGCCAACGCCGCCAACGGTGCCTACGTCTCCGAGGTCAACATGGGCGTCGACTTCGAGACGCTCGCCTACGCGGACTCGCTCGCGCTCTACTGCCTCGCCGCAATGGGCAACATCGTCTCCACGCCCGTTGAAGGGAAGTCCGGCTACCACAAGCACGTCATCACGCTCGGCTCGGTGCTTCCGCTCCTGACCTTCTGGGGCCAGATCGGAGACACCGCCCAGCAGACCGTGCACAAGGTGGACGGCTGCAAGATCGACACGCTTGGCCTCACCTTCGAGGGCAACGCCCCGCTCGACATCAGCGTAACCGCAGCGGGCGT
>ENA-ORUL01000268-ORUL01000268.1-human-gut-metagenome-genome-assembly--contig:-NODE-268-length-46327-cov-3.890776_pt1 | contig 46327 bp, 40 predicted proteins | sample MGYA00242084_ERZ509219 | MGnify/ENA primary metagenome ERZ509219 (study PRJEB26280, sample SAMEA2338792) | human gut metagenome | biome: human gut; feature: human-associated habitat; material: faeces...
AATGCTTCATTCGGGCGGATTGTCTTTCCGTCCAATTGCATCAGACACTGTGCCATCTGCCGCATCATTACCCGCGTTACTTTCTATGCCTTTTTCATTCTGTCCTGCCTGTGCTGCCACCGGGAGCTCCGTCATAGTCGCGCACAATGCTGCTGCCATTGTTGCTGCCATAAGCCTCTTCACGAATGCGTTGCTCTTTTTCATCGCTTCTCCTCCTCGCTCTTTGTTCGGGATTGTATTTTCATTTACGAACTTAGAATACTGTATCAAAAAAGCGAAAACAATACACCTCAAAGTATCTTAAGAAAGCATTCAAGAAATCTTAATATTTATATTCCAGAAGCTTCTCTTCACTGACATAGCCTCCGTTCAGATATCTGGATACGGCCGCACTTGATACGCCTGCCAGTTTTGCTATTTCTTTAATTGTCAACGGGATATCCTCCTTTTATCTCAGTAATTTTCTCTTGATTATTCTTTCTGCTTCATCGAATCTTAGTAATTTTCTGCATGTACTTCAAAATATGCCTGTGGATGTGCACATACCGGACAGACTTCCGGTGCCTTTTCGCCAACTACGATGTGTCCACAGTTGCGGCACTCCCATACTTTTACTTCGCTCTTCGCAAATACTTCCTGTGCTTCCACATTATGAAGCAGTGCACGGTAGCGCTCTTCATGCGCTTTCTCGATCGCTGCAACCATGCGGAATTTCTCAGCCAGCTCCGGAAATCCTTCTGCTTCTGCAGTCTTGGCAAATCCATCATACATATCTGTCCACTCGTAGTTTTCTCCTTCTGCAGCCGCTGCCAGGTTCTCTGCTGTATTTCCGATTCCTTCTAATTCTTTGAACCACATTTTTGCATGTTCTTTTTCGTTATCTGCTGTTTTTAAAAACAGGGAAGAAATCTGCTCAAAGCCTTCTTTCTTTGCTTTCGATGCGAAATATGTGTATTTATTTCTCGCCTGTGACTCACCTGAAAATGCTTCCATCAAGTTCTTTTCTGTCTGTGTTCCTGCATATTTGTTTCCCATTTTTAAACCCTCCGTCTCTTAAAATATTTGTCCGGAAATGCCGTTCCCTCATTTCCGATACTATCTATATTATACATCTTTTTCCAAAATATAAACAAAATTTCTTTACAACAAATATGTTTCGATCTTTTCTTTCTGAAGATTCTCACCGATCACAATAAGCACTTCCTGCCCTTCCGCGACATCCGCTGTCAGCATATGGTCTCTCGTTGCATTAATCTGTTTCCAACCGTCTTCTTTTGCAAATCCTTTGATGCGGAAGACATGTCCGCATACCGGATCTGCCAAAATCTGTCTGGCAGCTTCACCCAGTTCCTGCACATTTTTATGAAGTTCCAGAAAATACAAAGACGTGAAATCTTCTTCTGTTGCATCCATCTTACGGTAACTTGCCTGTTTATATCCCACTGCCATGATCCGCTCAAAGTCCGCATCTGTCATACTGTCCGCTGTCTTTTCCAGTATCTCGTCTCCCTCCAGCACTCTCTTACACCCAATACCGGCAAGCGCATGGTTCAGATGTGCGATCGTATTTCTCTTATCTTCTTCATTCGCCAGATCTGTCTTGCTTAAAATGACACAGCCGGCACTGGAAACCTCCGACGCAAGCAGATAATCTGCTTCTGCTGATAAATGTTCCTCCAGAGTCGCATCTGCCACTGCAATAACACTTCCGATCTCATACCAACGGTCCAGGGGATCGTCCCGCAAAACATCAAAGAATTCATCTACATCATAGATGCCCGATGGTTCCACGATCACCCGGTCATATCCACACATTCCCATGGAAATTAACTTTGTGCGGAACCGTCTGCGGTGCGTCTCTTTATCGCAGCCACCGGAAACCATCTCCAGTTCACATTTTTCTCCCATCAGATCCTGAAGCAGCATCATATCAACGTTGACAGCTCCATAATCATTTTCCAGAATCCCGATATTCATCCCCTGTCCGATCAGATACTCTGCATATTTTTTTATAAATGTTGTCTTCCCGGAGCCTAAAAATCCGGTAATCAAATCTATTTTTACCATTCTATGTCTCTCCTGCTATTATTTTCCTATAATTATCTCAGGTTTCATTCGTTACAAATTCTCTGTTTGCTTAATATGATATATATATAATTCTCAATGATTTACACGAACGCATATGCTCGACAGTCACTTGCATTTTCTTGATTCTAACATAAAATCTCTCTCACCGCTATATCCGCATATGATCAGCAAAGAAAAATGGTGCCGGAAATCCCGACACCATTTTCCCGTAAGGTATATAAAGAGAGTCTGCCAAGAAGGTATTCTATGTTATTGCTTTACGAACTTGCATTTCTTAAGTCCGTAAGCGCATAACAGCTTTTTGTACGTTGTATATCTGCTCCTTGGCACATATACTTTTGCATTCTTCACATTAATAAATACATGTGGCTTCTCCAACCTCATCCGTTTTGTTCCTTTAAATACAATCTTTTTCAACTTCTTATTCTGACAAAACGCATGTGCAAACATTTTTGTTACATTCTTTCCAACTGTAAGTTTCTTAAGATTCGAACACCTGTAAAATGCTTTGTATCCAACTTTTTCGATAGAATCCGGAAGTACAATCGTTTTGATTTTCTTATCTGCTTCAAACGCACGCTTTCCAATCGCTGTTACATTATATTTGACCGAATTCCATGAAATGCTCTTTGGAATCGACACATTTTTACTGCTGCATTTTTTGGCAAATCCGATAACTTCCACTTTTCCTGTTCCGTCTGTTTTCGAATTTGTCACCCTATAACGATATATCCCTTTCGTAATAACATCACCTTTGCGTATGTTCCGCTTTCCTGTTACATTTACTTTGATCATGGCTGTGGCGTCGAGTTCTGAATTTTTCACAGTTACAGTACTGTTCAGACTTTTATATTTGTCTTCATCAATAATATATTTTAAGTAAACTGTTTCTTTTTTATCACTGTTAAGGCTACCCGCCTTCAATACTTTTTTCTCTGTCGCTTTATTTTTTTCTATAGATGCCACTTTACTTTTTTTCAGCTCTTTGCCTTTACTGTCTGTAAGAGCCCAGTGCCCATGGGCTTGATTAAATCCATAGTAATCTACGCCATTTTTATTTGTTCCTTTTACTGTAATCTTTTCCAGTACAAATTGATCTCCACTTCGCATGTTCAACGTCTTCACACCATTTGTAATAACCACTTTTTTAAGAGGATACAGTGGGATGAGCCCTTTGACATCCGAATGCGTACTATTTGCATCATAACGGAGCACACCACCGGTTACTGCCATCGGACAATGGGACGACAGCCATGCTATCTTATCTTTCAATGTTGCTTTTTCACTGCCTGCTGACTGAGTCATTGTACCGGAAGAAGCATTCTCTTTCGCCTTCTTCACGATATTTTTACTATCATCCGTACTCTGTGTTCCATAGATAGAGGTATCTTCTGTATAATAAAAATTCACACTGTTAATCGATTGGAGCATATAATTCTCTATTCCTGCAGCCTCTAGTGCTTCTTTGTCTGCCTTTCCGATCGGCTGTATCCATTTGCTGTATACCCCGGAATTTTCATCATAACTCCATTCATTTTCAACTTCTTCTCCGTTGCTGTTCTTCACAACTTTATCATATAAGTAATACGTCTTATTTCTAAGTTTATATATACCGCTTGCTGTCATCTCAGTCTCATAAGAAACCGGACGTTCTTCTTCCAGATCCTCTACGTCAAATGTACTCTGGATTTCTCCGTCGTCATTTACAAGAATCCTGTTCACACGTACTGCTGCCGTCTCTGTTCCGACCTCATCCTCGTTGATCGTTCCGTTTAAGATTCCTGTCCAGTCCAGGCTATTTACTTTATCTGCCGGTCTTTCATCATTTCTTTTCTCAGACCAGCCAACAGTCTGTCCATAAGTCTCTTCGTAATTTTGTGTGTTTACATATTTTACTGCACGATTATACAGATTATCCATCGCTGTCGTGCCGCCTTTTTCTGAATCTGTTCCAAAAATCGTACTGAAATGCCCCTGCCGATATCCAGATGTATGGAACATCTGCACTTTATCGTTATCATCATACACCACGCCCGATAACGAGAAAATTGCTGTTTTAAATGTCACTGCCACGGGACAGTCATAACCTAATTTTACATTCGTTGCAACGCCTGAAGATTCTACTCCGGCTGCTGTCTGTGCCGGAAGCGTTATATTGGTGGAAACTTTATTTTCCTTTAACAGACTATACTCCTTCTCCCCGGAATAAGCGGTAGGCAATGCCTCTCCGCATGTAACTTCCAGTCCCGACTTTTTTTCTATCTCGCCCAAAAGCGGAATCCCCGTTGAAAGTCCGATATCCGGGTTGATCATCTCACTGTAAGAATACTTCTTTCCTGCCTCTAAAGTGTTGGACGTTGTAAGCGAATGAGATTGTTTTAACTCCATTCCCACATTTTTTGCCTTTGTTGATTCATTTTTATAATAACTGAGTTCCGGATCTTTCTTACTACTTGTTTGAATAGATCCCCCGCCGGCATTATTTTCTGCCGCTTGCTGCAGCGACTCATACTCCTGTGCTTTTGTAATATATTCCAGTCCGTCTCCGGCAAGCACCGCTAACTTAAAATCATAAAATGCAATTCCAAATGTATTATAGTTATACTTAAATGTTCTGCCTGCGCGGTCCACACACGTAACAAGCGAAAATACTACATCCTGTCCGGTATCATCATTTAACTGTTTTAATGTATTTTCTGCACTCTCGGTCTCTTGTAGCACATCACTTCCTTTGATCTTATGATGAATCGCATCTGCGATTTCATCTGCAGCAAGTTGTCGCACCTCTTTCAGACTGGTTGCACAGGAAAGCCCACTCCACTTTGTATAATCCTTTCCTTTTGTTCCATTCACATGTTCTTCCGGCTGTGCAAGCGCATCGGAAATATCTGCATATCCTGCTTTGTTCCGTGTATTTTCTGTAGTAAAATTATTCTCAAATCCGCCGTTTGCATTTACTCTTGCCACAACTTTACTATGCGTTCCATAAATCTGCTCTGCAAGAGACGACCACTGACTGATCACACTATCTGTGCCACCATCCATATCTTTTCCACTTTGCAGAACCGCTTTAAATAAAGCCTTCTGATCTGCCAGATTCAAGCGCTTTTCCGGATCTCCATCATGGATATCATAATATATCTTGTTATCTATATTCACCGAACGAATCCCTGTCCGGTCTTTTACCGGGCCGCTTTCCGCATTGTTTTTATACCGATATGTCACACTAGCGTCAGACGCCGCTTTCACCGGCAAAGGAACGGATAATCCGAGTACAGACGACATAGCCAGTACTACTGCGAGGGTCCCTGCCAACATTTTTCTTTTTCTGTAATTCATCCTCTGCACCTCTTGTATTTATATTGATTATTTATTCACTGTAAATATTGTTTGCCTTCTTTTTCCGAAACCGCATACAGATAACGGTGACAACCACACCTGCCACAAAAGCAGCAAGACCGATCAGTACATAAATATCTGCTCCGTTGCGCAGGAGAACAGATCCGTAGCCGGATGCTACCGTCGCAACTCCAGATATGTGTGTCATACGAAACATCCTCCCCATACATACAGCCAGTACAATAGCTATCGCTATTAATCCTGAAATAATCCGCCTGTCATACCGGCAGCGCAAAAACAGACTCCGGCGACGGATCTTACATTTTCTGATCTCCTTCTGATCCATTTTCCGACCTCCTTTCTCGATTTTATATACTTTTTTCACTCTCTATCTATACGAAAGACACAATAAAAAAAATCCTTTCACTTATTTTTCCTAAGTGAAAGAATTTTTTTCTTCTTTTAATTTTATTATGCTCTTCCATCCGGCAAACAGCCCAAGTATCATGACTGTCGGGAACAGATATCCAAATGCTCTCCAGTTCCCTTCTGCAGAAACAAGAAGATTATAAATTGCATGAAATACACTGCACGCTCCAAGAAGTCCGACCATTCCGGTTATTGCAAGAGTACGTCTCCAGAAAATATAAGTAATCCCGAATCCCATAAGAATCCCACACAGGATATGTAACGCACCGGAAGCAAATCCACGGACTACAAGAATCTCAAAATCTGCTGCTCCGTTCTCTGTCAGATAGCATATATTTTCAAATGTTGCAAATCCAACCGCAAGCGCAATCGCGGTTCTTGGTATTTCTTCTTTCTTCGGTTCAAAAATCAGAATGTAAAACAGAAGCGGAAATAATTTCATCACTTCTTCGCAGACCGGCGTAATCTCAATTGCCGCCTGTACTGCATCTGCTCCATAATAATTCATAAAAAAGCTGTTCACATATGCCGACAGCATACACATTCCCATTCCGGTTGTAACAAAAAACGTATATTTTCTCGCCTCACCCGGTATAAACAGAAGTGACAACAACATCGGTACTGCAATACAGATGAAAATATTTTCAATGTACATCATGTTTCTTCACCTCCGAAACTGTACACGGCAGCAGACCGGCGACTGAAAAAGTCAGTACAAAATCAATCAGGAAATACAGATTAAATTTTGTATAATCATTGAAAAAATGCGAGCTTATGTATAGAACAAGCTGAAGGATCACACAGATCAGCGGCCACACATCTGTCAACCGGATGTCGTCTCCATACTGCATATGAAATACCGCTATATACGTGATTGCTCCGACTGTCACTGCAAATGCTCCTGTAGACAGAATTGCCGGACCGAATATCTCACTTCTCATTGCGACTATAAAAATCACAGCCGCACAGACTGCAGGGACAGGCGCAAAACGGGATTTTTCCCCGTCTCTGCGCACAATCTGATAAGTATGCAGAAAGAGATAGCTGGAAATCCATGAAATCTCTGCTACATAAAAAATCTGCGGAACGTCACCGCGAATGAAGAGGTATAACACATAATACAAAGTCCCCATCATAAAACAACCATGTTCCAGCGCCAGAATAATATAGATCCGATCTTTTTGCCGGAACCAGAAAATAATATCTGCCACTGCCGCCACAAGCATTACACCGACCTGCATAAAATTGTCAATCAACTCAAAATTCATCTGTATGCTCCCTGCTTCTACTCTTCATCCTTTTTCGCCTGTTCCGCACTCTTTTCATATTGTTTCTTCTCCTGCCGATGCTCCTCTGCACGTTTCATCCGATATAACAACACTGTCACACACACACCAAGTGCAAATGCCAGTATTCCCATACATATATATCCGAGCGCATCATACTGTCCGAACATGCTTGCCATTCCGGGACTGTAATTCATCTTACCTGCAGCGTTCTGCTTCATAACACTCGGAAGATACATTCCCAGACCGACTACAGCGATCAGACATGCGGCAATACTTATTCCACTGATCATATACTGTCTTTTCTTACGCTCTTCTATCTTAATCTCCTGTGTTCTTTTATGAATCAACTGCTGACGCTCTTTATTCGTCCGCATATACAAATCCCTCCTGTTCCAGAATGATTTTCAGACTTTTTTTGCCTCTATGTACCAGATTCGTAATCTGCTGTTCGCTCTTTCCGAGAATCTTTCCTGCTTCCCGGTAACTCATTTCTTCCAGACTCACAAGATACAATGCTTCCCGATACTCTGTTTTTAACTTTGCCATCGCTTCATAAAGCTGACGTTCTCTCTCCGTCTGTCGAAGTTTTGTATCTACCAGTTCCTCACTCGGCAGATCAAAAGTCAGATCATCCAGATGCAAAAACCACAGTTTATGCTTCTGGTTATGCCGGATTGTCAGATTCCTTGCTGTCTTATATAAATAAGCCCTAAAACTTCCATTCCCCTTAATCGGACGCTCCTTTGCAAAAATCTTAGAAAATGCTTCAATCATCAAATCTTCTGATTCATGTATATCATGGATATATCCATGGATGTAATAGGTAAGCGCATCCCCGTATCTATCTACCAGAATGTCGGCACCTTGTTCTATGCCATCCAGATATTGCCAATATGCCTCCTCGTCTGAGATCATACGGGTTCCCCCTTCCTTTTTCTTTTATTGTATCCGAATCGACTTTATTTTTCAATCTTTTCAAAATAGTGCTGACCGCTAATTCCTATTTTTATCTTTGATTTTACATATATTATTTAATTATTATCCTATAATATCCTTTCTTTTTCAGTTTTTGCTTGTTATAATTATGCCACCATTTAAACCTAATCCCTTTTCGGATACTGCGATAAGCTATGGTAATTAAAATGAGACAGAGAACTGTGGTCAAAGCTCTCTGCCTCTTTATAAGATGATACAATTATTAGTGAATTGCCTTTGCTATGAAATATATTTCCTGTAGCGATTATTTGATCTCGTCTGTCTCGATGACGAATTTTACTGCTCCATCCATAGATTTGTCTCTTCCGCTGTATGTCTTGTAAGCACACTTGTCAGAAGTCAGTGCATCGAAACGATCCAGAACATCACCGAGTTCATCCTCGAATGTGCTCTTTAACTTGCCTGTTCCTTCTTTCTGGAGCTTATCTGCACCACTTGCAAGCTCCTCTGCTCCTGAGCTTAACTTATCAGCTCCTGAGCGAAGCTCATCGCTGTTAGAAGAAAGCTTTGCAGATCCTTCGCTTAACTGTGAGCCAAGTGTATTAAGACCGTTTGCAAGCTTGTTTGTTCCGCTCTGCAGTGTGCTTACTCCAGCTACGAGTGTCGGGCTATTTTTCTTTAATTTCAATGCACCGCCTGTGAGGGCATCATTATAAGAACTGAGCTGTGAAAATCCTTTGTTCAAAGCAGCAATTCCCTGCTGTGCTTTCGGGAAAGCGGCTGAAGTCTTGCCGTCTAACTCGCTGATTCCTCCTGCCAGAGTATCAATTCCGGCATCCAGTCCCTGCATACCTGCATTTAATGCATCAATCTTTGTTGTAAGGTCTTTCACATCATCCTGCGGAAGCGCATCTTTACCAGCTGAAATCTTATTCAGTTTTTCCTGCATCTCCGGAAGCTGTGTCTGAAGTGCCGTAGCTGTTTTTTCGAATGTTGTACCCTGTTTCTGAATATCAGCTGCAATCTTCTGAATGTTTGTCGGATCAACTGTCGGCATTGTAATATTTACTTTATCCTGTTTCTTTAATGCATCGATATCTTTTGTTGCGTCTTTCGCATCTTTTAATGCATCGATGGACTCATTCAGCTCTTTCTTCTCTGCGGCTGTTGCATTTTCTTTCTGTTTCTCTAATGCTGCAACAGAGCTGTCGATCTGCTTCTTGCTCTTCTCGGAAGCTGTCTGTGCTTTATCTACCGCATCATTGTAATCTGTAATGGATTTATTTAATTCTGTAACTTTTGCTTCGCAGGCTTTCTGTAAATTACCAAGCTGCGTATTGATTGTACCTAATTCTTTCTGTAAGCTTTCAAGATCTGTACCAATCTGCTGTACCGGTGCAGCAATTCCTGTATTCATTGCTGTCTGCAGGCTTTCTGTCTCTGCGATCATCTCCTTACCGGTTTTTACCATTCCGTCAACCTGACCAAGTAATGCCTGTACTTCTGCACTGCCAAGAGCTTTCTTTAACTGCGCTGTTCCGGCTGCAAGCTGTGCGGAAGCAACCGTTAAGTCTTCTTTTGCCTCTCCCTTACCGTCTGTAGAAGCTTTCATTTTGTCGATCGCTCCCTGGATCTTTGTAAGGCCATCGCTCAATGTTGTAAGTTGTTTTGCTCCTTTGGCAAGCTTCTTCTCGCCACCTACATAAGATGTAACTCCATTTGCAAGAGTTGTTGTTCCTTTCGCGTAGTCATTGACACCTTTTACAACTTTGTTGACACCATTTACATACTCTGTAACACTGCCGCTTAATTCTCCGTCTTTGCTTAAATATTTCTGGATTGCATCATTTAACGTATCTGCACCTTCTGTGTAGCTGTCCACTCCGTCTGCAAGTGTCTTTGTTCCATCGGAAAGTGTGTTCGACCCGCTTACGAGCTCCAGTGCCGCATCATCGAGCTTGTCGAGTGCATTCTGAAGGGAATCCATATCTGCAATGTTATCAAGATCTAAGTCCTTTGTAAGGTCGCTCAAGCCTACTGTAAATGTAGAAGACATCTCGAAATCGGTTACGTCTGCTTCCACTTCCAGGCTTTCCGGAATTGTAAGATCATCTGCATCCTTGATATCATCCAGGTTCAGGCTTTCTTTTAATCCCGGCATACCAAATCCAACAACAATACTTCTGTTTCCATCAGAAATAACTTTTCCGTTATCGATCGTAACATTTGTGAAGTTGTCATTTGGAAGAATCATACCCGTCATCATTACGAAAGCTGTATACATGTTTTCTGTCTTGCCATTTACTTCCACATTCTTCTTGGATTTATTTTCATAGTTTACTTTAATTTTCAGATGTCCGCTTTTACCTTTTAACTTGTTCGGCTGAATCTCTTTTCCATCCAGGTAATAAGTGAGTTTTACGGATACCGGAAGTTCTTTGTCGGTTGTTCCCTGATAATAAATGTCTTTTCCGTCTGTATTCCATGTAATTTTGTCACCGTCTGCTGTATATTTCTCATCACCTTTGACATTCTTAATGTCATTCAGTGTACTCTTGTCTGTAAGTTTTCCGGAAACATCACCGGAATTTTTCAGCCAGTTGGATACAGTAATTTCATCTGTATTACCGGATGCATCTGCATTTACATACACAGTTTCTTCTTTATATAATTTGTCATCGTTATCTTTTTTATCAGAGCTTGCAGCATATACCGGCATCGCACCTACCATAACCGACATTCCTACAGCAAGAGAAGTTGTGAGTCCACGTTTGATCAATTTACTATTTCTATTCATGCTTCTTACTTCCTTTCTACCTTACTTCGCCTCTGCGGCATACACATCATTTCCTACCATTTTCTTATCATCAAGGAAACCAATGGATGTCTTGCAGATTACTTTGTCAAAAATCATAAACATTGCCGGCAGTACAAAAAGTACGACTATCATACTGATGATAGCGCCTCGCGCTAACAGTGTACAGATAGATCCGATCATCTCAACCTTTGAGTAACATGCAACACCAAATGTTGCTGCGAAGAAACTCAGTCCACTACTGATGATAGATTCCATACTTGTCTTGTGCGCAATACTGATTGCTTCCATCTTCTGCTTGCCGTGCTGTCGTTCACGCTGATAACGGGTTGTCATCAGAATCGCGTAATCAACGGTTGCTCCTAACTGGATCGCTCCGATAACAATGCTGGCAACGAACGGAAGGCTGATTCCCTGATAATACGGAATCGCCATATTTACCATAATTGCAAATTCAATAACAGATACCAGGATGATCGGCAACGAAATGGATTTGAAAATCACCATAATAATGATGAAAATGGCTGCAATGGAAATTGCATTTACTCTTACAAGGTCTGTATCTGTAACATCCTGTAAGTCTTTCATCAGCGGTGCTTCGCCAATCACCATTCCTGATTTATCATATTTCTTAACGATCTTATCAACCTTTTTGATCTGTGCATTTACCTGATCGGTTGCTGATTCATATTCAGAACCTACGAATGCAAGTTCGTAATTATCACTCTTAAGCATCTTCTTAATGTCCTTCGGGATCATAGAATCCGGAACGCTTGGTCCGATCAAGGAGTTCATGCTGATTGTCCATTTAACACCCTTGACCTTATCGATCTCATCAAACATCTTCTGCTTATCCAGTGAATCCATGTTCTTATCCATCATGACGATATGCATATTGCTCATATCAAAGTCTTTCTTAAGCTCTGCATTCGCTACGTTACTGTCCAGTGTAGACGGCAGTGAATCAGCAATGTTGTAATAAATCTTTGTATGATTGTTACCATAAATAGCCGGAAGCAATAATACAAGGAAGATTACAATCCATGCTTTGTAATGCTTGGTAATAAATGCGGACGGCTTATCCATATGCGCCAGCAGCAGCTTGTGCTGTGTCTTATCGATCGCCTTATCAAAGAACAATACGAGTGACGGAAGCACAGTTACACAACAGATAACTCCGATCACAACACCCTTTGCCATAACGATTCCGAGGTCACGTCCAAGTGCAAATGTCATAACACAAAGTGCAACAAATCCGGCTACGGTTGTAACAGAACTTCCCGCTACAGACTTGAATGTGTTGGAAATGGCATGCCCCATGGCACGTTCTTTCTCACCAGGGAACCTCTTTTTATTTTCTTCGTAACTGTTCAGCAGGAAGATAGAATAGTCCATCGTAACTCCAAGTTGCAGTACCGCTGTCAATGCCTGCGTAATATAGGAAGTTTCTCCGAGGATAATATTACTTCCCAGGTTATACAAAATCGCAAGTCCGATACTGAGCAAGAATAAAACAGGAACGACAAAAGATCCACATGTCAGCTCCAGAACAATCAGACTCAGAACTGCTGCAATGACCACATATACTGGCAGTTCCTGCATTGCTATGTTCTTAATATCTGTAACAATTCCTGTCATACCGCTGATGAAGCACTGCTTATTCGCCACATGACGAAGCTGTGTCAATGCATCCATCGCATCATCTGAGGATGTTGTATTATCGAATAATACCAACATCATTGTTGCATCGCCTTTGAAAAATGACTCTCTTAAATCCTTCGGGATCATCTCTACCGGAAGGCTAATATCTGCAACATCATCATACCATAACACGTCCTTTACGTGTTTGACCTTACTGAATTTTTCTTTCATTTGCTGGACGTCTTTCAATTCCATGTCCTTCACAACTACCATGGAGAACGCTCCCATGCCATATTCATCTACGAGAATATCCTGGCCTTTTACCGTCTCCAGATGTTCCGGAAGATAACTCAGCAGATCATAATTAACTCTCGTCTTCACTACTCCGATTGCTGACGGGATTGTCAGCAGCAATGCGAGAATCAGCACAATTACTCGGTGCTTTGCAATCCACTTTCCTACCTTAACCATTGTCGTATCATCTCCTTAATACTCTTCATAAATCTCTTTCGTAGTATAGTATACACCAAAATGACTTTTAGTCAATCTTTTTTATAGAAAAAAATGAAAAAAAGTCATTTTTCTTGACAAGCAAGTAAAAATAACCTACCATATAAATGTAAAGCTTACATAAAAGGACAAACAATCCCTATTAATATATGTAATTAGGATAAGAAGGAATGATTATGGGAAAAGTAGACGATAATAAAAAGCAAAAAAAACATACTCTGTTGCGGGCAGCTTTTCAGTTATTTACAGAAAAAGGATTTTCCAAGACAACTGTCGCTGACATTGTAGATCGCGCCGGGCTTGCCAAAGGTACTTTTTATCTGTACTTCAAAGACAAGTTTGACCTGCGCGATAAACTGATCGCATACAAAGCTACGCAGCTTTTCAACGATGCGCACTTAGAGTTGGATAAAGCAAATGTGCCAACATTTGAAGACGAAGTATTATTTATGACAGATTACATTATAGGAAGATTTATGACCGATGAACCGTTGATCCAGTTCGTTGCGAAGAATCTATCCTGGGGAATTTTCCAGGCAGAAGTATCGAACGGTGCCAGCGTACTGCCACAGGCATTTTTCGACCATTACTTAGAATCACTGGAACGTTATCATGTCAACTGTACGTCACCAAGCCTTATGCTCTATACGATCATTGAGCTGATCGGCTCCACAAGTTACAGCTGCATCTTAAAACAGACACCGGTATCGATGGAAGAATATATGCCATATCTTCACGAGACATTAAAGAAGATCATCGAAGTATTTACTGTAAAAGAAGATGCCGAATAACACACCAAATGTAAAAATCGCTTAGGCCTTTTTTCTCAGGCCTAAGCGATTTTTCTTTGGTAGCTTCTTTGCAAGTGCCGAAGTTGTCCAGTGATATGTCTGATGGTTTGGCTTCCGCAATCCTGTTTCTGACTATCTCAACTTATCTTCGAAAATCTCTACGATCGTCTTCTCTGTCGCTACCATTCCCGGCGATGCAATAAGTCCCATGTTGCGCATCGTCTCTTCCGGTGTCGTCCCGTTGATACCATGAGCCTTGTCGATATGAACGCCTTCAAGTGCAAATTCTACTGATCGAAATGCTGTGTCACAGGCAGCCACACCTTTCATCGTACAGCCCTGGTTTCCGCCATCGCAGATCATGCCGGTAATGGAAGATGCCATATTGTTGAGGGTATATTCCAGCTCCTTTAATCTGCCACCCTTCATGTAGCAGACTCCACAAGCCATACCAGATCCTGCCGCGATCGCGCATCCGCAAAATGCAGACAATCTTCCGGAGTACTCTTTAATATAAGTGCAGACAAGATAGCTCAACATTGTCGCACGATACAAAGTTTCTTCACTCAAGTGGTTAATCTTATACACACCATAGAGTGGCATTGTAGCGATAATTCCATGTGCGCCGGAACCGGTAATACTCATTGCCGGTTTGTCGAGTCCGATCACGCGTGCCTCGATGGCTGCATTGCAAAGAAGAGACGCTGTATTCTTCTCATCGTCGGAAATCTCTTTGCCACCATTCATTGCAAGAAGCGTTCTTGCAAATGTAGTGCGTGGATTTTCAAGTCCTTCGTGAAATAATTCCAGGTTTACTTTGTAAGCTTCTTTTACAAATTCAATCTCTTCTACCGGAACATTTTCTACATATTCTAATATTTCCTTCAATGTGTAGCCGTGAATAGAATGTACCTCTTCCTTTGCGTCCGCCTCTGTCGTATCTGCGGCATGCTCTGCCTCACTCTCCTCCAGCACTTCACCATTTACTTCAATCTTCGTAATATTCGTGTGAGAATCACGGATCGTAACTATTGCCTTATCGCTTTCCGTCTCCACTGTTGCCTGGATAAAGATACGACTTGTAATACCACTTAACTCGACGGTGATCTTACCTTCGTCAATGAGCTTTTGTGCGGTAACATTGTCTTCTGGTTTTACATCCGCCAGCGATTCCAATCCTTTTTCTGCATTTCCAGCCACATAGCCGAGTGCTGCAGCAAACACATTGCCCACTTCATTGGAATTCGGAATTCCACACGTAAATGCATTCTTATACATTCCACTGTTCATTGCAACATTTACATGTTTTAATTCTCCTTTTGTGTAGGAACGTGCCTTCGCTACACTGAATGCGATCGCTCCCGGCTCCGTCACACCAAGTGCCGGAAGCATGTCCGCTTTGATTAATTTTGTCAGTTCATTCATTTTAAAATTTACCCCCTTTGCATTTAAAAACTGCTCTCTTACTTATTCGGATTCTTTTTTGCTTCGATATACTCTCCATTTCTTCCTTCGAATGCTCTTCCCTTTCCGGTAATGCAGCTTACAAGCATCACTGCCCAGATTGCCCAGCTATAAAACGTCGTAGTAATCATGTCTCCCGCGCCAAGCTTCGGAAGAAATGCATATGCATCTGTCTGCGAAGAGATTCCACCAAGCAAAAGTAATACACATCCGCCGAATGGAAGGAAAAATGGAAATGAGCAAATGGTTGTCGCAAGTATATTTGCTCTTCTATATGGATGAATGTCATTTTTCTTACCGATCGCATTGATAAATGGAGCTACACATATATTTGCAATTGTGTTGATTGCAGCAATCAGAATACCAAACACGGTAGACAGGCAGAACATTGAAATTTCCGCGCCTCTTTCTGTTTTAATGACTGAATTGTTCAGCCAATCTACAACTGCCTCCATGCATCCGGATGCTATAAGTAGCTCTCCCATAGATACAACGATCATTAGCAGGATCGATACATTAAACATACCTGACACTCCACTTGTGATCGTTCCGCTGATTGCGCCGTCTTTGATGCAGATCAGATCGGTCGGTTTGAAAAGCTTTGCTCCCAATCCGATCACAATAGCCAGAATGCTGCCCGTTCCGAGACTGGCAAATATATTTACTCCTTTTACAGCCAGAATAATAACTACCAGTGTAGGTATCAGAAGTAACAATCCTTGTGGCATCTGATACTGTTTCAACAGATTTTCCGCTTCTGTCGGATCCAGTGTATTTCCGGAACCGCCAAATACAAAAAACAATACTGCTGCAATGATCGCAGCGATAAAAACATATTTATATCTGCATTTTACGGTGCCTCCGATGCTTGCCGCTCCATTTGTATATTTATACTCCTGAGAGGTTGCTGCAATGATCGTTGTATCCGATACCGGTGCGAAGTTATCACCAAATGCTGCTCCAGATAAGATCGCACCTGCCAGAACCGCCGGGTTGCATCCTAATAAAATACCCGCCGGATATAAAATAAAGCACATCGTTGAAATCGTTCCAAACCCAGATCCTGTTGCCACTGCAAACAATGCCGAGAAAACAAATGCGCATACTGTAAATACGGCTCCGGACACTCCAAGTTTTACGGAAACCCATACAAGTCCTTCTACAATATGTCCACTTTTCAATATGGCTCCATACATTCCCACAACTAACCATAACATCACTGCGGTCATCGCTACTTTCGAACCAAGTCCTTTTAATATAACATCCCAATAACGATCCAGATCTTTGCTGAAAAGCATTCCAATCAAAAGTGCGATCACACCTGCTGCAACCATGGCATTAATATCCTGAAAATTTGCGAAAGATAATCCTATCGTAATAATAATAAATATCGCAAATGGAACCAACGCCATTGCACGTCCCCCACGGAACGTTAATCTTCTTTCTCCCATTTTGCTGTCCTCCTTATATTTTGTGTACAGCTATATCAGCTGTTAGAAAACATACTACTCCACTAAGTTTATCCTGTCTAATACACAAAATTGATAAACTGTAAAAGGTATTTTCTATATAAGAAGGTCCGCTCATTCAGATTTTATATGTTGAACCATCTCTTAATCGCTTTATGTTCTCCGATTACTAAAATTGTCGCATCCTGCTTCAAAAGCGTATCTGTGGAAAGGGCGATGTTCACCCCGCCTTTATCTTTCACTGCAATGATGTTGATATTATATTTTCTTCGGACATCCAGCTCTCCGATTGTCTTTCCAAGCCACTCCTCCGGCACTTCCGCCTCGAAAATTGCGTGGGATGCGTCAATTTCCATATAATCCAAAATGTGGTCTGCCGTGTACCGGATAGATGCCCACTTGGCTACCTGGCGTTCCGGGTATACGACCTGATCTGCTCCGTTTCTTAAGAGAAATTTCTTCTGAATATCTCGTTCTGCCCGGGAAATAACAATCTTTGCTCCAAGCTCTTTTAATAGCGAAGTCGTCTCCAATGAATTTTCAAAATTTGCCGAAATTGTTACAAAACAAATATCAAAATTTCCAATCCCAAGTGATTTTAAGAAGTTTGCATTTGTGCTGTCTCCAATCTGCGCATTCGTAACATATGGCAGAATTTCATTTACTCTGTCTTCATCATCATCAACTGCCATAACCTCATGGCCGAGCTCATTTAACTCTACAGCGAGATGTCTGCCAAATCTTCCAAGTCCAATAAGTAAAATATTTTTCATGTTTATTTCCTCCAAACTATCCAACTGTAATCTGTTCTACCGGGAACTTTGCTTTGCTCTTATTTCTGGATGAAAATACAGCATAGATCAATGTAAGTCCTCCGACTCTTCCAAGATACATTAACACGATAAGGATCAACTGGGACGCCATATGAAGGTGTGGCGTAATTCCAAGTGTAAGTCCCACTGTTCCAACCGCCGAAGCCGTCTCATAAAGGCATTCGGCCAATGGCAGGCCTTCATACATGCTGATCGCGATTCCGCCGCCAAAGAAAAGCATCACATACAGCATCAAAAGTGTAGCTGCATCGCGTATTACATGATTATCAATTCGCCTGTGAAATGCACTTACCGTATCTTTACTTCGAAATGTTGCAAATGCATTTAAGAGCAGCACTGCAATTGTCGTTGTCTTCATACCTCCGGCTGTAGAACTCGGCGATCCACCGATCAGCATAAGAATGATAATAAGTGTCTGTGCCGGTTCCGCCATCTTTCCGATATCTACGGTGTTAAACCCGGCAGTTCTCGGTGTCACCGCCTGGAAAAACGATGCAAGCAGCCGTTCCTCCATTGCAAGATTTTTAAAATTCCAAAAGAAAAAGAAAAGGCTCGGCAATAAAATAAGCACTGCCGTCGTCACGAGAACGATCTTGCTTTGCAGTCGATAGCGCCGGAAATGATATGTATTCGTGCACACATCTTCCCATGTAAGAAAACCAATGCCACCGATAATGATAAGCAGCATAATCACTACATTTACAAGAGCATTTCCCGCATACTGCAGGAGGGACGGAAACGTATTTTTCGTCGTTCCGAGAATGTCAAATCCCGCATTGCAAAATGCAGAAATAGAATGAAAGATTGACATCCAGATTCCCTTCACGCCAAAATCTTTTCCGAAAACCGGCAACAGTAATACCGCTCCGATAAGCTCTACCAGAAATGTTCCTTTTAATATAAACTTCGTCAGTCGGACAATTCCTCCGATCCTTGGCGCTGCAATGGCATCCTGCATTGTCGTGCGCTGCATAAGAGAAATCTTTTTCCCGGACAACAATGTGACCGAAACCGTAACTGTCACCACGCCAAGCCCACCGATCTGGATCAGTATTAAAATAACAAGCTGTCCAAAGAAAGACCAGTAGCTCCCCGTGTCCAGCACTGCCAGCCCAGTCACGCACACCGCCGAAGTAGAAGTAAATAAAGCCTTGTGAAATGGCGTAAATACTCCCTCCACCGAGGAGATTGGCAACGTCAGCAAAAACGCGCCAAATAAGATAACTGCGGCAAAACCCATCGTGATCAATTGAAACGGTGTAAAATGTCTTCCTATGTTTTTCATCATGTCAAATCCCTAATTTCTTCTATTAATGAGTCAAACAATATCTACGTATAGCTGTAGTATAATACTACACCTGTTTGAAATCAAGATAGCAAAAAAACTGCCACTTTGCGATTGAACCATCGTAAAAGCGACAGCTTTTCAATTTTTCCTATTATCTAAAATAACAACTGAAGTCCCATTGCGATCATCCACATGTAAGCACATGTCTTTGGGATCATCAGCAGACCCACCATTGGTTTTTTCTTGCTGAACAATGTCACCGGGATGCAGCATCCGAAAGAAAGGATGATGGCAGCTACCATTCTTGTCAAATAACATAAATATTTTTTTCATCATCTCACTCCGCATTTCTCTTCAAACATTCATCCGCATTGTTACAAATCTTTTGAAATACCTGGATGCACATCTGCATCTCTTCTTCTGTTAATCCACTCAAAACATTTTTCGCAAATTGCTTCTGTGCGTTTTTCCCTGCTTCTATGATCGGAATTGCATCATCTAATAAAACGATTTCAATACGCTTCTTATTATTCGGACTTTGAATCCTATCGACCAGTCTCTTCGTCTCTAAATCCTTCAGTGAGATCGAAACGTGTGACTTCGTCGACTTGCGGACCTTAACAATATCAGCCGCTGTATTAAACTATCGAAGAAGCACATCAGATCACCATTTTCCTCGTACTTCGAGATGATCTTTCTGTGCTTCCTCAACCAAATATGATATTAAATTTAAATGATGTTATTGTTATCCGTAAACAAAAAAGTGATTAACTTGTAAAGACCATTAGTTCTTTTTTCTCAGCATTAAGCTTCTTGTTATTCCGGCAATTGCTACGACCATAAGAACCGCCCATAAAATCGGCTTGGAACTGTCGCCTGTTTTAACCGAAGCATTCTTTTTGCTTTTCACTTGTGTTTTTACAGTTGTTTTCGTCTTGTTTTGTTTATCCTTACCTGTATTCGAATCTGTTCCACCACTTGATGGCTTCTCCGGCTCTGTCGTTTCGCCTGGCTTCTCCGGCTCTGTTGTCTCTCCCGGTTTTTCCGGCTCTGTCGTCTCGCCCGGCTTTTCTGGCTCTGTCGTCTCGCCCGGCTTTTCCGGCTCTGTCGTCTCGCCCGGTGCATTTGCATCTACCGGATATAAAGAAAGGTTCGGCACAGTCAGAATATCTCTCCAATATGTATCATTATCATAATCGATATCATTTACATTTTCTCCATCGATCAGATTTCGATTCGTTGTTCCTGCAAGCTTCACATTATCTCCCAAAGCTTTTCCCGGTGTACTTGATTTGGAAACAGAAGCGCCGCCTTCTAAGTATGCATTTGCTACGGAAATCATTCCCGTACCGCTTACTGCATTTCCACCTTCTCCAAAATGTCCATCGCCACCGACGCAGATGAGTTTTCCTTCTCCGGTAATGGTTCCACCATTTAGCTCAACTGCTGTTCCGCCATTTGATGTAGTTGCATCTTTTCCACCGCCAAAAACAGCAAGTACGGCATCTTTTTCCAAAGTAAGTGTGCCATTAACCTTCAGTCCCCTCTGGCCGGTATAGCTTTTTCCTGTAGCAGCATCTGTTCCGGTAGGTGCCTCGTCGCCGCGCACGAATACCTTTCCTTTCAATGAAACATTTCCATTTACGACAACGACCGGTTCTGTATTGTGACGTGCACTTGATCCATTTGCAATGTTGTTCGTATTTGAGTAAATTTTTGCATTTTCCAATGTGGCACCATCCTGCAAGATCAGTTGACCATTAATGGACGCTCCGTTCAGAAACTCGCCTTCTCCATAGTCGTTATAATTCATGGAAAATGTTCCGCCATTTTGTACTTCTACAACTCCCTGAATGACAGAATCTCGAAGTGTGAGCTTCGCACCGTCCCCAACAATAATTTTCACACTGGATAAAATATCCATATTTACCAATGTCAGATTGCATCCTTTTGGCAAGATCAATGTCTGCTTCTGTGCAGTGCCCTCTGATACAGCGTATCCAAGTTCTCCATACGTGCCACTTGTGTGAGAGCCATACCACGCTTTTACATCTGCCGGAACAGTGACCCTCTGATCGCCGGAAGCATCTGTAAAGTTTTTAATCGCCCATGGCTCCATATCATACATATATTTTCCATCTGCCGTTTTCGTGCAGTTCGATAATACAAGCTGCTCTTTTAATGTTTCTTCTCCACCGAAAATGCGAAACGGCAGGCTGTTACTTGTTGCAATATGTCCGTCTTCATCTGCGATCGATACGCTGATATCATATGTACCTGCATTTGCAGGGGTTCCGGCTAACGTAAGGGAACCATCATGAACGGAATACACACCCGCCATCCCAGAATCATTTCCTTTGGATGCATCGTCGTGATTTACAATTATCACCGAAGACTCTTTGGATTTTATACGAATATCGCTTTCGCTTAAAAGCTTCCAATCATCTTTTGTCGGTTCCTGATCTGCATTTACAAGTGCAACCTCTACACTTGCATCACTGTTTTTATTTTGCGTCACATTCGTAGATGCACCACTGATCGCATCATATCCTTTTTGATTTACAAGTGCCGACTCAAAGCTTCCGACTAGTCGCACGTAAAGCTTCATGTTATCGCCTGGCTTTGTATCCTGCGAAATTGTAAGCTTTCCATCCGCGATAGCAACTTTGAAAGCTAATGTTTTGTATCCGGTTGCCGTAATTGAAATCACATCACCATTTTTCAACGCTGCGGTCTGACTGTAGCTTTTCTGTGCAAATTCAACGGCGCCGTCCCGGATACGATATTTTCCACCCATAGAAGGTGTGAAACTATACGCTTCCCAGTCCGTGTCATTGACAGAGATTTTCGTAATCGCATCCGTATAATTTGCATCCGCAAATTTCAATTGCCATAATCCGTTGAATGAATCCTGCTTTACAGAAATACTGTCAATGGTAATCTCTTTCTCTGCTGCTGATACGTTTACTTCACCTATTATCACACCTGTGATTAGCAATAATACTGCCAGCAGAAGTGTTTTGCATTTTCTCCTCATTCTCTTCAATAGTCTTTCCTCCATATATTTAGTTAGTCAATGCTAATCACAGATTAACATCATGTAGAGTTAGTGTCAACTAATTATTTTCTCAATAACGGTACGCGTACTCAAAAAGGAGCCCGTACCGCTCACGATACAGGCTCCCTTAATCTCCTGCCGCCATTGCCTCCGTCCCTGGCACCAATAACATTGACAGCACCATCGCCATACTTAATAAGATACTTATAAATTTCTTATTCATATTCATTCCTTCTTTCGGAAACAATTTGTAAACCTTAACATGCGTCCTTTAAGGTTTGTTTACTATACAAAAATGATAGCATATGCCCTTTGAATAATCACTTCAAATCAAACGTCTGTAAGACTTGGCGCGTGATGTTTCTTACGTTCTTTTTTATATTGATACATATCCTGATCCGCTCTGTCTTTGATAACTGCAATATCTTCATCTGAAAATGGAGCTGACCCGTAAGAAACGGTTGGGAAAAATGTGAACTTTCTTCGTTTCTCTGTCCACCGACGCAGAAATTCCTGTTTGCATTCCTCTTCTTTCGCTCCGTTTTTCAGTAATACACAAAACTCATCCCCACCTATCCGATAACAATATCCAAAGTCTGCATATGCTTTTTTGATACATTCCGCAATATCTGCAAGGCAAAGATCACCTTTCACGTGACCATGACAGTCATTGACCTGTTTGAAATCATCCGCGTCAAACACCACCAGCACTCCTTTGTTGTATTTTACCTCCCTGGTCTGTTTCAAATAGCTGTTCTGATTCAAAAGTCCTGTGAGTGCATCCAACTGATTCCACATTTCATTGCAATAGATAAAATATAATACAGAAAGCAACGTAATACATAACCATGTTACATGAAGTTCAGGCAGTGCAACCTGAATGACTGTTTCCGCCATCACAAAAAGAATCAATGGATAGATCAGCATCCTGCTGCGATTCTGAAATTCTCTGGCTGTGACGATCGTAGATATCGAAAGATACAAAATTGCCCCAAAATACATGATGACATATATGTAAAAATGCGGACCACGTGAATAAATATTATCCACACTCACGGAGAATACCATTCCATATGGAATAGAAATCAACAGAAACATAAGATATGCGATCTCACAACACACTGCAATTCTGATCTTCCGTCGGAGAGCTGTTTTTCTGTCCAATACATACACAAGACAGATAGACACCGCCGGCGACAGGCCAAACCCCAGATAATTAGACACAATATTCATCCATCGGTATCCGGACGGCAAGCCATCCACAACCACTGTTATGACCTCCAGCACTGAAATTCCTGCGATCATAAGATAGGCCAGAAAAAAGCCACGCTTTTGTTTTTCGCTAAGCGATTCACTCAGATATGTGAGTATGCACATAAAGCATAAAACAAAAAGATCAATTGTAGTTAATACATAAAAATATCCATCCATTACAAAACTTCCCATTTTTCATCTATCACTGCTTTTTCACAAATATTTGCTTTGTTTATCTGCCGCAAAAGATTCTGTTTTCGAATTCATAAACCCTAAACTATATTCTAACAAACTATGCATGAAAAAGATATACACTTTCACATCTACATGCAAAATCCATTGTCAAAAAAATAGATGCATAAGATTGCTCTTTTCTCATGCATCTACTTCATAGCAGGAGCATTCATCGTATTCTGCCGTCACAACAGACATTGAATGTTACCTTTTTTATATCTCTTCAGCTTTCACTAACGTAATGGTCCCGTTATCCAGGCATTCCACAAATTTGTAGACCAGATCCGGGTCAAATTGTTTTCCTGCGTCCTGAAGAAGTTTCTCTCTTGCTACATTCAACGAGAAGGCCTTCTTATAACAACGTTTGGACGTCATGGCATCAAAGGAATCTGCCACACACAGGATACGTGCTGTCAGAGGTATATCCTCTCCTGCGATCCGTCGTGGATATCCTTTGCCATCATAACGTTCATGATGACCGATAACAGCCGGAATAACATAATCCAGAGAAGGCAGATGACGGATAATATCGATAGACGATTCCACATGTCCCTTGATTATTTCATACTCGTCGTCTGTCAGTTTGCCGGCCTTATTTAATACATACTCCGGGATACCAATCTTACCAACATCATGTAAAAGGGCTGCCTGGCGAATGATCTCCACCATATCTTCATTCATGCCAAGTGCTGTTGCAAGCGCTGTTGCATAATAGGCCACATTTGTGGAATGGCTGAATGTATAATGATCTTTTGCATCGATTGCTGCTGTCAGTGCATAGATGGTTGATTCATATTCCTGATAAATATGTGCCCGGTTTGTTGACACTATATTCTTGTTGGCATTGCGGAACATGGTATCAAAGACCTGGATCCCGTTCTTTCCACTGTGTTTCACATGGTAAACTGCAAGATCCACATTCTCCAGCAGTTCCTTCACATTTTTTGCCGCATAAGGTGCCGCACTGATTCCCGCACTGACCGTAATTGCTTTCAGCTTCATGTCTGTCCTGCGATTATTCATAACAGAAATCTGCTTTTCAATGGATTCCACCAGATTTCTGGCTGAGAAAAGATCATATCCCGGCAACAAAACAGCATATTCTTTTCCACCGTAACGGGCAGCATATCCGTTTTCTCCCACACTGCTTTGGATGATTTTTGCAATGCGCTGGAGACACAGATCACCTTCTTTTAAACCATACAGCTGATTATATAACTTAAAATCATCTACATTGATAATTGCAAGTGCCAACGAGGCATCTTTATTCTTTTCAAATTCTTCATAAAGTACTTCATGGAAATATTTTCGATTCAACAAACCGGTCATCTCATCCGTTCTTGCCTCGATACAAGCTTTTTCGTACATTCTTGCATTTTTAATAGCAATAGAAGCCACCGATGTGATGTTTGAGATCAGTTCCACTTCATCATAGACCAATCTCTTTTTCCCGGAATCTGCCGTGATCAATATCACCCCTGCCAAAGTATCACCGTCTTTTAATCCGGCACAGTAGCGCGTGTGCTTCTTATCCAGATGATGTTTTTCTTCCTCCCACATGGACTTATATTCTACAGAATAGCGAAAATCCCTGTAAACCAGCGGCTCTTCATGATCTTTCAGCCATTGTATCATCGGATTTTCTTCTTCCAGAGAAAATGCCAGATCATTAAGAGGCTGGTCACTTGCAACTCCACAGTAAGTCTCTCCGGGTGCTTTCTGCATACATATATAGATATTGCCCACATCCATCAATTCTTTCATCACCCGGATGGTTCGATCCAGAATTTCCTGAAGATCCAGGGTTTTTGAAATTGCTGAATTAAATTCCCTTAACTTCTCCGCTTGATGATTCTCTTCCTTTACAAATACACTGCGGATCAAAAGCTTCCACAGATAAGTAAAGATTGCATAGGTAATCAGAAAAACAATGGCAAATACAAGGGTGTACATGGTGATATTCTTATCCGGCTGCATATGGAGAATTTTTTGCAGAAACGGCATGATATTTAAAAATACAAAAATAGAAAACAGCAATCCTACACCATAACATAAACTGGGAGATGCCAGCATCTGGAGGCGAAATAATCGTCTTCGAATCAGTGCATAAAACAGTAAAAATACATTTACTACACCACTTAAAATATCGATCGGAAAGCCGCTGAAAAAAGGAATTCCAAGAAATGCATTGCCAAGAAACAGTGCAAGCACTCCCATCATCACCGGTTCATACTGAACTTTCATGGTAGGATTTTCTTTACAGATCCGTACAAGAATTACGAAAAAGTGGATCAGAAAAAATCCTGCCGGGATAAAAAATACAATAATAGATGGCTTAATCTCATATACAAAGCTTTGTACCCCTCTTTTTTCTACCATCTCAGGGGCTTCCAGAAAAGCTCCAAATTGGGCATTTACCCAAAAGCAGATCAGCATGATTACCAGGTATATTCTACCGGCGGATCCGTTCCTGACTCCGCCAAAGGCAAGAATAAAACGGTAATACGCATATGGCAGTAATAAGATTCCCAACAGGGAAACCTGATACCAGAATTCGCATCCCGGCCAGAACTGTGCACGCATAAAGGCAGAACCTCCGGTCCAGAAAAGTAATCCCGTCAATACCACCAGAAAACTGTTTATTATTTTATTTTTCTTTGCTGTCAAAAACATCAACAGCAGAAAGCCATAGCACAGCATGGCTATAATTGATATATATCCGTAGGTTTCCATAAATTTCCCTTATCCCATTCTTTGCTTCACTCATAACTGTTCCATGCCTGCACAGTTATCTTACTTTATTTAGATATTCCTGCACATCCAGTAATTCCTTCATATCGTAATGAGAAGGATTCATCTGATGTATCTTTTTGCCTGTCTTTTTCTCATAGGCTTCAAAGGTTCCGCAGGTGAAAATTGTCACCTGTAATGGATCCATACCCAGAATCTTTTTCAGATCCCGATAATCCTGATCAATATATTTGAAATATGTACTCAGTAAATCCTTTAAAATATTGGCACTCATGGCATTGCTAAGAAGTGCCTCCTGTTCCAGTTCCACATACATGTGAAGATACGGTCGATTCTGTTCATTGTATTCTTTCGTTGCCACCCAGTTGGTGATTGGAAGTTTGGAAAGGCTGATTACACTTCGAATTCCATTTTCCGAAATTCTGGTAAATCCTGCGATATCAATGATCCAGGGTACCCGGTCCACATATTCAAAACGGGGAATCCTGGTCTCATCTTCCCGGTTTTCCAATCCCACACAGCGATACATATCTCCACAACGATAACGGGCAAACGCACCGCCCTTCAGAATCGTAAATACCAGCTCGTACTTTTCACCAGGTCTCACTTCATCCATCAGATAGGTAGGCGGAATATAAGAAGGATCGTCATAATTCCTCATCATATCCTTCTCTGTGATAAACTCATAGAACGCAGTATCCGGGAAGAAATACATTCCCTTTCTTGTCCATGTCTCTGTACCCATAATGGAAGGCTCCGTACCGGCGAACAATTCCATGGGACGAATGCCCCAAAGTTCTTCCAGATCATCTTTATAACACAGGTTATCCGTACCTGCCACCATAAATCCTTTTAGATGAAACAGATCCTTTGGGAGAAATGTTCTGTTTTCTCTCTTACACCGGCGCTTTGCCTGGATCATACGTAAGATCATATGAGGCTTGCATTTCATAAGGCTTGACAGTTTAATGCCGCCACCTCCGCCACTGGTCAAAGAAGAAAGACTCAGACTCACTGCATAAGCCACACTTCCAAGGCCAAAGAAAAAACCAAGATCCTTCTGCATGGCCATCTTAAATCCCAGTTTATTTCTTTCGCTGAAGCTCATATTTACTGCTTCATCAACTGCCGGTAAAAATTCAATACCGATCTCCTCACCCAATGCCAACGGAAAAAGTCCGGTTGCAAAAGGCAACGGTGCCAGGGCATACAAAAATTTGTCTGTAGCTGCCACATCAAAAGAGCCCTTTTCTTTACTGGTAGAAAGAATCAGACATGCTGTCACGTTGTTGCGATAGGTATCCAGCATGCTTCTGGTATAGGGCGCCACCTTAATGGGATGCTTTCCACCCTCCCAGGTCGTCTGGATCCAGATAACCGGATTGCCCGGAAGCATATCCGGCTGTTTGGTAAGCAGCACATCTGCATAGTCTTCATAGATTGTCAATGGTACCATTTTTCGAAATTCATCCAGATTGCTCGGATGCTTTCCCTTCAAAATAGACTGTCCCAGACCACAGTTACTCCATAACCGGATCTGCTCCTCCATCAATCGCCGTTGAATTTTCATATATCCATCCATGGACAAATCAAGGAATCCACAGTACTGCTGCCAGATTTCTTTATACTGTTGTTTCTTTAATTTTTCTTCTAAATTCATAGTCTGTCCGCTCCAGATCGATCATTGTTTTCTGACACTATAGAAACATGCCTGTATGCTTTCTTTATTTGGTATTAAAAAAGGTGTATGTTTCTGATATTCCCTATAATTAAAAAATGTCTGCGGAAAAGTCCACAGATCCTGAAAAATGATATACAGATAATTCCAAAAAATCATAAGTAAAAAATAGATTCCCTGTTTCCATCCGCCAACCATTCCCCACATACAAAGATATGCACCTGCAAACCACAAAACACCGGGATGCCGACACAATCCATACACACCTTCTGTGTATGCAGCCCGTAACCTGTTTTCTTCACAATAGGTTTCCTCAAAAGGAAGGGCGAAAAACAAGGTGTATATGAGAAGTGCCAAAAAGCACATCGCTCCGATTCCGAATCCAATCATTCTTCCAATCCTGTGACTGCACTGTCCCCATGCAAGCCAAAGTTCCATGAACAGTGACAAAACAACCAGAATAGTGCCCACTGCGAAAAATTTTTGTAAATGTCTGTTCTGTTTTCTAACACTATTTATATCGTAAATAAAGTACAGAAGAAATCCTGCACTGCCTAAAATAATCTGCTGCATGTCCATTCTCCGAATTTTGTGCACAATAATATACAGACGCATAACCACGCACTTTTAATTATAATAAAAGTCACTATAAATAGCAAGAATAATTTGGCTTTGGTGTACAAAGGAGATTTTATTTTCCATACATATACTATGCATAATGCATAATCCCATTACTGTTTTGTTGGTCAGCTTGTAGCTGTCACCGCTTAATTAATGTTATTACAAAAGCACTATAAATCGTGATCAGCAAACGATTTCAGTGCTTTTTTACGTGTTATTCTATTAAATTTTACCTATTAGCTTATATTTCAACTTTAACTATGGTGTTGTGAAATTCAATCAACTTTCAGCATCCGATACCCCACGCCAATGTGTGTTTGGATATATTGTGGAGAGTTCGGTTCTTTCTCGATTTTTTTACGAAGTGTTGCCATAAACACACGAAGGGAAGCAATATCATTATCCCAGCTACTTCCCCAAATGCTTTGCGTAAGGAAAGTATGGGTCAGAACTTTTCCTATATTTCTTGTCAACAGGCAAAGCAACTTATATTCAATAGGTGTTAAATGCAACTCTTCTTCATTCAAATAAGCACAACCTGCAGCATAATCTACACGAAGTTTTCCGTTTACAAAAACAACCGCTTCGGCAGGGGATACTTTTTGCATCATCGATAACCTTCTTTGCGTGACTCGTAGTCTGGCAAGCAGTTCCTCAACAGAAAATGGCTTTGTTAAATAATCATCTGCGCCAGCATCCAACGCATCAATTTTATCGGTATCTTCACTGCGAGCACTGATTACGATAATTGGCATGTTTGACCAAGTACGGATTTTTTTAATAATCTCAACACCATCTATATCAGGAAGTCCTAAATCAAGTAAAACAATGTCAGGATTGTGTGAAGACGTTTCTAAAATTGCCGATTGACCATCGGGTGCCGTCAGATATCGGTATTCGTGCGCTTTTAAGGTTGTTGTAATTAAATTTCTGACAGATGTGTCATCTTCTACAACTAATATTAGTGACTTATTCATATACTTTGACCTCCCCTGCCGGTAATGTAAATGTAAATACTGTTCCGTGCGGCAGATTATCTGAAACAGTAAGTTCTCCGCCGTGGGCGTTAATAATGGACTTGCACAAAGATAATCCGAGTCCTAAACTTCGGCGGCTGTCTGCAATTTGATTTGCACCGCTATAGAACATGTCGAATATCCGTGGCTTTATTTCGTCAGCAATTCCGTTTCCATCATCCGATATAGATACGATTGCTTGTTTTCCCCTCTTTTCTGTCCGAATAACAATATGAGAGTTTTTAGGTGTGTATTTGATAGCATTATCAACAATATTGATGATTACCTGAACAATAAGCTTTGCATCCATTTTTGCAAGAAGAAATTCTTCTTTGCTTTCAACGGAAATATGATGTTCTTCACTCTTTCGGTTAATATGATGTAACGCTTCTGTAATCACGTCATCCATCAAATCTTCCGTCATACGGAGATTCAACCGTCCTTCTTCAATCCGGGTTACAGCCAGCAAGTTTTCTACAAGGTTAATCAGCCACATGGAATCATCATATATATCCATGTACAGCTGCTTTTTTGTATCATTATCAATGGAATCGCCGTTGGACAAAAGATTGCTAGCATTACCGGAAATGGATGTCAGCGGTGTCCTCAAATCATGTGAAATAGCACGCAACAGGTTCGCTCGCAACTGTTCATTTTTTGCAAGAATGGCCGCCTCCTGTTTCTCACGGGCATTTTTCTCATTTTCCAAAGCCAGGGCACATTCTCCGAGAATGGATAGTAGAATACTGTTTTCAAATGGATCAAGAGGTATTTCTCCCATCACAATTCCAATAACTCCATATACCATACTGCTGCTGCGAACAGCATGGTACAGGCATTTTGCATTGGAAAGCGTTCCTGTTGTAGCTCCGGCACGTTTATTGTTTTTCAATACCCAGCCGGCAACGGCCTTTTCATTTTCGGAAATACACGATTCCAAATTTTCTTCAGTTACAGAAAAAATATGCGGCGTATCCAACACTTCTCCATCAGCTAAATAAAAAACGATATCTTTTCCCAAGAGTTTAATGAGCTGATTTGAGGTTGCAGATACAATTTCATTTTTATCTTTTGCCTGTTGCAATAGCTGGTTTGTATCAAATAACACTTTGGTACGGTAAGCAGATTGTGCCGCCTGTTTTGCTTGGTTTTTAATCCGTATAGCAAGAGAACCGGTTAAAAATGCCGCCAAAAACATGATAATAAAGGTAACAGGATAACCCTGATCATACGCCTTCAAGGTAAATTGAGGTTCCGTAAACAAGAAATTAAAGACCAAAACACTTACAATCGAGAAAATTAGGCTGTATATCTGATGTTTCGTGATGACAGCGGTGACAAGAACACCTAAAACAAAAACAGTAATGATATTTGCTTTGTCAAATCCAAATTTCTGGAAAATCATTCCGACTAAACTGGATAAAATCAGAATCGCAGTAGATTTTAATGTATCAGTGACAGAGAATACGATATGGTTCTTTTTCCTGCCCCCTCTTAACTGATACACTGCCGCATTAGAAACCGTATCCGGAATAATATGCACATCCAGGTTAGGGGCATAATCAATCAATTTTTCTGTCAGGGTCGGTTTGCTGAACAAATGCCGTTTTGTAGCAGAACTACGTCCGATCACAATCTTTGACACACCGGACAAACGAGCAAATTCCGCAATCTGAAACGGAACATCTTCTCCGTAAACTATTTCTATTTTTGCCCCAAGCTGCTCAGCAAGACGAATATTTGAACGCAGGCGTTTTACATTTTCCTCGCTCATCACCGAAAAATCTGGGGTTTCTACAAACAGAGCCGTAAACTCCCCTTTAAAAACAGAAGCCATTTTTGCGGCGGTACGGATAATTTTCGCATTGGATGGAGAAGAAGATAGACATACAAGAATATGTTCGCCTGTGTGATAATCTCCATGATTTTTTATGCGGGTATTTTCTGTGAGGATATTCACCCGGTCCGCACATCGCCGCAGTGAAATCTCCCGGAGAGCTGTCAAATTTTCTATTGTAAAAAAATTTTCTACTGCCTGTTTTGCCTGTGTCTGTCTGTATACATTTCCTGTATTCAAACGGTTGATCAAATCCTGTGGTTCAATATCTATTAATTCAACCTGATCTGCATTATCGAAAATAGAATCCGGGATGCGTTCCCGCACAACAATTTTCGTAATGGATGCAACTGTATCACAAAGGCTTTCAATATGCTGAACATTGACAGTCGTATAGACATCAATCCCTGCATTCAAAAGTTCCTTAATGTCCTGATACCGTTTTGCATGACGGCATCCTTCGGCATTCGTATGCGCAAGTTCATCTACAAGGATAAGCTGTGGTTTTCTTTTCAACGCCATGCCAATGTCGAATTCGTCCAGTATCATACCATTATAAAAAACTTCTCTTGTAGGGAGAACTTCTAAGCCATTCAAAAGAGCTGCTGTTTTGGGACGTGCGTGGGGTTCTACATAACCGGCCACCACGTCAATTCCCTGCTGTTTTTCCATATGAGCTGCTTCTAACATGGCGTAGGTTTTACCCACACCAGCTGCATATCCGAAAAAGATTTTCAAATGTCCTTTATTACGTTTTTCTTCATCAGCTTGGATTTCCTTTAATAACTGATCCGGATTGTGTCTGCTTTCACTCATACGGTCATCTCCTTGTACAAAAACATTATATAGAATAATACGTAAATTTCAGAAAAGCATTTTAGCACTGACATTAAAATCGCATAAAGATTATACCACCTTTTCTTCTTTTTTTCCATTCGGGCGTATAGCCGAAAGCAGAAAACGCTCCAAAAAATCATGCAATTTTTCGACAAATAGACTCTTCATACAATTAATGTCATTTTGCCATATCACTCTCGCTGGTTTCTCAATCGTGTTGATGGGATGTACCGCAATGTCTATAGAGCCTGGAGTAATGCCACTTTGCTTTATTTGAAAGGATAAGGAACAATACTCATCTTTCAAAATATCGTTGGAATTTTCTATGATAAAGCCAAAATCAAGTTTATTATTTTCCAGCCCATTTATTATTTCACTTACAGAACCGTAGAACAGGTTCAGCTCATAGTTTGAGTATTCGCTTGAAAATTGTTCTAATAGATCTGCAATAGAATCTATGATTGCAGGTGTTTCAAATCCAATCCTAAGCTTAGAATCTGAAATAAGTTTTTGGGATTGATTTCCCTTGAGAAATTTATCCAGCTTTTCCATAAGAAAATAACCATAAATAAATGCTGCCAATACCACTATAAGTAAAACAAAGTCTTTCATATCACCAACTTCTTTCAAAAATTAAATATGAAAACATTTTTGAATATGTTTCGTCTCCCCAAGAACAAGCATGGTACTGTCCTTTAACAACTGCGTATCGGAACTTATTTTCAAATTCATAATATCATTTGTTTTCAGCGCCATAATATTGATGTTATATTTTTTTCGTATATCCAACTGACCGATTGTTTTTCCTATCCATTCTCCCGGTATAGATATTTCAAAGATTGCATGTTCTTCATCTAGTTCTATGTAATCGAAAATATGATCAGCACTATAACGGATCGCAACCATATCGGCAACCTGCCTTTCGGGATAAACAATTTCATCTGCGCCGTTTCGTAAAAGAAATTTTGCATGAACATCACGAGCGGCACGAGACACCACTATTCTTGCACCGAGTTCCTTCAAAAGGGACGTTACTTCCAATGAATTCTGAAAGTCATCTCCGATAGCCACAATACAAACATCAAAATTTCCAACACCAAGCGAACTTAAAAAATCCTCATTAGTCGCATCCCCAATCTGAGCGTTGGTTACAAAGGGGAGTACAGCATCAACTCGAGTATCTTTTTTATCTACCGCCATCACCTGATGATGCAATTCATCTAATTTTATAGCAATATGCCGTCCGAATCTTCCCAGACCGATAAGTAATATTGATTTCATTTTTTTATTCTCCTTAACCTACTGTAATTTTTTCCTGAGGATATTTTGAACCGTTAGGCTTTTTTTCAGAAACGGTGGCAAAAATCAAGGTCAATCCTCCCACTCTGCCAAAAAACATCAAGCAAATCAAGATTATATGGGAAAAACCCCCCAGGTCAGGAGTTATTCCCAGCGATAACCCTACCGTCCCGATTGCCGACGCCGTCTCAAACAAAGCGGTCATAAGTGGAATATCTTCTGTTCTGCAAATTACCATTCCTCCGACAAGGAATAAAACGATATACATTAAAAAAATCGTAGCTGCATTTCTGATAGTGCCATCCGGAATTTGTCTGCCGAAAAAATGGGTGTGTTCCTTTTTTCTAAATACAGATAATGCCGATGAAACGAGAACTGCAAGAGTTGTCGTTTTCATACCACCTGCAGTGGAACCGGGCGAGCCACCGATGAGCATCAGCATAATGATAAGCATTTGCCCAACTTCACTGAGTAAAGTCAAATCTGCCGTATTGAATCCTGCTGTTCTCGGCGTAACGGATTGAAACAAAGAAACCCATACTCTTTCTGTAAGAGGCACATTTGAAAACTCAAAATAAAAAAAGTAAAGAGCCGGTAAGAATATCAATATTCCTGTTACCATAAAAATCACCTTGCTTTGCATCCGGTATTTTTTAAAATGCCATTTATGATTCTTTATATCCTCCCAGGTAAGGAATCCAATACCTCCTGCAATAATCAGCATCATAATTACAAGATTTACAATCGGCTGTACAGAATAAGAGGTCAACGAGGAAAAAGGGGCTCTTATACCGATTAAATCAAATCCTGCATTGCAAAAAGCAGAAATAGAATGGAACAGTGAATACCATATTCCTTTCCAAAACCCAAAGTCCCTGCAAAAAACAGGGGCTAAAAGAACCGCACCAATGATTTCGATAAGAATAGTAGTCCGAATAATAAATTGCGTTCTCCGCACAATACCACCCACCGTTGGAGCTGAAATTGCCTCTTGCATGGTACTTCGCTGCATCAACCCGATTTTGCGTCCGGAAACAACAGCAATCGCAATAGCAATCGTAATAATTCCCATACCTCCGATTTGAATCAGCAGTAAAATAACTCCTTGGCCAAATAAAGACCAGTAGGTTGCCGTATCATAAACAACCAGTCCCGTCACACAAACCGCAGAAGTTGCGGTAAACAAAGCATCCAAAAAGGAGGTACACTGACCGCTTTTTGTAGCAATCGGCAGCATCAAAAGCAGACTGCCTAAGAGAATCACGGATAAAAATCCTAAACTAATCACTTGAAATGATGTTATATGTCGATGTCTTGATCTGTTTGTCTGTTGCATAACTATATCCCCATAATCTTAATTTCTTTTTTATATTGCTTTATTCTATCTTTATTTGTATTAAATGGGCGTAAATAAGTTTGTTTTGAAATTAAGATTGTATAAAGATGAGCAGAAGTTACTCTTTGATTCCAATTAAAAAGACGATAATCAATTCAATGTGTGTAAAATGATTATCGTCTTTCTTTTTTCATAAACACCACAAACTTCGTTAAAGCTGATTTTTACAAAACCCCTAAAAAGTTTATAGAGCCAAAATTATTCTCGCTACCGCAAGTGACAGCGAGCTAAGCGGCATCCCACTGACGATCGGAGAGAACAGCTTGTCGAGATCTACCGTCGCATACGTTCCTATCCACATGGAGGATCCCACGAATACGCACACAACCGAAATGCTTCCCCTCGCTCCCAGAATCATTGCCGCAACAATCACGAGAACGTGCATCGAAGTCGTCGATATGTTCCAATACTGAATATATCCAAGATATGAGAATGCAAAAACAGTCTCGGAAATTGCTTATTAAGCCACCTTAAAATATTTCCATATGTTCCGAGATTTTCCCGATATACGGGACGATCTGGCGATTCGCGAGATTTTTTCTCGAAGGAATTCTAATTTTGCACGCAAAAAAAAAAATACTTTTGGCCGAAATATGCCATCTCATAAGAGCATTGCCGACTTGAAACAATCGTTTCTCTATGAAAACATAATTCGCACTTATGCTTTTATATATATGCATGACACACTGTATTAGTCTAGCTCTATTGAATCTGAAATATAGTACTTAAATTTATTGTTATTACAATACTTTTTAATCTTAGATATTAATTTTTTATCCTTCGTATATTCTAACAGATACACTCTCATTCCATCTTTTTTGCATAACTTTACATAATTTGAGAAATATTTATGTACATCCTTCGGTTGCTTACCGAATGTGTTTTTGTTAAATAGAATCCTACTCCAGACAGACTCCTGATTAACAGCTGTCATAATGCTCTTCATAGTTCCGTATTGACTTTTATATTTTTTTACGAAAACATCGCCACCATTAATAATAACTTCTTTTTTAAGTGACTTGATATTTCTTAATATTTTAACAAGACCAACAAAATTTTTCTTTGTTTTAGCATAGCAATAAACATCGCAATTATCTATAAAGAACCCATCCACGCCTTTTTTTAATAACTTTCCAGATAATCCTTTTATAAACTTCTGCCATTCTAGGCTAGAAACATCGATCCATTTCTCTTCATCCCAGTTTTCATAATCACCTATCGCAAGATGCTCATAATCCTTGTAATACTTTCTAAAGTTCTCAATAGAACCGACATTCAAATACGTATTAACCTTAACGCCTTTTTTATGCAAGGTCTGAATGTCTCTCTTTGAAAAATATTGAGCATCTATGACCACTTCTTTGTAATCATAGAGTTTTTTCATTTCTGATGCATCTATGCTCAAGAAGACACCATATTCTTTTTTCTTTTTATTAATATTTGAATGTTGCTTATTCCTTGCGGTTACCGGTACTTTAGTTATCACTGTGCTTGTTGAGGCTTCGGTTGTAGCGAACAATTGTGTGCCCTGTGGTACAGCGTTAAGAACCAGGATCATTGTCAATAGAAATATCAATATTTTCCTACGCATTGTACTATCCTTTCCTTTCTGTTTATTTAATCTCGCCTTGTAACTCTGCGGCGGGACGAATTCCCATATTTCCCGAAATCTGCCGGTACTCAAGCGGAGAAAAATCTGATGCTGAGTGAACACCGGATTTTATCAATGTGACCTCGTCACAGAAGCAAGCTGGGGACAGACCTAAAATGCTCTCGATGCAAGCCCACGCCACGCTGGATGTGCTCCAAGTGGTTCCGTTATGGCTTTTCCCGGCATCTTTGGATGAATCTATTCCGTCCTCCATACAAATCAGATTCACTCCAAAATCCTGCATTACTTGTAATGTTGCAAGTACATCTGCCGCATTTCTTCCAAATCTGGAAAGTTTAAATACAAGAACATAAGATACTCCATCTTTTCCTGACTTAATATCCTCCATCATCTGATTAAATGAAACTCTTCCCTCTATTGATTTGCCGGATTTTCCTGCATCCTCATACTCACCGGCAATTTCATATTCATTATAGTCGCAGAACGCTTTCATTTTTGTTTTCTGTGCATCCAGAGAATAGCCATCTATCTGCATGGTTGTCGAGACACGGGTGTATAAATATACTTTGATTTTCTCTTTCTTCAATTTACGTATCACCTCCAGGAAGTGCCGAAACTGCCGACAGATTGATGCTAGCTAATGTATCCATCTGCCTGATTGCCAAATTTCTAAGCAATATAAGTCTTTCTGATTGAGGTTTCCCCTGCTCAATTAAAATAGCATTATAACTTTCCATATTTGCCAACACCAACAACTGATTTAAATTTGCATCATCACGCACATTCCCCTTTTTACCCGGATTATTATTTTTCCATTGCTTTGCAGTCTGACCAAATAACGCAACATTTAAAAGATCTGCTTCACTGGCATATGTATAAGCAATCTGTTCCGGTGTTAGCTCTGGTGGAATCAAATTTTCCTTCACCGCATCCGTGTGAATACGATAGTTCACCTTTGATAAAGCTCTGTTCAAGTTCCAGTCCAATGAAAGTCGACTATTTTCATCTTGTTTTAACCTGCGGTAATCTTTCATAATATACAGTTGAAATTCCGGAGAAATCCATGTAGCAAATGCCATTGCAATATCGCTATGTGCATAAGTTCCTCCACCATATCTGCCTGCTTTTGACACTATTCCAATAGCATTGGTCTGTTCAATCCATTTGGTTGGCGTCATAACAAACCTGTTTAATCCTGCCTCACTTCTAACCGCCTCGAATTGCACACGGTTAAAATCTGGATTATGAAGTTCTTCCCAAACAGCCAAAAACTCAACTGTATTTCTGTTTCGCATCCAGTTCTGAATGACAAATCTGGGATCATTATCATTTCTATATTTTGCAATATCTGTCAACGAAATATATTCATTTTCAAAATCTTTCGTGTAAATCCCAATATCAATTCCTTTTGCGTGAATAATTTCCCTAACTATTTTATTTGCCATCTCTATTCCTCCACCATGTTCTCCATCTGTTCCAACTTCTGCAAGGCTTTCATATACGCCATCAATCTTTTATACTGCGCATCTCCAAGGCTGTGAATCTGCTTTAAAATCTTAATATCCGACCTGGTAACTTCATAATCCATATCTGCATCTTTATATTCCGGATCAATTCCTTTTCCAGTCAAAAGCTGTTCGGGAGTAATCTCCAATGCATCACATATAGACAACAGACAGTCCGCTTTGGGATTCGTCTTTTTCTTCTTCCAGTCACTGATGTTACTTGTTGCAATCCCGGTCCTTCTTGAGAGTTCCAACTGCGTTATGTTCTTCTGCTCCATCACACAAAAAATTCTTTCACTGATAATCATGATTTTTCCTCCATCAACATTCCGTACATATCCGTATTTATAAATTTATTCATCCGTCTATACGGTTATAGTATCATGCTGCAACTTTTCTTTCAATTGAGATTTTTGTATTTCTGAACTTTGTTATATTCTTCTCTTTATATAGCTCCGTGTACAACTGTCTTATTCTTTCCCTACGAAGATAAAAATCCGGATCAGGCAAATTATCCAAGTCCATTGCTTCCGCATACTTTGCTACCATTTCTCCAATAAAATTTGCTAAATTGCTCCATACATCTCTTTCTTTTAAAACCACTTTATTCTTAACCATAATTAAAATCCCTTCTGACATTGTCATTGAAATCCATCGTATCCCATCCATAGTGATGTTTCTTCACTTCCTGATCATGTCGGCCCATTAGCCTGCGGTTTTCAACAGAATTCTTTCTTCGAACCACTTTGCGGTAGATGCAATTCTGCCAAAAACAGGCGTTTTACCAGTAACAAAATGTCAATAGTTTTTTAATTACTTTTTCAAAAAAGGCAAAAAAATAAAGCGTATAGTTTATTTCCATACGCTCTATCTCGCCTTTCATATTAAATTTTGAATTCTGCCAACTGAAATTTTCATGTGCTCAACAAATTGAATTTGCCGCTATCTCCATTATACCATAATATAATAGCCGTTCGCTTTAGGAAAGCTGCAGATTATCCGGCGTAGTGGAGCAGGACGATGTTCATGTCTTTCGGCCGCCATTGTGGGTTATGCGATTGCCTTGAGGTAAATGAAAAGGGATAGGATCGCGGTAATCGCTTCCGTGATCCAAAACGCATTCCAGACACCAACTGCTCCGAAAAGCCTGCTGAGTAAAAGTGCAACCGGAATGATAAGCACTACATACCGACAAAGGGAAATCAATAATGAAGGTGTGCCTTTTCCAAGTCCCTCCAATGCGCCGGAAGATGTAACGGAAACCGCAGAAACGATAAACCCAGCACCGATAATACGCAGGGCCGTTTCCCCGGCTTGAATCGTTGCTTCTGTGTGGGTAAACAGCCCCATAAGCTGGCTGGGGATCAGAAGGCATATCACTGTTCCAAGTACCATAATGATACCGCTCATGCACAAGACGATCTTATAAATCTGACTGACCCTTTTGTTCTCGCCTGCGCCGTAGTTATAGCCGATCAGGGGGCGCATTCCCTGTACAACGCCATTCGCCGGCAGATAGATGAAAGTCTGTAATTTGTAATAGATTCCCAAAACCAAAATATACACTTCAGAATATGCTGCTAAAATAGCATTGAGCGCCGAAATCAAAAGAGACGGAAGCGCAAGATTCAAGGTGGCAGGAATGCCGATTGAATATAGCTTCCATACCATTCCTTTTCCGGGCAGAATGTGCTGTCTGCGAATATGTACGCGGATTGGCCGCACAAAATAAACAACCAGATAAATCGCCAGCGTCAGAGCTTGCCCGATGCCGGTTGCCAGCGCAGCACCTTCGATTCCCATTGCCGGGAATGGGCCATAGCCAAAAATCAGAATGGGGTCGAAGACAATGTTTGTGATGCACCCACACATCAGGCTTATCATGGTTGTTTTCATGTTTCCTACTGCCTGGAATATTTTCTCGAATGTTACACCAACAATGATAACCAATGTAAAAGCGAATGCAACAACACAATAGCGACCGCCAAGTTCAATCACTGTCTCGGATGAAGTGAACATTCCTAAAAAAGCTGGCATCATTGCGATACAGCAGACTGTCATGACAACGCCATGAATCACGGCAAGCACAAGCCCCTGCGTAGCAGCCCGATCCGCTTCCCTGTTATCTCCAGCACCCAGATAGAAGGCGATGACTGCGTTTATTCCAATGCCAAATCCAATTCCGACAGCATTGATGACATTTTGAACCGGGTAAACCAGGGATAATGCCGTCATAGCTTCCTCGCTGATCTGCGAGACGAAAAAGCTGTCGATAATGTTGTATAGGGAATTGACCATCATGGAAAGCACCATGGGTAGTGCCATAGACAGCATCAGCGGCAGTACCGGCTTTTCTTTCATAAAAGTTTCATTCATTCGTGATTGCCTCCAGTGTTTCTTTTTTTCTGCCTGCTCGAAAGATCAGAAGCGCCAGAACGAATGTTGCCGTTTCTGTCACAGGGAAGGACAGCCAGATTCCTGTTATCTTCAGAAGTTTTTCCAGGCCCCGCATGAATGGAATGAGCAGCAGAAACTGCCGCAGCAGCTGGATCAGCATACTTGGAATGACCTGTTCTGTGGCCTGGAGATAGGTGGAGATCATGGTAGACCATCCGCAGAATAGGTAACTGACCGACATAATCCGCATTGCGGATATTCCAAAGGAGCGCATGGCTTCCGACGCCGTAAATAATCCCAAAAGCTGCGCCGGAAAGAGAATTATGGTCAATGTTCCCAGTATCATCATACCGGAGACCAAAACGGTTCCGTGTCGGAAGGCGGAGTGCAGCCTCTCTCTGTTGCCCGCACCGTAGTTAAACCGCATAATAGGCAAACAGCCCTGGATTAAGCCGTTCACCGTCATAACGATCAACTGCTGTACCTTAAAATACGCACCAAAGAAAGCGATTACCGTATTGGAATAGGCGACCAGAAAAAAGTTTACAAAAGTCACCATAAAAGAACTAAGGGCATTCATAATGAAAGACGGTAGTCCAAGAGCGAAAATACGGCCAATCAGCCACTTTTGCAAATGAAATCCTTTGATCTTGATCTGCACTTTCTGCTTCTTGCCCAGCAGCAAGGCAAATGCCAAAATCATGGATAACAAATAGCCCGCAACAGTAGCCACTGCAGCACCACGGATTCCCATAGCCGGAAAAACACCAATACCAAAAATTAGAAGTGGGTCGAATATAAAATTAACGACCACTCCTGCAATCTGGAACCACATGGGAGCAACCATGTTCCCGGTAGCCTGTATCATCTTCTGGATTGCGATATGCACCATATTGGGAATTTGCATGAACGAACATACGCTCATATAGGCAATACTCAGCTGATAAATTTCTTCATTATTTGTGAATGCCCCAAAGTAGGATTTCATAATCAATAATGACAGAAGATTGAACAAAGCACCAATTCCAAAGGCCAGTAACAATCCATGTGTGACGGTGGTATTTGCCTCATCCTGCTTTTTCTCCCCAAGATACCCTGCAATCAGTACATTCACGCCGACACCGATCCAGATAGACGCCGCATTCATCAGTGTTGTAATCGGGAATGACAGAGAGACAGCTGTTAGTGCATTCTCACTCAACCGCGCTATAAACGCACTGTCTATCATATTATAGGAATATTGCAGGAACATGGAGATTAGCGGCGGCATCGACATTTGCCAAATGAGCCTTCCAACAGGAGCAACCGCCATTTTATTATTGGTCTGCATACTTTCCCTCCTCTCCACAAATTGTCCGGTGCAAAAAAAAATGCGCCGGACAGCGGGACATTACATCCGAACAATATCGTTTTGTTTGCGTGCTGCGGGCTGGCTTCCTGGGCCGGATACCCCAATGCAATCGCCCCGACGCTAAGCCCGTACACTATGGCGCGTCTTGATAAGAGACAAAAAAATATTTTCCATACAGATATAGTCCGCCATTCTGCTAACACTTCCGAGATACGGACAACAAAAAAAGCCACACAACTATCACAAAATAGCTGTGTGGCAAAAAGATGACCGAATCCGGAAAAGTCCACCAAAATTTTACGTTAAATATTTTAACAAACTTGAAGTAGACTGTCAAGCATCAATAATTCTTGAGTTTCCGCATTTTTAAACTTCTGTTTTCTCTACCGATATCTCTCTGGTTAATGCCTAAAATTGTCTGATACAGGCTTATTTCGACTTCTTACTAACCATGGATTTGTTTTTAATACTTTTCCTGCCCAGTCACCACAGCTTGTCATTTGCTCAATCATCGGTTTTTGCATATCTGTATGATGGTCAAGCAAAATCAAAGAAATTTTCTGTTTAATCAATGTCGTCATGATGCCTGTTACATAGTGATAATTTCCAGAATCCCAAAAATGAATTTCATGAATGCCATAGGGCGCAATTCTCGCTCTGATTTCTTCTGCACGTTTGGAACAATATAAATCACATTCCGTAATATCAGAACAGTCCATCCAATGCACTTTATCATTCTTTGGAATCTTCTCGTCACAATATACATGTGAAAAATCTAAAATCAGATGATTTGTTGTCATATTTCATTTCCCCTTGCCTTCATCTCACAATCTAATGTTTCAAGCTATCGTTTTACAGATCCGTGTATTCCATTTCTCTTTTTTTCGTTCGCATTCCCATTCTCTCATAAAATCTCTCTGCTGAAGTATTTCCTGTCCATACATTCAATGTCACTTCATAGCACCCCCGTTGCTTTGCTTCGTTTTTTACATATTCAAACAGCCTTTCACCAATATGCTGCCCCCGCACTTCTTGATCAACACATAAATCATCGATATAGAACGACTTAAACGGCACCATATTATTTGAAACAGGCTGCTCCTGTAATTGGCAAAATGCATACCCTACACAAACATCGGCTTCATCCACCGCAACATATATTGGCTTTTCTTCATTTTTTAAAAGCTCTCTCAATTCGTCTATCGTATATTTTGTTGTACCTGGGATAAAAATATCAGGTCTTATATCTGCATGAATTTGCAGTACCTGTTCTAATAACTTTAAAATTCTCGGAATATCTTTTTCTTTTGCGTCTCTGATCATCATTTTCTCTCCTCCATCAACATCTCCTGATACCTGGCAGTCTCATACGCTTTAATTCTTTCCACCACCGGTTTCAATCTATCATCTGTAATCCGCTCCAATATCCTCATCCGCTTCGGCGATATACCTTCCTCTGACTTACACTTCTCATAATCTTCCGTTTCCATATGCCAGTAATGAAATTCTCCTTTATAATACCGTGATAGCTTCTGTGCAATCAGTATACCTTCCGGATCCAGATCTACTGATTTCACGAAATTTGCAGGTGAATCTGGAATATAAACAAGAGAAAAAATTTTTTTCAACTCCATTTGCACTCCATTTGGTCTTTTCAACTGCCCACAAAGCCTTTATTCATGGGCTTTTTCTGCAATTTTTCAAGCTACTCAAACTCGGCAAGCTCAAAGAATAAGTTTGACAATATTTATTTTGAGAACACTGCATCATTTCTGGAAAGAAGATACACACAATACTGATTCATACTGATACCTTCTCTCTGAGAATGTTCTGCCAGTGATCTGTGCAGGCTTCTCGGGATTCTCAATTTAAACTGTCCAGAATAGTTTTCCAGACTGTCTGGCTCATGAATCTCTACACCATTCTCTAATGCAGCTTCAATCCATGCTTTTTTTGCATCCAGTGCATTTGCTACCGCACTCTCCACTGTCTCACCACAAGTAATGCAGCCAGGCAAATCCGGATAAGAAACTACAAATCCGCCTTCATCCTTGTCTTCCACAATTTCCATACGATAGGACATTGCCATATAATCATTCAGCATCTTCATCATTCTTCGCCTCGCTTTCTACAATCTGCCTTACCATTTCTACATATACTTTCTTGATTGGTTCATGCTTTGGTATTGTAATTGGCATACACCATTGCTTTCTGAAAGTGAATGACTGCTTCCACTTCTTGGTGCATTCATTTCGTATCCGTAGCTTTCCAATACCTCCCATTTGCATTATATATGGTGTCATATATGGTGTCAATATTCTATTGTTCATTCCAAAATATTTCATTTTACTTCTATTTCATAACCATCTAAAAACTGTCTGCAAAATCCAGTGCTGCATCCATATCAGCTTCTTTCTCCCAGTCCAGATTATCTTCTGCGATCTCTCCATCCGTTTTCTCCATTGTTAGTGTTCTGTCCGGCAGATTACTTTCTCCTACCGATTCTTTTACAAACGGTACAAGCATTTCCATATTCTCATAATCCTACCTCATACTTTCTTGACTTTTATTTTTGACTTTGTCCCAAATTCGGAAAAAACTTATATCTGTATCAGCTAAAATGTTGATACATAAAAAATGGCAGTCGTGTAAAAAAAGCAAAATTTTATGCACTCTGGCAGCTATCTTTGTTATTTCTCCTGCTCCGGTAACATTTCTTTTTGCTTATTTTGCCCTAAATGCCCTTAATTTCCTGATTCATATTTAATTGTAACTGTTTATAATCTATATCTGTTTCTTCAAAAGGTATTCTTTCTTCTGGATCTACAGGGCAAAAATCTTCTTCCTTAACTGCAATATCCTGATAATAAAACTCACCATTGTACTGCTTCAGAAGGAAACCTTTATCTGTCATATTTCTGAAAAAGTTGGATTTACCATGCCCCTGTCTGCCATTCTCTTTACAGTATTCCTCATACATATGGAACACTTCACTTCGTTTCAGACGTTTTCCTTTGGCACGCACCAATGACTCATCAATAAAAGCACAGATACTATCTGACGTCCGTTGCACTTCTCTTACACATTCTTTGCTGTGTTCGCTCTCCGTGAACTTTCCCTGTTCGTACAGATTTTTCAATGCAATCATCGCCATATGAATTGCATAATCGGATTCTGCCTGTACCTTTTCCTTTAAGTGCAGATCTTTTTCACCACTTTTTACTACCCGGTTCATATCAAGAATCAGTAGTCTACGGTAAAAAGCATCTGACTTATCCTCAAGATTCTGCGGCATTTCATTGGTAGAAAAAAGCAGCTTCGCATAAGAGTGGAAATGAATTGCATCCTGTCCTTTTTTCTCATAAATCAGTGTGTCCTCACCGACTGCTTTCTTTAATACATCTGTGTTCTCCATTGCTTTGCATGGAATATCTGCACAGGCATTTAACAGCTTTCCATACATTCCAGTCGCATAGAATCGTTTATTTAAATCCTGTAAAGAAATACTGGACATATTGGTGATTCCAACTACATGCTGGATCAGCGATACTGCCACAGACTTTCCGGTTCCACCATTTCCTTTCAGTGTAAGGAATTTCTGAAACTGCGTATCCTGTGTCATGCAGTATCCAAAATACTCCCAGAATGTCTGCTGTTCTTCTTTGTTAGGAAGAGACGATGCCAGATACTTTTTTATATTTTCTCCACCTTGTAACACCTGCTCACAATCTTCTGGATAATAGGGAAATGGTATCTGATTGATTGTCAGATAATCTGGATTGTGTTCCAACATTTCGCCTTTAACCGGATCATAATATCCATTTTTGAAATTGATCCACCGCACAGGTTGTTTATTTAGTTCATATGCCTCTCGGTGAACTTTTGGCTGTGCGATCAGTAGATTATAGATTCTTTTGATCACTCCACTCTGTACCTGATCACGATAGATCAGCTTCTGGATACGGTATTTCATTCTTACACCATCATGGTCTTCCAGGAAAACACCATGCTCATAATAATACGGTGTGATTCCCACCACAAAAAACTGAACATTCTCCACCAGGTAATCTACAATCTCCATATCCCGGACACCTTTCACATTCCCTTTTGCATCAAATAAGTGAAAACGGCTCAGTTCCGGTTCTTCTTTCGGATCTCGCTCAAACCGAAGAATATACTGTTCCAGTAATTTCTCAACTTCTTTCTGATTATCCAGTTTGCCAAGGTACTCCTTCTCTTTGAACAACTGCCAGCCTGCTTTTCCGTCAAGACCAGCGTCTTTGAAAAATGTCTGTAACTTATCATTCATCCACTTCACCGTACAGGCAGTCACATAATGATAGGCACTCTGACAGCTTCCAGTAAACTGAATAGATCTCATTTCCTCTATAAAGGAATCTGCACTGAAATAATATCCGTCATCTTCCTGCACCAGACAAAGTGCCTGATAACCTGACATCACAATATTCAACGCTATATCCTGATTGTCCACCAAAAAGATATAGGTCTGTGCTGTCCCTTCTGGATTGGTTTCCATATAATGCTTCAAAAACTTCTTGTTCAAACTTATCACTTCCTTTCAGGCAAAG
>ENA-ORUL01000348-ORUL01000348.1-human-gut-metagenome-genome-assembly--contig:-NODE-348-length-40352-cov-14.651537_pt1 | contig 40352 bp, 29 predicted proteins | sample MGYA00242084_ERZ509219 | MGnify/ENA primary metagenome ERZ509219 (study PRJEB26280, sample SAMEA2338792) | human gut metagenome | biome: human gut; feature: human-associated habitat; material: faeces...
TGATCGTTATGGGAATATTGAAAAAAACAGGGAAATTTACTGTAGTCGGTGTCAGTTCGTGTTTATCATTGATGAATTCAATAACTTCCTGTATATTACTCACTCCGTATACCGACAAGTGATTGACTACTGCCGCTTCCCGTGCGTTTTGCAAAGGAACGATTAACCCGGTAAATCCTTCTTCCCGTGCTTTGATAGCTATGGGCAAAGCTCCTTTGATGGGTTGGATTGTTCCATCGAGGCTGAGTTCTCCCATTATCATATAGCGAGATAGTTTCTGGGATGAAATAGTCTCGCTGGCAGCCAACATTCCGATAGCCAATGGCAGATCGTAAGATGAGCCCTCCTTGCGGATATCTGCCGGGGCCATGTTGATAACAATATTGCTGGTAGGCATCTTGTACCCGGTTACTTGCAGGGCAGACAGAATACGCTGGTGGCTTTCTTTGACTGCTGAGTCGGGAAGGCCTACCATGTAGAACATGCATCCTCGTGAACTGTTGACTTCTATAGTGATGAGGGTTGCTTCAATGCCTTGTACAGCCGCTCCGAATACTTTTATAAGCACGTGTTTCTAATGATTTTGAGGTTAGTGACTCGATTTTAGCGTTTAGTTCTTCCGGATTTCTTTTCTTCGGTTTTCAGTAATTCTTTTAGTTTATTGGTAAGTGCTTCTCCTTTGATGTCTCTTGCCAGAATTCTGCCAGTTGGCGAGATCAGGATATTGGTTGGTAGCGTCAGTATTGCATACTGCTTGGCTGTTTCTGAGCTTAAACCGGTAAAATCGCATACTTGCTCCCAATTCAGGCTATCTTTACTGATGGCTGTTTCCCATGCTTTCTTATCTATATCAAGCGATATGCCTAATATGGCAAAGTTCTTGTTTCTCTTATATTCCTTATTTAGTCTTTTCAGCTCTGTATTGGTTTCGGATGATTGGTCACACCACGAAGCCCAGAAATTAAGTAGAAGATATTTGTCTCTGAACTTTTCAGCTGAACGTGATAACTTCTCACCTTTTTTATTGGGTAAACTAAAATAAGGAGCAGATTTACCAACAGTCACTTTTTCCAGTTGATCAATATAGTCGCTGATATTTTCAATATAAGGACGATCAAGGAGTGCTCCCGTCATGCTTTCGGTTATTTCTTTTATTTTGGTATAATCCGGCTGTGGCGTCTGCACAAAATATTTGTCGAGGAGATAAATGCTGGCCAGTGAGGAGTTGTGTTGGCGGATAAATGTTTCGGCTTTTTCCTGCATCATTTTATTGGATGCCTGACCCAAACTCTTCTGTTCTTTCATAAAAAGACTCAAGCTTGTGTTCGGTTCATTGCCATCTATGTCCAAATGGCTGAGATCATTGGCATTTCCCTTTATCTTAATTTGGTTTCCTTTGTCCAGGAAGAGCGGATACTCTACATTCCCGTTTATCAGGAGTACAGTTGCTGTGAGCGTATCGATTACTGTCGAATCTACGTTGAGATTATAGCTAAACTTACCTTCTTGTGCATAAATAGTATCTATGCGATCATATAGAGCGTCTGTTCCATATAAGTAGAGTGTGTCGTTAGTCAGTCCCTTAAGTTCACCTTCCAGACTGATTTGGGTGCTGTTGCTTTTACAGGCAAACAGGCAAAACACGGTAATAAATAGAATCCCTATCTTTCTCATTCTTATTTCTTTTCTGCGAAAGTAAGGGTTTTGTAGATAAAAAAAAAGAATTGCCCGCCATTTATGTGGAGGACAACTCCTTTTTTATATTTTTCTCAATTAAGTCTCGCTTATTTTACGATGTTCATGAAATCAGAATTCGTATAATATTTAGCGAACTCAAGGTCTGTAGCAGCTTTCTTAGCCAAAGCCGGGTTCTTAGCTACAGCGCTCTTCAAGCTGCTTGTCAGCATAGAAGTGTTGTTAGTTCTTGCACCCAGAACAGCCATCAGATAGTCTGTGTAAGCATCCGGAGTTGAGATACCAGCCAAAGTGTTTTTAGCTTTGTTGTAGTCCTTAGCCAGGATCTGTGCCAAAGCAGCACTGTTTGTTTTAGTGTCTCCAAATGCGTTTACTGCTCTTTCGTATTGTCCCTGAGCTACGTACAGGTTACCCAATGTTTCGTTCAGTTCTTTAGCACCGGCAGCTTTACCTAAGTATGACTCAGCAGCAGCTTTGTCACCCTTAGCCAGAGCGATCAAACCTAAGTTCATGTTTACTTCAGGAGCAGCTTTAATGCTTTCTGCCTTTTTCACGTATGATTGAGCCTTGTCCAAATCACCTGCTTGATAAGCCAGTTTACCCAAGTTGTTGAATGCACGGTAGTCATTCGGGAACTGCTGAGAAGCTTTTGTATAGATGTCAGCCTTCTTTGCTGGGTCGTTAGTCAGTGTAGCAGCATACAGGATTTCTTCCAGATTCAACTGTTTCGGATCTGTTGCAGCCAGATTAGCGATTTCTTCATCAGACTTACCGATGATTTCATAGTTCAAAGTCAAACGAGAACGACGCAACTGCGGCAGGATTTCGTCAGCCAAAGTTTTGTATACAGAAGAGATGTTTTTGATTTCTGTCTCTCTTTGTTCCGGATCCTGATACATAGACAGAACACGAAGAATCAGTTCTTTATCCTGAATGTTTGATTTAGAAACCAGTTCCTGGAAACCTTCCCAGTCCTGAGCAGTATATTTAGCATCAACCGGAACTTCGATTTTAGCTTTCTTCAGGTCTTTATTGATCAGTTTAGTTGTGTTACCTTCACGGTTCTCAGCCAAACCTGTGTTCAGTTTCACACCACCATCAGGAGAAGCATAAGCCGAAATTTCGATATTGCTGATCTTTTTGTTTTCTGCATCGTTTACGTTAGCAACTTCCTTGTTGAATTCCTTAGCGGTTTTCAATTCGCTTGAACGGATGTTAGCCTGTTGGATAAGGAACATGATGTTAGCGTTGTGTGCTTCTTTGATGATACGTTGGAAAGCGTCGTCACCCAAAGCCGGATTAGCGCTGCTCAAAGTATTGTTAATCAATTCAGAAGTAGAGATCACACCGTCTGCGATCTTCACTGCAGGGATAGCGATTGTTTTTTTTCCAACTTTTGCGTTGAATTCAAGGTACAGTTCAGACTTAGCCATTTCAGGAACATAGTCGAATGTAGTTTTCATCGTGTAATTACCACCCATCTTGTAAGAGATAGTCTGGTCGTTACCTTCTACCTTTTCACCCTGGAATACAGCAGGCTGTCCTTTCACTTGTCCACCTTCCCATTTCAGGACCGGAGTTACTTCAACAACTGCGTTCTTTTTGAAATACTTTTCAGGGAACTTTCCGTTGATAGTCACAGGAACTTTACCACCTACAGCTTCCAGTACCTGAGGAGTCGTAGTGAAGTAATCAGATGACAGTGCACCCATTTTGTTGCTACATGATGACAATGCAACAACCAATGCCATAAGTAAAGGCAAATACAACTTCTTGATCATTTTAGGTATAAATTAAATGTTTGTAATTGAAATTTTGTCTATTCAATACGCATCTGTGGATTGCCCATAAATGCCACGCAAAGATATTAATTCTTATACATTTAGGCAAATACACCCTTAATTTTATTATAATTTAATGAAAACTGTCGCATTCCTGAGCTGTTCAGCACTATTTCTCTCTCTAAATAACGCCAAACCAGACTTTATTGTTTATTGAAATGCCTTTTTTCTTGCCGATATTTGATGTTGCGCGGATGGTGTTCTATGATTTCACTTCGCAGCATATTACGGTCGATATGTGTGTAAATCTCGGTGGTCGAAATTGATTCATGTCCGAGCATACATTGAATAGCTCTCAGGTTGGCGCCTCCTTCAAGAAGGTGGGTTGCGAAAGAATGCCGGAATGTGTGTGGACTGATGTTTTTGGTGATACCTGCCATATCGGCCAGTTCTTTGATAAGATGAAAGATCATGATACGTGATAGGTGTGTTCCCCGTCTGCTTAAAAACAGATAATCCTCATAATCTTTTTTTATGTTAATCCGGTTTCGATCCATGAAATAGTATTTTATTTCCTGAATGGCTCTGGGGGAGATGGGCACCAATCGTTGTTTACTACCTTTTCCTTCTACTTTAATGAATCCTTCATTAAAATAAAGATCTGATAGTTTTAAGTTGGTTAATTCCGAAACCCGTAAACCACAGCTATAGAGTGTTTCCAATATTGCCCGATTTCGCTGTCCCTCATTTTTGCTCAGATCTACAGTTGAGATGATACGGTCTATTTCCTCTACAGTCAATACTTCCGGTAGTTTAAAACCAATCTTGGGACCTTCCAGTAATTCACTCGGATCAGCTTCTATATAATCGGCCATTATCAGAAAATGGAAGAAAGACTTGATGCCGGAAATGATGCGTGCCTGTGACCGGGCATGGATACCGATATCATGCAGTCCGGCTGCAAAACGCTGAAGGTCTTTCAGGCTGATTTCCAGTATATCCACACCTTCGGCCGATAAAAAGTTCAATAGCTTGTCCAAATCCGTCAAATAAGCATCCAATGTGTTTTTGGATAATGACTTTTCCAGTTTCAGATACTGTTGGTACTTTTTGATAATCAACCCTTGCACATCCTTCTTTTTTGTTTTTTCGTCTAATTTCATTTCTTTTTTCTACCTTTGCATCTTGAAATATTGTTCTCGAAGACAAAGGTATTAAAAATAGCAGGATTGTGTTATGAGGATACAAATTATTAATGGTCCCAATATTAATCTTTTGGGCAAGCGTGAACCTTCTATATATGGAAGCGTTACATTTGAAGAGTATTTAGGTGAGCTTCGTAAAAAATATCCCGATGTGGAGTTGGATTATTTCCAGTCGAACGTTGAAGGAGAAATGATAGATAAAATTCAGCAGACCGGTTTCGATGTGGATGGAATCATTTTGAATGCAGGAGCTTATACGCACACTTCCATTGCTTTGCAGGATGCCATCCGTTCCGTTCCCTCTCCTGTGATTGAGGTTCATATTTCCAATGTTCATGCCCGCGAGTCGTTCCGTCATGTTTCTATGATTGCTTGTGCCTGTAAAGGTGTGATTTGTGGATTTGGATTGAACTCATATCGTCTGGCACTTGAGGCTTTATTAGATAAATAGGTATAAATATAAAATAGGTAGATAGATTATGTTGCTGAAACAGACTAAAATCGTAGCTTCCATCTCAGACAGACGTTGCGATGTAGATTTTATAAAAGAGTTGTTTGATGCAGGGATGAATGTGGTTCGTATGAACACAGCTCACGCCAGTCGTGAAGGGTTTGAAGCGTTGATTGCCAATGTTCGTACCGTGTCCAATCGCATCGCTATCCTTATGGATACTAAAGGCCCGGAGGTACGTACCACTGCCAATGCGGAACCAATACTTTATCAGATTGGCGAGAAGGTTAAAATTGTGGGGGATCCCGAACGTGAGACTACCCGTGAATGTATTGCCGTTTCTTATCCGAACTTCGTACACGATTTGAATATAGGTGGGACTATTTTGATTGACGATGGTGATCTTGAGTTGCGGGTTATTGATAAAACGTCCGAATATTTGCTTTGTGAGGTACAGAATGAAGCAACTTTGGGGAGCCGTAAGAGTGTAAATGTTCCCGGGGTCCGCATCAACCTGCCTTCTCTGACTGAAAAAGATCGTAATAACATTCTTTATGCGATAGAAAAAGATATCGATTTCATAGCACATTCTTTTGTACGTAACCGTCAGGATGTGCTTGATATTCGTGAAATTCTGGATGCACACAACAGCGATATCCGTATTATTGCTAAGATAGAGAATCAAGAAGGTGTAGATAATATAGATGAGATTCTGGAAGTCGCTGATGGAGTGATGGTAGCTCGCGGTGACTTGGGTATTGAAGTTCCACAGGAACGCATTCCGGGAATTCAGCGTACATTGATACGTAAATGTATTCTTGCCAAGAAGCCGGTAATCGTAGCTACACAGATGTTACATACGATGATAAATAATCCGCGTCCGACTCGTGCTGAAGTAACCGATATTGCGAATGCTATCTATTATCGTACGGATGCTCTGATGTTGAGTGGTGAAACCGCGTATGGTAAATATCCGGTGGAGGCTGTGAAAACCATGACTAAGATTGCTGCGCAGGCTGAAAAAGACAAATTGGAAGAAAATGATATCCGTATTCCTCTGGATGAGAATAGTAATGACGTGACTGCTTTCCTTGCCAAACAGGCTGTGAAAGCAACTACTAAACTAAAAATACGCGCTATCATTACTGATAGCTATCAAGGGCGCACTGCACGTAATCTGGCTGCTTTCCGTGGTAAATATCCGGTGCTTGCCATTTGTTATAAGGAGAAAACGATGCGTCACCTGGCACTCTCTTATGGAGTGGAGGCGATCTACATGCCTGAGTTGGCCAACGGACAGGAGTATTATTTTGCCGCTCTGCGTCGTTTATTGAAAGAAGGACGTTTACATCCTACTGATATGGTGGGTTATCTGAGTAGCGGTAAAGCCGGGACACAAACCTCTTTCCTTGAGATCAATGTCGTGGAAGATGCTTTGAAGCATGCCGGTGACAGTGTATTGCCTAATAGCAACCGTTATCTGTAGGATGAGATGAAAGAGACCGATCTTTTAGACGAATATATCCTAAAGCATATCGATGAAGAAGGTGAATACCTGAAAGCTCTTTATCGGGATACGCATGTCAAGCTTCTGCGTCCCCGTATGGCTTCCGGTCATCTGCAGGGGCGTATGTTGAAGATGTTTGTTCGTATGATACGGCCTCGTCAGATATTAGAAATAGGAACTTATAGTGGCTATTCCGCCCTTTGCTTGGCCGAAGGACTTGAGGAGGGTGGAATGCTCCACACATTTGAGATAAATGACGAACAGGAAGACTTTACCCGTCCCTGGCTCGAAAATTCAGCTTATGCTGATAAAATTAAATTCTACATTGGAGATGCTCTCCAATTGATACCTGCATTGGGAGTTACGTTTGACCTTGCTTTTGTGGATGGCGATAAACGTAAGTATATTGAATATTATGAGATGACTCTTGCGCATCTTTCTCCCGGAGGATATATCATAGCCGATAACACTTTATGGGATGGTCATGTGCTGGAAGAGCCACATAACAACGACTATCAGACCATCGGTATTAAGGCTTTCAACGAATTGGTGGCACATGATGAACGAGTGGAGAAAGTAATCCTCCCTTTGCGTGATGGACTGACCATTATTCGTAAAAAGTGAGATGTGTATTAGTTGATTACTCTTTAGCATTGGAAGAATAATTCAATAATGAAGATTAAAAATAGTACATATTTTATCTGTCAAACGATATATTTCTCTAATTTTGTGTTCTATTGTAACAAGTGCTAATTGCTTGTTTGATAAAATAATTACGTAGAAAGTTTATGGAAACAACGAGACAGAATAAGATAGCCCGTTTGTTACAGAAAGAACTCAGTGAGATTTTTCTGTTGCAGACCAAGGCCATGCCCGGTGTGTTGGTATCTGTCAGTGCTGTACGTATCAGCCCTGATATGAGCATTGCCCGCGTATATTTAAGTGTCTTCCCTTCTGATAAAAGCGAAGAAATGGTAAAGAATATCAATAATAATATGAAGTCCATCCGTTTCGAACTCGGTACCCGTGTTCGTCATCAGTTGCGCATTATCCCCGAATTGAAATTTTTTGTGGACGATTCGCTGGACTACATTGAAAAGATAGATGCCTTGTTGAAGTGAATCTTCCCTTCTACATAGCCCGGCGATATCTTTTCTCAAAGAAGAAACACAATGCCATTAATATCATTTCGGCTATTTCCGTGTGTGGAGTAGCATTGGCTACGATGGCAATGGTGTGTACACTTTCCGTATTCAATGGTTTTCAGGATACAGTAGCCGATCTGTTTACTGTGTTTGATCCGGAACTGAAAGTGACGATTGCCGAAGGGAAAGTTTTCGATGCACAGGACCCGCGTATTCAGGCTATCCGGCAGATGCCGGAAGTAGATGTGTTGACTGAAACACTTGAAGAGAATGCGATGGTGCAATACAAGGATCGTCAAACAATGGCTGTTATAAAGGGGGTACAAGATAATTTTGAGCAGTTGACTGCGATAGATAGTATCCTTTATGGAGCAGGCGAGTTTTTGTTGAACGATTCTGTTGTGGATTATGGAGTGATGGGGATTGAGCTTGTCTCTACATTGGGGACTGGAATCAGGTTTGTCGATCCTTTGCAGGTATATATTCCTAAAAGGAATGGAAAGGTTAATCTTGCAAATCCGGCTGCTTCTTTTAATATGGATTATTTGTATTCGCCCGGTGTAGTGTTTGTAGTCAATCAGCAGAAGTATGACGGACAGTATATTCTCACTTCGTTGGATTTTGCCCGGCGTTTGCTTGATTATACTACCGAAGTGTCTGCAATAGAACTGAAACTAAAGCCGGGATCTAATATTTCTGTAGTGAAAGAAAAGATCGGGAAGGCGTTAGGAGATGGTTTTGTTATTCGTAACCGTTACGAGCAGCAGGAGGATGTGTTTCGCATCATGGAGATAGAGAAATTGGTTTCGTATTTGTTTCTTACCTTTATTCTCGTGATCGCCTGTTTCAATGTGATAGGTTCGCTGTCGATGCTTATTCTGGATAAAAAGGAAGATGTGAATACACTTCGTAAATTGGGAGCTGACGATCGGCTTGTTTCGCGTATTTTCCTTTTCGAAGGGTGTATGATTTCCTTTTATGGGGCTATAATCGGGATTATACTCGGCTTGGTTCTATGTTGGGTTCAGATGGCCTACGGGATAGTTTCATTGGGTGGAGGTAATGCTGCAGGTAATTTTGTAGTTGATTCCTATCCGGTCAGTGTTCATTTGGGGGATGTCATCGTGATATTTATTACCGTATTTACTGTCGGATTTTTATCTGTCTGGTATCCGGTAAGGTATTTGAGTAAACGTTTACTGAAAATGTAGAGAACATTTTGATCGATTAAATTGTTCTATTAGTCGATTTCCATTTCTTATTTTTATAGAAATGTTTATTTTTGATTTATTAATGAAAATCATCATGTTTATATATAGTGTTAATAGTATCTCTGTGAAGAGAGAATTGTTATGTAAGTGTAATACCTCTCTATGAAAGAAAGTTTCGTTTTTCATAAAAACTGATGATCGGCGCTGTTCTGTCCCAACGGGGAAGAGCAGCGCTACTTCATTTATAATGAAAGGAATAATGTGTAAAGCTTGATGTTTTTTCTTAGAAACTTCAAAGCATCGGATATGTGGTGTTCCACTGTTCTTTCTGATATTTGCAGTTTCTCTGCAATTTCACGATAAGAAAGTTCTTCGTCCCTGCTCAGACGGAATACTTCCTGTTGCCGGGGTGGTAACATTGAAATAAGTGATTCGATATGTGTCCGTAGATTGGCTGCATCCAGTTCTTCTTCTATATCATATGACTCTTCTACTGCTTCTATCACTGACAGTTGGTAGAAAGCCTCGTTCAGATTCTTGCGGGAGCGGTTAAAAACAAGGTTACGCATGGTGATGAACAGATATCCTGCAAAGTTTTGCTCTTCATCCAAAGACTCTCTGCTTTCCCAGATTTTAATAAAAACCTCTTGAACGATTTCCTCCACATCAACCAAAGAAGTGACATAAAGTCGCGTAAAGTTGTAAACCTTAGCCCAATAAGAGTGGTACAGGAATGCAAAGGCAGCTTTATCATTGCGGGTCTTCAGTTTAATAATTGCTTCTTTTTCGTTCATTAAGAGTTACGTTTGGATTACAAATATAGCATACTCAATTTATAAAACAGAAAAAAAGCGGAAAACATATAGGGGGGAATTTTATAAATTGTGTATTTATGGATAGATTTATAAATATAGCTTGGGCTTTTGGAAAGAAATATAAAGAATATGAAGATTTCTAATAAATACGATCGGCTTGTCCGCAAATTGATTGCCGGTAAGTCTTCTCCGGGAGAAGTAGAAGAGCTGGCGCACTGGGATGTTGTGGAGACAAAGATGAAAAAACAATTTGATGCTGCAAGGAATATAGTGGATGCTGCTGCTGTTGAAAGTAGGATTTGGAATAAGATTGATTCCAAATGTCAGACTCCTTTTGAACGTAAGCAACGGCTCCAGCTCAGATACTTGAAGATTGCTCTCGCTGCATGTATTACAGTGTTATTGGTTGTTGGGGGAAGTATCTTCTTTTTTAATGAGGAGCCTGTCACTTCGCAACATGCCGTTGAGTATACTGAGATTGTTTCTTCAAATAGCCGGTTGTACGTGCTCCCCGACAGTTCAAGGGTTTGGATGCAAGCCGGAAGTCGAATCCGTTTTTCACAGGACTTTATGGATAAACGGGAAGTCTGGTTGGAGGGAGAGTCTACTTTTGAGGTAACCAAACGTAAGGGACGTAATTTTAAGGTATATATTGATCAGGCATTTGTAGAAGTCAAAGGGACGGTTTTTCGTGTTCAGTCCACCCGGCAGTATGGTGCGGAAGTGACTCTTTTCAGTGGAAAGGTTGATTTCAACGCTAAGGCTTCGCAGAGGAAGATTGAAATGAAACCTTTGCAACAGGTTATTTTTCATCCCGAAAAGGATGAAGTGATATTAAAGAATATAGGTAATATCAGTTGGGATGAGGGACGTTACAAATTTGTCGACATGCGTATGGATGATTTGATAGAAGCCATTCATGATATTTACCATATTCCGGTAGAGCTCGACGAGAAAGTATCCCGAAATGACTTGTTCACAGGCTATATGCGTTATGATGACCCCGCATCTAAAGTTATCGAAAAGATTTGTATCAATATGAATTTGAAATTTAGAAAAGAAACACAGAGAATCATTATTTATAAATAATCGCTTTTTATCAATCACTAATTAATCGTATAATCAAAAAAATGAAAGACATGAGACAATGTTTTAGCGTCTGTAACAGGCGTTTTCTGGCAGGCGTAATTATGTTTATGCTCCTGTATCCTATGTCCGTTTTTGCCGTGCAGGGACAGATAGCCGTGCAGGGAAAGGCAATGAGCATTAAACAGGCCATCCAGGTTATTGAAAAGAACAGTAAATATACGTTCTTTTACAAGGCAGCCGATTTGGGCAATGCAAAGATCCGTGACATCAATTGTGAAGGCTCCATAGAGGAGGTACTGAATGTGCTGTTTAAGGACAGTGGTATCAGCTATGTCATCAAGGGCAATGAAGTTATTCTGAAGAGTGCTCCGGAGGTAGTTTCCACACCACAGCAGAGTAATAAGATCGTTGTAAAAGGTAATATCAGGGATAACCTGGGAGAATCGATTATTGGTGCTACCATTATGGAAAAAAACAATGCCCAGAATGGTACGATCAGTAATGTAGAGGGAAATTTCTCTTTGTCGGTAAATCCGGGTGCTGTTATCGTTATCTCTTATATCGGTTATGTAACACAAGAAGTGAAAGCCGTGGCCGGTGTTCCTTTGAAGATAGTGCTGAAAGATGACTCTCGTACCTTAGACGAAGTAGTGGTAGTCGGTTTCGGTTCACAAAAGAAAGCAAACCTGACAGGTGCTGTTTCATCTATCAAAATGGATGAGATTATCGGGGACCGTCCTATTATGACAGCTTCCGATGCATTGCAAGGTACGGTTCCGGGACTGCTGGTATCTAATAGCGGGAATGCACCGGGTAGCGGAAAGTCATTCCAACTGCGTGGTGCCTATTCAGTAGGTATCAAGAATAGCGACGGAAGCTATGGTGCCAATGTCGCGCCTCTTATCTTGATTGATAACGTAGAGGGTAGCCTCGACATGTTGAATCCGGAAGATATCGAAACGGTGACGGTACTGAAAGATGCTGCTTCGGCTGCTATTTATGGTGCTCGTGCGGCCGGTGGTGTGGTTCTGGTGACTACTAAGCGTCCGAAAGAAGCTACGGCTTTCCGCCTGAACTATAACAATAATTTCGGTTTTGCTACTGCAATGAATCTGCCGAAGCAAGCATCGTTAATGGATTACCTGCAGGCTTATCAGGATGGAGGATATTCTGATGCTTATTGGTCTTATGGTTCACCCAGTGTTTCAAAATGGAAGGAATACCTGACACAGTACAGGCAGGATCCTTCATCTATCAAAACTGTAGGTGATGGTATTTTTGCCGATACGGACGGAGCCTTGTATTATCTGAACGAACATGATCCATATAAGAATTTTATGGAGACCAGTTTCCAGATGAATCATAATCTTTCTGTATCCGGCGGTACAGATAAGTTGCGTTACCGTATGTCAGCCGGATATGTATCTACGGACGGTGTTTTGATTACCGATAAAGATACGTATGAACGTCTGAATATCAACTCTTATATTTCTGCTGATATTACCAAATGGTTTACTCAGGAGCTGACAATGAGCTATGCGCGTACCAATCAGTCACAACCGAGTTCCGGCCTGGGAAGCATGTTCGGTAGTAATCAGGTTTCTTATCAACCGGAAGGTAATATGCCTGCGGACGTTTGTTCTACAATCTCTCAGGATTTGCCTTTCAATACACCGCGCAATCAGGTGTTGTTGGCGAATAAATGGAAAAAGTCATATGACAATCCGCGTGTTTTCGTGAAATCTATTTTGAAGCCATTCAAAGGCTTTGAAGGGGTATTTGAATACACGTTTGACAAAAACATGTATGACTATAATTTCTATACCGGAAAAACTCAGTATACAGACATACAGGGAGGTAACAACATCTGGAATGCTGCAAAAGACTATTTGCAGAAAGAAAAACAGTTCACCGATTACAATGCCTTCAATATTTATGGTACATATAAGTTTGATATTAAGAAGGACCACCATTTTAGCGTAATGGCCGGTTTCAACCAGGAGTCTAAATATACGGAAGGAGTAAATGTGCTGTCTTACAATCAAGCTGTTATCGAAGTGCCGGCCTTAGGCTCAGGTACTGGTGACCTGAAAGCGACAGACAGCTATAATGAATATTCTGTTCGTGGCGGATTCTTCCGGGTTAATTATAACTACATGGATAAATATTTGCTGGAGGTGAACGGGCGTTATGACGGATCATCCAAATTCCCGAAAGATTCCCGTTTCGGTTTCTTCCCGTCTGTATCTTTGGGATGGAACGTGGCTCAGGAAAAGTTTATGGAGGTTACACGCAATTATATTGATGGTCTGAAGATTCGTGCATCTTATGGTGTGATCGGCAACCAGAATGTAGTGAACTATGCATATTTCCCGACTATGAGTGTCAGTAACAAGTACAACGGCTGGTTGTCAGGCGGTGATTATGTAACTGCCATTAACTCTTTGCCGAATCTGGTAAGTACAAGCTTTACCTGGGAGAAAGTAGCGACTACTGATATCGGTTTGGATCTGAACATGTTTGGCAATCGTCTGAATGCTGTGTTCGATTGGTATCAGCGTGACACAAAAGGAATGTTGGCACCGGGTATGCAGCTTCCTGCTGTTGTGGGTGCAAGTTCTCCTTTCCAGAATACAGCTGATATGCGTACCCGTGGTTGGGAACTGGCTGTGAACTGGAGAGACCGCATCGGTAAATTCAACTACCGTGTCGGATTCAATCTTTCTGACAGCTACTCTGAAATCACTAAGTACGATGATAATGCTGCTTCTAAATTGCTGAGTAATTTCTATCCGGGACAAAGACTGGGTGAGATCTGGGGATATGAAGTAGACGGATTCTATACAGTAGATGATTTTGTAGATACCAACAGCTGGAAACTTAAAGACGGGGTAGCCTCTATTAAAGGTGTCAGCCCGCGTCCCGGTGACTTGAAATTCAAGAATCTCCGTGATGACGATAAGAGTACGAACCAGATCGACAGCGGAGACGGTACATTGGATAACCCCGGTGACCAGAAAGTAATAGGTAATAGCCTGCCTAAATACCTGTATGGTATTACTCTCGGTGCCAATTATAAAGGTTTCGACCTGAATATTATGATGCAGGGTACCGGTCAACGTGATGCATGGATTGCCAACAACCTGGTATTCCCGATGTACATTTACTCAGTGAATGATATCAAGTACCAACCGTTATTTGACGGTCTGACCGACTACTGGAAACCGGTAGATGCCGCCAATGGAGATTATACTGCTGTAAATCCGAATGCAAAATATCCACGTATGTACGGACAGAATCCGACAGTCGGCTCCAACTATGGACGTAAGACAGACAGATACTTATCTAACGCCGCTTACTTCCGCATCAAGAACGTTACTTTGTCGTATACTGTTCCTAAAACATGGATATCCCGAATCGGCTTGAATCAGTTGAAGGGTTTTGTCAGTGTAGAGAATCTGGCAACTTTCTCTTCATTGCCTTCAGGTATCGATCCTGAAACCTTGAGCTGGAACTATCCGGCATTCCGTACTGTTTCGTTCGGTATCAACTTTACATTATAAACGCATAACCAAGAATTAAAAATGAAAAAGATATATCTATCATTGGCTATTTTAGCCGGAATCGGACTGGCCGGATGTAATGACAGCTTTTTGGAGCATGCGCCTGTCACCAGTCTGACAGAGAATAATGCTTTTAAATCTTACGATAACTTTAAGTCGTTTGCATGGCCCTGCTATGAGATATTCAAAGACAATAATATAGCCAATACAATCAACGGAACCGGGCAAGGATCTTGTTACGCAGGTGATATGAATGCCGGATACTTGGAGAGTCGTGCCAATGAGTCAGGTAATGACTATGCTTTCGGAAGGGTGCAGAGTGTGGCTTCGGGTAATGGCTGGGGATTTTCCGGCACATTCCGTCGTGCTAACATCTTGCTTGCCAATATCGATAAGTCAGAAATGACTGATGCTGAAAAAGACCATTGGCGTGCGGTGGGATATTTCTTCCACTCATATTGGTACATGGAGCTTATCAACCGTTTCGGGGCAGTGCCTTGGGTCAATACGGTTCTTAACGAAAGTTCTCCCGAAGCTTACGGCCCCCGTGTTGACCGTGAGATTGTAGCAGACTCCGTATTGAATCGTTTGAAATGGGCTGAAGCGAATATCGGGGATTTTGAGAAACAAGACGGTGCGAATACCATCAATCGTGATTGTATTCGTGCAGCTATCTCACGATTTACGTTGCGTGAAGCCACTTGGCGCAAATATCACGGAATGGAGGGTGCCCAGAAGTTCTTTGACGAATGTATCCGGGTGTCTCGCCTGTTGATGAATGATTATCCTACTCTTTACTACGGAACAGACGGTCAGCCTGCAGCCGGATATGGGGAGATGTGGACTACAGAAGATTTGGGCAAAGTGCCGGGAGTCATCCTGTACATGGAGTTTGTTCAGGACATCAAGATGGCCAACTTCAGTGCATTGGAACACATGGATAGCCATAATGTGGAGATGAACCAGCACACAGTTGATCTCTATCTGTGTAAGGACGGTAAGCCGATTGCTACTTCTGAGAACTATCATGGAGACAAAACGCCATATGCTACTTTCCGCGACCGTGACCCGCGTTTATATCACGTGGTGATGCCTCCGTATAAAGTAAAAGCAAAGGCCAAGACGAAAGATGATCCCAGAACATGGGATTATACCGATGATCCTGCCGACCGTGAATACATTGACATAATGGGACCTAACGAATCGTGTGATAACCCCGGTATCGGCATGAAACGTCTGCCCGGACAGAACTGGGCAGCCTCACTGGTTCCTTCTTCACCCAACTTTATGGGAGGTATCGGAGCTACAGGTTTCGTGAGAAGCCGTTCGGGATATTACTTCTGGAAGAACTGGAGCAACTGGGAAACGAACCGAAATGGAGGTATCACTCTGAACACATCGGATAAACCTATCTTCAAAATCGAAGAGGTATTGCTGAATTATGCTGAGGCCATGTGCGAGACAGGGCAGTTCACTCAGGCAGTGGCCGACGAGTCTATCAATAAACTACGTAAACGTGCCGGTGTGGCAGATATGAAGGTTGCCGAGATCAACGATAGCTTTGACCCGAATCGTGGCCGCTATTACCCGAAAGGTAATGAACAAGGTGTTCTGGTAGATCCTGTTTTGTGGGAAGTCCGTCGTGAACGTATTATCGAGTTAATGGGTGAAGGCTTCGGATTCTATGATATCCGTCGTTGGAGAATGGCTCCCTGGTTCCTTAATCGTCAGCTCAAAGGAATGTGGATGACGAAAGATAAGTTCAGACATGGTGCCCAGTTCTTGCTGGATGAAACGACCGGCGGACCGGATCCTGCCGACGGAGCCATGACAGAAGGATATATCTATCTGCAACCCGACCCTATCAAAGCAGGCGAAGGCTGGCAGGAGAGATATTATCTTTATGAAGTTCCCAGCCAGGAGATTATTCTGAATCCTGCACTTGCACCTAACAATCCGGGATGGGAATAACTGAAGCGGAATATAAATGAACCAAACTCACCACAGATTACACAGATTATTTAACTTAGCTCTCAGTGAAATAAATTATTAATCTGTGAAAATCCGTGTAATCTGTGGTGAAATCGAAATAAACCCAACGAATGAACCAGAAAATCATTTATAGCAGTGCATTGCTTGTCGGGCTGGGTAGCTCGCAAGCATTTGCCCATCAAGAGAAGGCACATGACCCTCAAAAACCGAATATCATCTTTATCATGTGCGATGATATGGGGTATGGAGATTTGGGTTGTTACGGACAGCCATACATCAGTACGCCCAACATCGACAACATGGCCCGTGAAGGTATGCGCTTTACGCAAGCCTATGCCGGAAGTCCGGTGAGCGCACCTTCGCGTGCGTCGTTGATGACCGGACAGCATACCGGACATTGTGAAGTACGTGGCAATAAAGAGTATTGGACTCAAGCATCTACGGTGATGTATGGCGATAATAAAGAATTCTCGGTTGTCGGACAACACCCTTATGATCCGGAACATATCATTCTGCCTGAGATCATGAAAGATAACGGATATACTACCGGCATGTTTGGCAAATGGGCAGGGGGGTACGAAGGTTCTGTGTCCACTCCGGATAAAAGGGGAATCGATGAATATTACGGATATATCTGTCAGTTTCAGGCCCACCTCTATTATCCCAACTTCATGAACCGCTACAGCCGTTCGGCCGGCGATACGGAGGTCATCCGGATCGTTTTGGAGGAGAACATCAAATACCCGATGTACGGCGACGACTACCGCAAGCGCCCGCAGTACTCGGCCGACCTGATCCATCAGGAGGCCCTGGCGTGGCTCGACCGGCAGGACGGCAAGCAGCCCTTCTACGGTTTCTTCACCTATACGCTGCCGCACGCCGAGCTGGCGCAGCCCGACGACGAGATCCTGAAGCACTACGAGAAGCAGTTCTTCGTGGACAAGACGTGGGGCGGCAGCGAAGGGTCGCGCTACAATCCCGTGGAGCACACCCATGCGCAGTTCGCGGGCATGATCACGCGCCTGGACGGCTATGTGGGCGAGATTCTTGCCAAGCTCAAGGAGAAGGGACTCGACGAGAACACGATCGTGATCTTCAGCAGCGACAACGGTCCTCATGAGGAGGGCGGTGCCGATCCTGAGTTCTTCGGGCGCGACGGCAAGTTGCGCGGGCTCAAGCGCCAGTGCTACGAGGGCGGCATCCGCATTCCGTTCATCGTGCGGTGGCCCGGACACGTCGAGGCCGGTGCGGTGAACGACCACCAGCTGGCCTTCTACGACGTGATGCCGACCTTCTGCGAACTGATCGGCGACAAGCGCTTCCCCAAAAAGTACCTCAATTCGGAGGTCGAGGGCGACTGTTTCGACGGCATCTCCTTCGCTCCGACCCTGCTGGGTGACGACGAGCGGCAGCAGAAGCACGACTTCCTCTACTGGGAGTTCCACGAGACGGATCAGATCGGCGTCCGCATGGGTGACTGGAAACTGGTGGTCAAGCGGGGCGTACCCCATCTCTACGACCTGGCTACCGACCTGCACGAGGACCACGACGTGGCGGCCGAACATCCTGACGTGGTACGTGCGATGAAGGAGATCATCCGCCGGGAGCACCGTCCGAACGACCTCTTCCCCGTGACGCTGCCCGATTTCGACTGATCGCATGGCAGAAACCGGGATCCTGCCCGGGTTTGAAACGAAAAGGCAGCCCCCATGTGGGGTTGCCTTTTTTGTGACAGTACCTTGGACCGTTTTTGCCGAACCTGTCCGGAAACGGATCCGGGGATCTTTTCTTTTTCAGCGTTTGAATTCGACGACGAGTGCCTGACGGGCTCCGACGATGGTGTGGCCATCCACCGTGGCGGCCTCGCCCGTGAGGACGTTGCGCCCGTCGTGCAGCCCTTCGGTGATTTCGGCATAGTGCGACCAGGGCACCTGCTTCCTGCCACGCGAGTTGTTGATGAAGACGAATACGGCGTCGGTGTCGTTGTAGCGGAAGTAGGCGTAGGTGTTGTCGCGCGAGAGGAAGTGCATCGTGCGGCCGTTGTGGATCACGGATTTGCCCCTGCGCCACTGGAAGAGCCGCTGCGTGTAGTCGAAGAGCTCCTTTTCGAGCCCCGTGCGCCCTTCGGCCGTGAAGAGATTCTTCGCATCGCCGGTCCAGCCGCCCGGGAAATCGACGCGCAGTCCGCCGTGTCCCTGCGAGAGCTCCTTCGAGGTGAACATCATCTCGTCGCCGGCGAAGATCTGCGGGATGCCGCGCAGGGTGGCGAGCATCGTCATGACGAGTTTCAGCCGCTCGGGGTTCTTGCGCACCACGTCGCCGATGCGGTCCGTGTCGTGGTTGCCGGCGAAGATCATCATTTTCGAGAGGTCGTGGTAGACGAAGTCGTGCGAGAGGCAGTCGTAGATGCGGGTCATGCCTTCGCCCCAGCGGAGCGAGTCGGTCGGCACCGCGCGGCAGATGGCCTCCTGCAGCGGAAAGTCCATGATCGAGGGGAGGTGCGAGTCGAATCCGTCCTTGTTCGCGTTGCCTGACTGCCAGTAGGCCAGCTGCGGAATCGACGATGTCCAGCACTCGCCCACGATGTTCAGCGCCGGGTACTCGCGGCGTACCGAGGCGCACCACTCGCTCATCGGACCCTTCTCGTTGTAGGGGTAGGTATCGACGCGGAATCCGTCCAGGTCGGCGTATTCGGTCCACCAGACGGCCCACTGCTGGAAGTAGCGCAGCACATAGGGGTTGTCGAGGTTCATGTCGGGCATCGAAGGGACGAACCATCCGCTCTCCTGCAGGTTGAGGTCGTACTTCGAGGCGTTGGGATCCATGTTCGTCGAGAAGCAGACGTTCGTGCCCGTGTATTCGGGGAACTGGTGGATCCAGTCCTCGAAGGGCAGGTCGCGCATCCACCAGTGGGCCGTGCCGCAGTGGTTGGTCACCACGTCCATGATCACCTTCAGCCCCTTTTCATGGGCCTCGGCAACCAGGTCGCGGTACTCCTCGTTCGACCCGAAGCGTGGGTCGATGCGGTAGTAGTCGGCGCAGGCATAGCCGTGGTACGATCCTTCGGGTTCGTCGTCGAGCAGCAGGGGCGTGGGCCAGATGACCGTTGCCCCGAGGTCGGCAATGTAGTCCAGGTGGTCGCGGATGCCCCGGATGTCGCCTCCGTGGCGGCCGAAGAAGGCTTCGCGGTCGGCCTTCTCCTGCGTGTCGGGCGTGGAGTCATTGTCGGGGTTGCCGTTGGCGAAGCGGTCGGGCATGACAAGGTAGATCATGTCGGCTGTGGTGAAACTCCCGCGCTCGGCGGAACCCTCGCGGCGCGGCGCGATCTTGTAGGGCATCTTGAACTCCCGCCCCTGCTTCGAGAAGACGAGGTAATAGGTGCCCGGTGCGGCCGCGGCATCGATGGCGACATCGACGAAGAGGTAGTTGGGGCTGTCGGCCTTGTGGGTCGCCGCGACCTTCACGCCCCGTCCCCCTTCGATGCGGACCCCGTAGTCGGAGATCCGTTCTCCGGCGACGAGCAACTGCAGGGGTGTCTGCATCTGTGTCCACCAGGAGAGGGGTTCGATCCGTGTGACCTCACCCGATGCATCGGCCACCGAAGCGGGGTCGAAGGACGGTCGTGTTACACGGGAGTGCATGTCGGCTGCTGCGCGTGTCATCAGAATTCAACGTGTTGTTCGTTCGGTCTGCACTTCCGGGACTCAACGACGCCGGCTCATAGCGATCATGTCGCGCATCGTGGTGTTGAAGTCCTCCTCGGCGAGCAGCCGTTCCAGAGTCAGGTGCATGCGGTAGCGCCAGTAGTAGCGCGGGATGGCCGGAACGTTGATCCGCTCCCGATCGGGCATCTGCAGACGCAGTTCTCCGTCCATCGAGAGCCAGTCCTGCAGGGGCAGGATGGTGAACATTGCCGGCGACGAGAGGTGCATGCCGATGATGCGGCGGCAGATCCACGGTTCGCAGAACCACGGCGTGTCGCCCTCGCCGTGCAGCACCTCGTGGTAGAAACGGTTCGTGACACTGCGGTCCTCTTCCCACCAGGCTCGCAGCAGACTCATGTCGTGGGTCGAGGTGGTGCAGACGCTCAGGTAGGGGTAGTGTGCCGGATCGGCGAACGTCTCGGAGCGCGACTTGGGCATGCGCTGGATCTCGAGCGAGAGGATCTTCAGCGCCCGCATCGTCTCGGGAACGCAGTCGGGGATCATACCGAGGTCCTCGCCGCAGGCGAGCATGTCGGTGGCACGGAGCAGCATCGGGAGCTTGCCCAAAGCCGATTCCTGCCAGAACCGGTCGTGGCGGCGGTAGAAGAAGTCGTCGTGCAGGCGGTTGAAGGCCTCCTGCTGTTGGGGGGAGAGCAACTGGAAAGAGAAGGTCGATTGGGCTGCGATGCGGGGGTGGTAGTGTCCCTTGCGGTAGGGATCCTCGACGAAGAGTACGTCGTCGAGCAGAGCCAGGAATCCGTCGCGCAGGCGCTTCGACCGCTCGTCGTCGCCCGGGAAGAGCTGCAGTACCCTGCGCTGTGTGGCGCAGGCAGGCTGCAGATGCCCGTTGCGGAGGTATTTGGAGCGAACCTCGCCGGCCAGTTCGCCGAACAGGCGCTCGAGGATCCACCCGTCGGTCGGCGGAGTCGTGTAACGACCCTCCGCGAGGTCGAATCCCATGCCGCGCAACTCTTCGGCCGGGTAGGGCATGGCGGGGTTGAAGTGTCCCAGCAGTCCGTGTACGGCCTCGACGGGGATCTCCCAGATACGGAAGAAGCCGAGGATGTGGTCGATGCGGTAGGCGTCGAAATACTCCGACATCTTGCGCAGGCGTGCCTTCCACCAGGAGAAGTTGTCCCGCGACATGCGCTCCCAGTCGTAGGTCGGAAATCCCCAGTTCTGACCGGCTGCCGAGAAGGCGTCGGGCGGGGCCCCGGCCTGCGAATCCATGTGGAAGAGGCGCGGGAACTGCCAGGCGTCGGCGCTCGTGCGGCTGATGCCGATCGGCAGGTCGCCCTTGAGGATGACTCCGTGGACGTGGGCGTAGCGCACCACCTCCGTGAGCTGGAGATGCAGGTGGTATTGGACGTAGCAGTGGAAGGCTACTTCGCGGCGCCGTTTCCGGCAATAGGCCTCCACCTTCGCACGTTCGAAGTGTGCGTAGTCGCCCCAGCGGGAGAAGTCGGCGGTGCCGTATTCATCGCGCAGCGAGCAGAAGGCCGCATAGGGCAGCAGCCATTCGCGGTTGACCTCGAGAAAGTCCCGGTAGTCGCGGCGGTCCGCCGTGCGTGCCCCGTGGCGGGCGAAGGCTTCGCGTAGCAGCCGCAGCTTGGTGCTGTTCACCCGTTCGTAGTCCACTTCGGGAAGTGCGTTGAGTTCGTTGCGCAGGCTGCGGTATGCGTCATCCTCCTCGACGCCGGCTTCGGTCAGCCGGATGAACTGCGGGTGCAGCGCAAAGGTCGAGTTGGCGTTGTAGGGGTAGGAGTCCTCCCACGTGTGGGTCATCGTGGTGTCGTTGATCGGCAGGAGCTGGATCACGCGTTGTTGCGTGGCGACGGCCCAGTCTACAAGCAATTTCAGGTCGAGGAATTCGCCGACACCGAAACTCTGCTCCGAACGGAGTGAGAAGACGGGAAGGGCCGTGCCGGCGCTGCGCCAGTGCCGTTCCGGAATGCGGGGTTGCAGGGAGGCCTCGATCAGCCGTTCGCCCTCCGGGGGCATTCCGGCCCAGATGCGGTTGGCCCCCTCCTCCCACAGAATGGGGGTGAGGGTCGTGCGGTCGGCGATCAGGAATTTGTATTCGCTCCCTTTGGGAAGGGCCAGGAAGAGTTCCCACTCGGGGAAACGGGTGTCGTTGAACGGGACGATCCGCTGCCAGTTGTCGAGACGGTCGGAGGCGATGGCCAGCGTTTCGTCGGGCCACAGTGCAGGAACGATCATTCGGAAGACAGCCTGAGGGGCGGCTTTGTCTCCCTTGTGGCGTTTTGTGACCGGCGATGAGGAGCGGCGGGCGAAGATGCCGCGGGTGTAGGCCACCGTACGGAACGGTGTGTCGGAGTCGATATCCAGCCAGCGGTCGTGGATCCGCAGCACCCTGCAGTCGGAGAACTCCGCGAGACGGAGCGTGTGGGGATACCATTCGGTACGGGGCTGCGCGTTGTCGCGTTCGACCGCATAGCGGTATTCGAACGTTTCGGCTTCGGAGCGTATCTCGACGTTCGTGCGCCAGATGCCGCCGTCGGTATACCGCATGGCGATTTTCCGTTTCCCGAGCAGCAGAACGAGCTGTTCTCCCCAGCGGGTACGGTATTCGATGTCGAAAACGAGTTTCATGGTTTGGTTAAACTCTGTCGGTAGGATTTGGTTCTGTTCATACAAAAATAGAAAATTTACGGAGAAGCTGGAATTTCCAGCTGCTTTTTTTGAGAGTGGGCGGCTGCGCGTTTCGGGGGGACCGGAGTCTTTTGTTCTTGTCGCAGACGGTCCGAACGGGCCCGGGACGATTGGTTTCTTTCGTTCCGACAGCGGGTGCGCACAGTTCCTCTGTGGGCCCGTATTGGACAAAAAAGTTCAGATCGTATCATTTTTGGATGCAAAAAATTTGTTTTTGTGGAAATAATTTTTTTAACTTTGTCTTATGACGGATCCTTTAGGGGTCCATGCTTATTCGCTTTTTATGGAAAGAAACCATGGCTTTTCTGCTGCGATGCCGATGATAGGAATCTTCCGTCGTCCTGTTTATCGCGTGCCGGCTACAGTTCTTTCCTATGTAGAAAAAGCATCTAAAAATTCCCCCCCCCCTTGCCGAATCAGTTGAGGGCCATTTAAGGGGTTATGAGCGGCGATTTGGCCTTTTTTCGCCCTCTTTCGTACCTTCGGAATTCCGTTCCATTTCACATGCCTGCGTCTCGATGGCGGACATGTGCTTCTGCGACCTTGTCCTTAAGGCCGTCAGTTCTTCCTTTGAGTCCGGAGACAGGGCTCGTGTCAGCACCGAGTTGCTGACACTGTTTTTCTCTTCTTCCCTTTTATGCTGCGAAAAGTGCATGGAAGGAGCCGCAATGATTCGCCGGAGAAGAGAAACATGGACGGAATAGATCCCGACCGGGAGCCTGTTTCATCTTGTTTTCGAGGATCCGCTACCTCCTGAAAAAGGGAGGCTCTTGACCTTATTATCCTGTTCCCTTTATATTAATCCTTTTTAAATTCCTGCCTATGGTAAAGAATCTTCTCTTATCGTTATTGGCGGTTTTTTGTTTGATGACAGCCTCGGCCCAAACGCAGACGGTCAAGGGTTTGGTCATCGATGAGACCGGGACACCGATCATTGGTGCTACCGTGGTTGTCAAGGATCGCCCGACAATTGGTACTTCCACCAGTGTCAAAGGAGAGTTCGAACTTTCGGGAGTGCCCCAGACGGGAAAACTCCAGATCTCTTATGTGGGTTACAAGACCCAGGATGTCGATGTCGCAGCCAATATTCGGGTACAGCTTGAACCCGATGCCCAGAATGTCGAGGCGGTCGTGGTAACGGGTATGACGCAGATGGACAAGCGTCTGTTTACGGGTGCCGCCGACCAGTTGGTCGCCGACGACGTGAAACTGGCCGGTATGGCCGACATCAGTCGAGGTCTGGAAGGTCGTTCGGCCGGCGTGTCGGTGCAGAACGTCTCCGGTACGTTCGGTACTGCCCCCAAGATCCGAGTCCGCGGAGCCACGTCGATCTACGGCAGTTCCAAGCCGTTGTGGGTTGTGGACGGTGTCATCATGGAGGATATCGTCGATATCGATGCCGATGCCCTCTCTTCGGGTGACGCTACGACGCTGATCGCTTCGGCCATTGCCGGACTCAATGCGGAAGACATCGAAAGTTTCAACATCCTCAAGGACGGATCGGCAACCTCGATATACGGAGCACGAGCCATGGCTGGTGTGATCGTCATCACGACCAAACGGGGTCGTGCCGGGGTGAGCTCCATCAATTATACGGGTGAATTCACCTACCGCATGATTCCATCCTATCGCGATTTCAACATCATGAATTCGCAGGACCAGATGTCGGTCTACATGGATATGCAGAAAAAGGGCTGGCTCAACCTGGCCGAGACGATGACCGACTCGGAGAGCGGTGTGTTCGGACGCATGTACCAGATGATCGCCGCCGGACAGTTGGGTAACGACGAAGCCAGCCGCGCCGGTTATCTGCGGGCTGCCGAGTATCGGAACACCAACTGGTTCAAGGAGCTGTTCAACAACAACGTCATGCATACCCATTCGGTCAGCCTCACCTCGGGTACGGAGAAGTCCTCGTACTATGCGTCGCTGAGTGCCATGATGGATCCCGGGTGGACGAAGACCAGCAAGGTGGAGCGCTATACGGCGAACATCAATGCGACGTTCAATATTTTCAAGAATCTGTCGCTGAATCTGATCTCGAACGGATCCTACCGCAAGCAGAAGGCTCCCGGAACCCTTTCGTCGGCGACCAACTACGTGACGGGCGAGGTCAAGCGCGAGTTCGATATCAACCCCTACTCCTATGCGCTCAACACGTCGCGCACGCTTGATCCCAGGGAGTTCTATACGCGCAATTACGCCCCGTTCAACATCCTGCACGAACTGGACAACAACTACATCGATCTGTCGGTGGTTGAGACCAAGTTCCAGGGCGAGCTGAAATGGTCGCCCGTGGCGGGTCTGGATCTGGCCGTTCTGGGCGCCGTGAAGTATCAGGCTTCCGTTCAGGAGCACAACATTACGGAGGCGTCGAATCAGGCGGTCGCCTATCGGACCATCGAACCGACGACCGTCCGGGACAACAACCCGTATCTGTATACGGATCCGGACAATCCTTATGCCGTACCGGTTTCCGTTCTGCCGCGCGGCGGTTTCTTCGAACGGACCGACAACGAGATGATGTCGTACGATTTCCGTGTATCGGCCACCTACAACAAGACCTTTGCCGGAAAGCACATCGTGAACCTCTATGGCGGTATGTCGGCGAACAAGATCGACCGCCACAACACGTGGTTCCGCGGCTGGGGCCTCCAGTACAGCAACGGCATGGAGCCCTACTACGATTATCTGGCCTTCAAGCAGGGGACCGAGAACCTCAGCAACTATTATACGATCGGCGATACGTTCTACCGTGAAGTGGCCTTCTTCTTCAATGGAACGTACTCCTACAAGGGCCGTTATACGATCAACGGCACCTACCGTTACGAAGGTACCAACAAGATGGGCCGGAGCCGCCGGGCTCGCTGGCTCCCTACATGGAACATCTCCGGTGCGTGGAACGTTCATGAGGAGAGCTTCTTCGACAAGATCCGTCCGGCAATGTCCCACCTGTCACTCAAGGCTTCCTATTCGCTTACGGCTGACCGCGGTCCGTCGTATGTCACCAATTCACTGGCCGTCATCGAGTCGGTAACCCCGTGGCGCCCGACCAGCGGCGACGGCGAACCTGCCCTCAAGGTGTCGAGTCTTGAGAATGCACAGCTGACCTATGAGAAGAAGCACGAGTTGAACCTCGGTCTTGATGCCGGATTCGTGAACAACCGGATCAACCTGGCCTTCGACTGGTACAAACGAAACAATTTCGACCTGATCGGCATCGTGACGACGCAGGGTATTGGCGGTGAGGTCTCCAAGTACGGCAACGTGGCCGAGATGAAATCGAACGGCGTCGAGATCAGCCTCTCGACCAAGAACATCCAGACGAAGAACTTCAGCTGGACGACCAATTTCATCTATTCGCACATCCACAACGAGGTGACCAAACTGGAGACCTCGACCCGGGCCATGACGCTGGTTTCGGGAACCGGTTTCACGATGGAGGGTTATCCGGCCCGTTCGCTCTTCTCGTTCCAGTATGCCGGGTTGAGCGAGACCGGTCTGCCGCAGGTGGTCAATACCGAGGGCGAGGTGAGCTCCGATTCGTTCGATTTCCAGGACAGTGACGAGAAGAACCTGCGGACGAATCTGGTCTACTCGGGACCGGTCGATCCGACGGATCTCGGCAGCTTCGGCAATACGTTCCAGTACAAGGGATGGCGGCTGAATGTCTTCATGACCTATTCGTTCGGCAATGTGGTTCGACTCAACCCCGTATTCGACGGGTACTATTCGGACCTCGACGCCATGCCCCGCGAGTTCAAGAACCGCTGGATGGTGGCCGGTGACGAGGCGATAACGAATGTTCCGGCAATTGCATCGAAGCGGCAGCTGCAGCAGAACTCCTCGCTCAAGTATGGCTACAGCGCCTACAACTATTCGACGGCCCGCATCGCCAAGGGCGATTTCATCCGCATGAAGGAGATCTCGCTGTCGTATGACTTCCCGAAGCGGCTCATCTCGAAATTGCGGCTTTCGTCGCTGTCGCTCAAGCTGCAGGCAACGAACCTGTTCCTGATCTATGCGGACAAGAAGCTCAACGGTCAGGATCCGGAGTTCTACAACACCGGAGGTGTCGCAGCTCCTGTTCCCCGCCAGTTCACATTGACGGTTCGAATCGGTTTGTAATTAAAATTGAAAGGATATGAAACGAAATATCATCTGTTATCTGAGCAGTCTGGCCTTCGCCCTGGCTTCGGTGTCCTGCGGCGATTTCCTCGACAAGAATCCCGACCTGCGCACGACATTGGATTCGGAAGAGAAGATTGCCAACATTCTGGTCTCGGCCTACGTGAGCGGATCCGGAAGCTATCAGATCGTGGCCGAGCTGTCGTCGGACAACGTCTGCGATCGGGGCATTACCAAGAACTACAGTCAGTTCTACGAGGATGTCTACGAGTGGGCGGAGAATGTGACTACCGGCAACGACTCTCCGCGAAACATCTGGAGTGCCAACTATGGTTGCATCGCCAATGCCAATCAGGCCCTTTCGGCCATCGAGGAGATGGGCGGAGCCACGACGGCAAGTCTGAAGGCCAGCAAGGGCGAAGCCCTGCTGTGCCGGGCCTATTCGCACTTTGTGCTGGCCAACCTCTTCTGCATGCCCTATAATCCCGCTACGGCCGACAACTATCTGGGCATCCCCTATATGGATCATGCCGAGACCGATCTCAATCCGCGCTATGACCGGGGTACGCTCAGGGAGGTCTACGAAATGATCGGAAAGGACATCGAGGAGGGCATCCCTCTGATCGATGACACCTCCTATGCCGTGCCGAAGTATCACTTCAACTACAAGGCCGCATGCTGCTTTGCTTCGCGTTATTACCTCTTCATCCAGGACTGGGACAATGCGATCAAGTATGCGACGGAGGCGCTGACCTCGAATCCGACCTCGCTCCTGCGGGATTACGATGCCATTGCGGCGATTCCGAATGGCACAAGTCGCCATCAGGCATACGTACAGTCGTCGAGTTCGGCCAATTTCCTCGTTCAGGCGGCTACTTCGAGCGCCGGAACGGTGTTCGGATGGTACACGACGGCCGGCCGCTATGCACACGGTAAACTGCAGGGTACCTATGAAACCGTACAGCCCAAGTATGGCGGTCCCTGGGGCAACAGTGTCTATTTCAAGGCCGGTCATGCGGTGCTTGCATCGTCCGGAAAGTACATCCTGCCGCGTATCTGGTATACGTTCCAGTATACGGACCCGGTGGCGGGAACCGGCTATTCGAAGGCCGTGTCCGTTCTGTTCTGCATGGAAGAGGCGCTCCTGAACCGTGCCGAGGCCTATGTCATGAAGATGCAGGAGGATCCTTCGGCTCTGGACAGTGCATTGGCCGACATGAACATGTATGCCTCCAATCTCTTCTCGTCGGGATTCACGCCCATGACCGAGGAGTCGATCAAAAAGTGGGCGACGGAGACCTATTCGAACTATTCGGAGCTCTACGTGGGCAAGACCTCGGAGACAAGTCCGCAGACGCTCAACCCGAAAAAGAAACTCTTCGCGCCTCCGTACAATGCGCTGGAGAAGGGCAGCACGCAGGAGAGCATGCTCCAGGCCCTGTTGTTCATGCGCCGTTACCAGTTCTTGCATGAGGGCATGCGTTGGTTCGATACGCGCCGCTTCGGTATAACGGTCTACCGGTACACGCTCGACGAGGACGATGAAACCGTGCTCCAGATTACCGATCAGATCAGTGACGAGGACGGAACGCCCGATCCCCGCCGCGCCCTGCAGCTCCCGTCCGATGTTATTGCGGCCGGTCTGACCCCCAACCCGAGAAATTAAAAACGAATGCATATGAAAAGATATCTGATCATCCTGTTGCTCCCTGTCGTATCGCTCTTCTTTTCCGCCTGTTCGGACGATGATGAGCTGAGTTCCACCAGCGTGGTCCGGGAGGCAACTACCGAAGAGAATGATTTCGACCGTTGGCTCACGCGCAACTATGTGGAGCCATACAACATCCTGTTCAAGTATCGGTTCGAGGATATCGAGTCGAGCATGGACTATTACCTCACGCCGGCCAGCTACGAACAGTCCGTCGCCATGGCCAAGCTGGTGCTCCACATGTGTCTGGAGGCTTACAACGAGATTACGGGCGATACGGAGTTCATCAAGGCCTATTTCCCGAAGATCCTCTATCTGGTCGGGTCGTATGCCTACAAGACCAACGGGTCGCTGGTGCTCGGAACGGCCGAGGCGGGGGCCAAGATCACGCTGTATAACGTCGATGGGTTGGTGCCCACGGCCGTCAATGCGAAGACCTCCTATTTCAAGACGCTCCACCATGAGTTCGGACACATCCTCAATCAGACGAAGCCCTATTCGACCGATTTTGCAGAGATCTCCGGCCCGGACTATGTGCAGGACCAGTGCTTCGAGATCTATACGTCCGATGAGATGGCACTCAAGGACGGATTCATTTCGCCCTATGCCTCGAAAGCAGACAGCGAGGATTTCGTCGAGTTGATTTCGCTCTATGTCAATCGTTCGGCCGAGGAGTGGGAGGAGATGCTGACGACGGCCGGAAGCAGTGGCCGGGAGAAAATCGAGGCCAAATTCGAGATCGTCTACAACTACATGAAGAACAGCTGGAACATCGATCTCAACGAGTTGCGCGATATCGTATTGCGTCGTGCCGCAGAGGCTCCTTACCTTGATTTCGAGTCGCTCGACTAGACCGATTAATTGAATGGTTTCAGAACAAACGATCAACGCATATGAAAAGAACAACGATCATATCATTTCTGGCGCTTCCCTTGCTGTGCACCTCGTGCCTGTTCGATGAGGAGGACTTGTTTGACAAGTCAGCCTCGGAACGTATCGAGGCGGCCAAGGTTGAGGCGAAAGCGGCTCTCGAGAGCGCTCCGAACGGATGGCATGTCCGCTATTTCCCTTCGGCAACGCAGGAGTTTGGAGGCTATAATGTATTCTTCAAATTCGCCGACGGACAGGTTACCATTGCGTCCGAGACCGAAACCGATCCTTCGACGGCCGTAACGAGCCTCTATTCGCTTGGTGAGGATTTGGGCGTGACGCTCAATTTCGATACGAAGAACTCGGTGATCAACTATTTCGTGCATCCGCGCAATCCCGACGGTCTGGGCTCCACCTACAAGGGCATGGAGGGAGACTACAAGTTCATGGTGATGGAGACCTCGCCGGAACGGATCCGTCTGCGCGGCATCATTTCGGGGAACTCATACATCCTGACCCCCATGCCTTCGGATGCCGACTGGGCCACCGAAGTGGAGACCTATCAGAACTGTGCCGCGGACATGGAGTTCAGCTCCTATTCGTGTGTGGTGAACGGCAAGACCTATTCTACAGTGCGCACGAACCGCCGGCTGGCGATCCGTATCGACGACCAGAATACGGTGTACGCTCCGTTCATCTACACCAAGACGGGAATCAGTTTCTACGAGCCGATCACGATTGACGGTGTGACGGCGCAGGATTTCAACTTTATGGATGAATACTATTTCGCCGAAGCGAACGGTGCCGATTTCAAGATCATGACGCCGGAGCCGATTCGTTCCGATATCACGTTTGATGTGGTGGTTCCCGAGGAGTCGAAGACCTATAAGAGCGCGACCGTCGAGGTCAAGCCGTCGAACAACACCGAATACTACTACATCGGGACCATGCTGCGCTCCGAGTACGAGACCTACCGGGAGAAGAAACTGCTCCAGGAGTTGGTCGGTGCGCTCAACAGCCAGATCGGATCGGGCGACGACGTGAACGAGTTCGCGAAGAAGATGCTTTATCAGGGCGATGGCTCCTACACGCTCAACTATCCGAGCTTCTACGACGAATATGTGGCGATTGTCTTCGGTTGCGCCGTATCCGAGGGCTCGATCCTCTCCACGACGTCGGTGACTGCGGTTCCCTTCTCGGTCGATGCGTCGTTGCTGCCTGAAAACACCAATGATCTGTACAAACGCTGGCTGGGCAAATGGGCCGTTACGAGTGCGTCGTCCGAGACGAGCGGGACATCCTATACGTTCTACATCACGATCAAGCCCAATGCCATCAATTCGAGTTTCAAGATCAACGGATGGGGATATACGGTATATGCCAATCTGGTGGATATTGCCGCTACCTATTCCGGAGGCAACCTGCGGGTGACCGGAAATCAGGCGGATCTCTATACGACCTCTACCGGAACGATTTATCTGGCCAACCGATATGTCGATCGGGATACCGGTAGCGATTATGGAATTGTCAATTCGACCAATGCCTCCAATCTGGTGGCGACATACAGCGAGGATGAACCGGGCAAGGCGACCATGGTCGGACGTAACGGCTCGCTGACCAGCGGGGTGAACTTCACCATCACCTGCCTGGAACTCTATGAACGCAGGACCGGCTCCACCTCATATTACTACCTGCCGATTGCGGAGGGTTACACCTCTTTGGACTACTTCGTCGGACCCTATACCATGGTGCAGCTTGTGGATGCCGAGGGCAACGAACTCTCGCCGGCGGCTTCGGCAGCGACGAAGCAGCAGGTACCCTTCTTCCCGGCTTCGGCGATCGGGATCTCCGGATCGGAGCAGTGCAAGGCTGTCGAGTAGACGACTCTCTGGAAAACAAAGGGTGGATCCGCATGCAGGATTCACCCTTTGTTTTGTGGCTTTTCGACACGGTTCCCGGAAGACCTGGCCGATATGGCAAGAGGATCCATCTATCGTTGGGACGACGGTTTGCCGACGACTCGAATAACGGCCGTTCTGCGGAGAGTCGGGGACGCCGCGATGCGATGGTCCGCCTGTCACAAGCCTTGTGCGGATAAAGAGAATTCTAATATGTTATGTCATCTTGATCCAGGTTTTATGGTGCGCATTAGCCTGAAGAATGAATGTTTCTTATTGTCTATATACGGAAGTAGTGTTTATTATTCATTCGTTGATTAAATAAGTACTTTTCCGGTCGAACATCCATTCGTATAGGTATTCTGCGCCTTCGATATTGATGATGAAAACAACCCGGTTCCCTCTTTTCCACTCGACATGGACGAATCCGGATATAGTTTCCCCGGGATAGATTGTGTTTTTCTTCAGGTAGCCCATTTCTTTGATGTTTTGTTCATCTTGCAATGCTTGGCTGAAATTAGCGATTCGCTGTTGTGATGCCATGTTGGCTTGGTATGCCGCTGTCGGGTTATATGTTGTTGTGGTATATGTCGAGTAACTTCCATTTGAACTGTATCCGTAGGTCGTTGAAGTTGAGTAGCCGGCTCCGGCCATGGCCATTCCTTCGCTGATTCCCATGAGAGCCGCAGACCAATTCTGTGCGCGTTTTACTTTTTTCATGTATGCATTGTACGACCAAACCGGCAGATTATTTGTTTGGTTGAGATCGTCTACCGAATAGGCTGTGATGTTGATCTCCGGAGCGAACTCGATCGGAGTTGTTGAATTGTTTGAGAGCCGGAGATCAATTCTGTGCCATTTGCCGTAGTCCCGGACAACCGAACTCGTTAAGGCAATGGTCAGTCCGTTTTTGTAATACACCTCCCAAGGCTTCCCGTCCCGGTAATCGGTGAACCGTTCAGCAATGGCTGGGGTTTCCCAGATGAGCGAATTGTCTGCGCTTCGAAACTTGAGCATATTGCCTTGTTGGTCTGCTAACAAATACCAGTCATGGATCGGTAGTCCTGAATCGTATTCTACAATTCGGCAACTACCGTCTTCTTGATAGGTTTTATGCAGGCCGGAAAGGTTTCCGGAAAAATAGAAGGCTTCGAGTCTCAGTTCCCCGGTTTCATCATATTGTTTATACTCTCCTTCGAGATGCCCGTTTGAATAGTACATTTCTTCATGAAGTTGCCCGCTGGGGTAATATGATTTATTCGTTTTGTCAAATCTGCTCCTGCGGTCGTCCAACGTGTCGATTTGAAGGAAACAGCCTTCCCTTCGGATTCTTCCCGTCATATAGAAATCCCTGAATCTTTTGTCTGCAGTAGAGTCGGCAGGATAAAATGCGATTCGCAGATAATCGGCAAACGCAGGATTTTGTGTGGCTGTTCCCGATTCGTTGTAATAGATCGAGTCTATTTGTCCTTGCTGTTCTTGGGCTGAAAGGCCGCTGACAATTGATCCGAACAGTGCGCAAAGTAAAATGTGTTTCATGTGAAGTATTGGTTGGGGATATTTTTTTCGAAGAAGGGCTCGATTTATCTGTAATGGATATTGTTATGTAAATATAACGAATTAAATCGAGAAATTGAAGTTTGTCTCCTTTTTACAAAACAAGCGGGCGAATCCAAGGATTCGCCCGCTGCAGTCGCTTTGTGCGGATAAAGGTACTCCGACACAATAGGAACCTGTCTGTATATCAGAATATTAAGCGAACTTTCAAGGCTTGGTTGCCGCCTTGCCCACCGGTTTTCTGCGCTGCGCTGCATCGCGTCTGTATCTTCCTGTCAGACAATGCAAAAGTAGCAAAAATCCCGGAATTCTCCAAATGCGGAAAATTTTGCGGAAGCAAGCTGGATTTTGCTCTTTCGCTGCGGCCTATCGTTCCCGTTATTGGGTCGGTGCGACTTAAAAACCGAGCATCCGACGGCGGTAATCGAACGTTTGCCGATATTGCTTTTTCAGCTCCTCCGAAAGGAACGAACGTTCCAGCAATTCATAGGTCAAAGGCCGGTCGGAGAGGAACAGTTCGATTTCTTTCCTTACCACCTTTTCCGGAAGCCCGATACGTCGGCCGAACTCCTCAAAGTCGGCGCGCCGGATAGTGCGGGTGTCCGAGAAGGCCATACCCTCTCTGAATAACCCCTTGTCGAGGGCGAATATCCGGGGCTCCCGCAGTTGCAACGCTGTATTGACGAGGTCATAGGCCGGGGAGAGCCGATACTCCCCATTGTGTTCAATCAGGGAAAAGTTTTTCAGATGGGCATCATCGTTCGACGTAACGAAATTGAACAGGATGAGCCGGAAGAACCGTTGGATATCGACCAATGCTGCTTTAACATAGCGGTGGATGATCCCGGCACACTCTTCGTAACTGGCCTTGTCGTATTTGTAGTTGGCACCTGCGTTGTCTTTGGTATATCCCAGCAGGGCCGCGAAATCCTCTTGCTTGTATTTCCCCCGGTTATGGACATCGAACCGGCGCGTAATATATGCCGGATCCCCGTTGTCGAAAAAACACAGACCATTGGCTGCCGTCTCGATGCCGTATACCTGGGAGGCAATCTGCATTGTAACATGCTCATTGGCCGCGCAATACTCCCGATTGATGATGTGATAGCCGGTGGGCCGGGGTTTCAGAATGAACAGCCCCTGTTCCCGTTCACGGGCATACCGCAACGTATCAAGCTCGTCCATGACAACCGAGAATTTGGGCTGTGCCCCCGAGAGCGATATGCGTCCCACATTTCTGATGGCGTCAAGGGCTTCCGGCGAATCCGCATCCGGGCTGGGCCCCGCAAAGATATGTGATACCTCCCGACCGTCGAACAGCGCCTTCCGTGCCGCTGGCGAGTAGGTGTCATATCCCTTTTGCAGGGTTGACGGGCAGACGTTCAGTTTTTTCATGGCTCAATTGGTTTTACGGTAATGGCGCCTACGGTGTCGAACTGACAGGTGGCCAGCAGGATGCCGAAATCGTCTTCGGCATCTATATGGAGCAGTTGGGACTGGATCTGCCGATTCTCTCCTTCGGAGAGCATGTTTGCAAATACGGGAAAGAGTACGTTCGAACGGTAGGGTTCGGCCTGGAGCGGAAGCGTCAGGCTGACGGGTCCGCTCTTTTCGTTGAGCAGATAGGCCTTGTCGTAGGTGAAACAAAACGTGCGATTGTCCTCTTCGGTCAAAACTCCGGCTTTTATTCCGTGCATGTAAACTTCACACCGTCTCATGGTTCAAATCCTTTAATTGAGCAACCAGTTGCAGCCCGAGCACGTTGCATATTGCGAGCAGAGAGGTCATCCGCGGATTGCCCGATCCCCGTTCCACGGCAACGACCGTATTGATGCTTACTCCGGCCAGATCGGCCAACTCCTGTTGCTTGATCTTCAACAGGTGCCGGCGCTCCTTGATTTGTTTGCTCAATACGTCCATATTCGTATTATATTGTGATTTTATGCAAAAATAATGTTTTATCCTGGTAAAAACAATTCATATTCGCATTATATTGTGAATATAGCGTTTTTTGTTATGGATTCTGGCAAGATATGTATATAAATCACAATATATTGAGATTTCAGAGATGAAAGGCGATGGGGTGATTCTTGTTTTTGATGTTGTAAAATCTCGTTTTCCGTATATTTGTCTGTCGGTATCGGCAAGTTGTAGGATAAAGTCTATGAAAAAGGGTTGCACATCAAAATATCGGTCGGAATCTGCGACTTCGGAGCGGCCAAAACAGTATGACCGGGACCAAGACCATCGATTGGCAGCCTTGTCTGCGGCCATTTGGGCCGGAGAAGCAAGCGGCGAGGCAATCGGATTCGATCCCCAACGGCATTTACTGCGGCTGAAAGAGCAACGATCGAGGTAACTATGCCGGTAGTTTATTAGAGATTTACAGAATTCCAGATTTCTGTAAATCTCTAAATCCAGGATTGAATATTTATCCAATTCCGGGGTGATATGGGCGGTTGTTTCGACAGGTCGGTAGAGGAGGATATAGTTAGACCCGCATGAAACAATTCATGCGGGTCTAATGGACTGTTTCGGATAATTAGAACGATTAACCGGCTACGAGACCGCCGTCTACCAGGTAGTGGGAGCCTGTGCAGAAGCTCGAGGCATCCGATGCGAGGAAGTAGACCACCTCGGCCACCTCTTCGGGTTGGCCGGCGCTGCCGCGCATGTAGAGTGCATTCTCCTTACGCCAGTAATCCTCGACGCTGCAGTGGTTCTCCTCGGCAAACTTCACGAACAGATTATCGACCAGCGGCGTGCGGATCGTGCCGGCACATACGGCATTGACCCGGATGTTCTTTGGCCCCAGGTCGATAGCCAGGCTGCGGGTGATCTGCCCGAGGGCCCCCTTGGTCATTCCGTAGGCGAAACTGTGGGGCTTGCCCACGAACCACTGGTCCGAAGCGTTGATAACAATCGAGCCGCCGCCTGCCTCGATGATTGGCGGTATGGCCTCACGCAGGGTATTAACCGTGCCGTAAATATTCGTCTGAATCATCAGATCGAGCTCCTCGTCGGCAATGTCGAGGATCGTGTTGCAGCGGTGGATACCCGCATTGGCAAAGACGCTGTTCAGCGTGCCGAACTTGGCGACGGTATTCCCGACCGCCCGGCGGATGTCGCTCCGCGTGCGGGTGTTGCCCTCGGTGAAGAGCAGCCGATCGGGGCAGTTCAGCTCCTCCACGAGAGCCTGGGCCGCTTGGGTGTTGATGTCCATAAAGCCGACATTCCAGCCCTCGGCGATAAACTTCCGTACGGAGGCGGCTCCGATTCCGGTTGAACCGCCGGTAATAAAGATGGTTTTCATGTTTTGATTTCTATTATGTTGTGTATTTTGTGGCAAAGGAGAACATTCGAAAGATGATCTTATGGCTCAAGTGATAATGTGATTACACCATCTTTGGCTTGTTTGTCAAAATCCCAACAGAATTGTACCCATTTTTCGCAGTGCTCTTTTTCTATTGCAGCCCGTTGAATATCGGACATTTTCGATTCGGCCATGAATGTTGTAAATAAGATAAGCATTGCATCCACTTTATCTTTGTGTCTGTCTCCATCTTCACTTTTTATACCACTTACTAACGATTGCGCAAAACATATCCCATCTCTGACGCGAAAGGCGTATTGTCCGGTTACACCATATTGCTCATGGTTCCTGTTGATCTCACTATTCTGTTGAAGAGGCATCATTGTCTTGTTGCGGGACAAATATCGTAATGCTATTTCGTTGGAGGAGAGAGTCTGATTTTTCAAAAAACGTTCATTATAGCGTTCTAAGAAATGACTTGTATACGCATGAATCTGTCGAATACCCGTTATGGGACTGTCCGGAGTGTGTTTGTATGCACCGGCATATCCTTTAATGATAAATCTTTTATTCTGGTCAAAGAGAATACAGAAATAATTGGCTTCTGGGTTCTCTACATTGGCTCGCGTTTCAGCATAAAAGAAAATAACATATTGATTATTGGTTGAGGGAATCTTATAGTCATAAAGTTGCCATGCAGGAAATCGAACTGTTTTTCTAAATATCTTAACTGCTTTTGAAAAAAGCATATTCATTTTAAACTGAATTTTGGGCAAATCAGCGGCAAGATGATCGTACATCTCTTTGTATGTCATCGAAGTAAGAATCATCAGTTATGAAGTATAAATAGCGATGTTTTTACCTTTCAAGATGGGATAGATGTATTACGAAGTTTCTTTCGTAAATATTTCTTCCAAATATTCGTTGGGATGGAATCCTGGTTCAATTCTTTCGTGTACGAACAGATTTTGTTCGTAAGTTACCTCGGTAAGTGAACACGGCAGGTCGTCTTTGTCATACTCATCAGGCCCGAGTTGTGTTATTGAAACGGGGTTATAGTCGCCGTCTGCCTGTTCCTTCCATACATATGCAGCCCGCGACATTACAATCAAAGAATTTCCATCGCTCGAATAACCATATTTTGCAACTGAATATGCGCGATCTCCATCTTGATTGCGCCAAAAAACTGCATTGTCAGTCAGATTGGCTGCATACGCTGCTAAAGGATTCCCATCGAAATGTTGTGGCGTGCATGGATATTCACAAGGTTTGTCGTCAAAAAACACCTTGACTTGAGCTGCTCCGGGAGTCAGAGATAATAAAAGATCAGGTTTTCTCTCTTCTTCCTCTTTGTCTTGAGGCGCGTTGGCTTGATCATTTCCCTGGAAGCCCGGTTGCTTGTATCCCCAAACGCCTAATTGGCCTTCTTCTGTAAGTAAATCTGTTTGAGTTTCGTGTGTCGGAATTTGGGATTGCTGGGAATATGAGATGGATTTCTCGGATGGATCGAAAACCCATGCACCCAGTGACCCTCCGGAGGGCTCTTTATCGCTTTCGGCCCACTCCAGCAGTCGTTTTTTACTTACTTGCGCCTCTGCATCGGTTACGGTTCTCATCCATCTGAGGTCGGGCGGCAATTCATTTTCCTGCAATATGGAAGGATTCGCCAGGAACGCCTCGATGCTGCCGCAGCGCAATCTGATTCTTTTCCGCGTAATGGGGTTGTCGAGTATATTTTCCAGGCGCGTAACCCACCGTAGATTTTCCACTCGGTTATTCCGACGATTCGTGTCAATATGGTCAACCACATGCTCTTTGGTTGGCTTGGGACCGAGAAATGCGGTTGCAACAATGACATGGATTCGAACAGATGCGATTTCCATATAGCCATGCACGATATTGGGCTTCCCGAACGTCCAGAAGTTGTCGTATTTGCGCGGACGCCTTCCATCACGTGGATAGCGGAAGACAGCACCGTTATCGCGGACGGCGTATCGCTCATCCTTGTAGATGCACTCTACCTCGCGGGTGAAATCGTCAATATCGGCCATAAATCACATTTACAATTCACAGATTCTTTTGATCTTATCAAAGATCGGCCTGAAATTTTCCCAACTTTGGACGCTTATTTGAATTTTATCATGTAAAATTGCCTCTGCAAAATCGTCCTTTTTTGCTAAAACGTTTTGATCATATTTATCAAATACTGCCTGACTTCCGTTATTTTCGATTATTTTGTCTTTCCCTTTACCGTCAGGTTTGCTTAATATTAGATCCTCAACGATATTGTGTCGCATGGACTGCCTGGTAAATTCAGTCCCAAAGAATAATCTACATCCATTTTCTAATGGAGTTTTAATTTCATCGTCTGTATATAAATATTCAATAGATATTTTGGTTTGGCCTTTGTCTATGCGAAACTGAGGTACGGGAATACAGAATGCATATACATTATTACCATAATTTTTATAATCTTGGTGTTCTTTTTCAATATCTTTAATGGTTGAATCTTGATCTCGATCAAATAGACCAATTATTTTATTGGCATGAGGTATTTTGCTTAAGTATGCCAATAAACTTTTTAAATCAGCATCTCCTGATGGTTGGGTATTCTCATCTATTTGTTCAAAATCTACGTCTATGATTCCAAGTTTTTCTTGGGCTTTTTTTATGTGCTTTATATCGGTCTTTCCTTCTGTAATGACCAATAGCTTTTTTAACTTCTCAATCTTGTCCTGTAAATCTTTTACTTGGGCCTCAAATGTTAGTTTAGCTTTTATTTGGGCGTCAATTTGTTCTCTAAAAGTTGATATCAGCTTTTGTTGTATTTCCAAAGCTCCTATCTCTTCCAATAATTCGGTGCTTTGGGAATCTTTAAATAAATCATCAATATTGCGGAACTCTGTCTCACCATACTTAGATCTCATCGTCCTGAATATGGTGGGTTTGACTTTGGCTGTTTCACGAGGATTTATGAAAGCCATAGAATGCGAAGTCGCAAAGATTTGCGTGGTCTTTGCATATTCATCACAAAATAGCGTACTGAGAGCCTCGGCTGCACGGAACTCAAGGGAATTTTCCGGTTCGTCGATTCCCCAAATAAAAATCATGGATCGATTATTATTCTGCAACCATTTCAAGATCGGCGGAAGAAATTTCGATTTGACACCATCACCACGCATGGTTAATGGAATCTGATACGATTTCGGATTTAAATCTACTTCAGCACCCTTTTTCTTTGAAATTTGTTGAGTAATCTTTTCTATATATTCATAGTTGGTGCCGACAGAAAGTTGTTGCCAAAAGTCTCTCAGAAGAGTTGGTAATCCGAATGTAACATTGATGCCAATATTTGACTCATTGAGTAATCCTGTCAGATTTTGGGTCTTTTCGTTGATATGCTGATTCAGATCGTCAATTTGCTTTTGTCCAATTAGCTGTTGCTCTCCTAACAGACCTAACAAGTATTGAACAACCTCTTTCCCTTTTAATGCGGGAATATATACATAACGAATTTGATTGTATAGGCGCGAAATCGAGGTTCGTGCAATAGTGGAGTCCTCTGAATATCTTGTTGTGCCACTCCCGCTACGGTCATTCCGGTCATACGTTTTCTCAATGTAAAATGTCTTGTTTGGAATTGATGTATAGGAGTTTGGGGTGTTGAATATTACCTTTATTCGAATAAATTGCTTCCCTTTTTTTGACGATTGAGCTTCCGCTAAAGCATATTTATTATAATCCGTAAAGAAATTAAACGGAGTTTGGAAATCGGTTTCCTGATTGAAAAATAAATTGAGCGCTTTCAATACATTCGACTTACCAACATCATTCTGCCCGCAAAAAAGGTTGTACGAAGAGCAGTCAATTATTGTATGTTTAATCGACCGAAAGTTCGTTATTTCTATTTGTTTGATAAGATTATTCATAACTCATTTTATTCTTCCAGTTTGAGTTTCGGGAGCGAGCGGACGATCTTCATCGTTTCGAGCGAGACGGTGATGATGCGCAGCAGCAGGTTGTAGATGTATTTCGGGTCGTCGTGCT
>ENA-ORUL01000449-ORUL01000449.1-human-gut-metagenome-genome-assembly--contig:-NODE-449-length-35642-cov-18.322365_pt1 | contig 35642 bp, 29 predicted proteins | sample MGYA00242084_ERZ509219 | MGnify/ENA primary metagenome ERZ509219 (study PRJEB26280, sample SAMEA2338792) | human gut metagenome | biome: human gut; feature: human-associated habitat; material: faeces...
GTTGCTCAGGAACTTATAAATTAATTTAAATCAAAGTTTTGCGGAATTAAGGTTAAATAGGTTTCATAAGCCACCATCATGTCTGAGTCCATTTCACTTAGCGACACATCCTCGCCATTCGTAAATCTCATAAAACTATTAAACGCAGTCGCATAGGTTTCACCTGTGCGAGTTTGTTCCAACTCTTTCAAATGAGTAATGTTCGTTTGCATAAAGAGTGCCAGAGACTTTTTACTTGAACACCTGTTCTTTAGGTTAATTGTAATCATCGTAATCTAATCTTTAAATTATTTTTTTGACTTAACAGCATCCGACAAAGATAAGTTGTCTGTTTTTTTATTCCTTTGCAATTAGGAAGATAAAACGATGAGGACATAAGGTATTTTATAAAATAGGATATTCTGCCATACTTGCCGAACATGCATATCTGTATCAATCCCGCTAAAAAAAAGAATCTCATTTTCTAGAATTATATTTCTTCGACCTGCCTAAAATCCCCCATTTCATCGGAAGAACGGTTAAGGGAAATAAATCTCATTTCCACTTAACCGTTCTTATTTACAGCATGATTGGCAAACTGACCTGCCATAGAAAAAAAGAAAAGTTGTTCTCCACCTTTGTGACAAAAACAAAGGCATACAAGGGGAAAAATCCGCCCCCGACTACAGGCGGTTTTGAATATCCGTGTTACTCAAATTATGTTTTTTACGCTTGATATCGGCACCGAAGTTATAGCTTACCCCGATACGGAAGCTCGTATAGGTAAAGGTATTGTTGAACTTCGCATAGAGTCCGTTGGAGTAGCTGGTCCCCTGCATATTCTTCACCAAAAAATCACTTACATTCAGGCTCAGATTCAGTTTGTTGCCCAACATACTATAACGGATACCTCCACTGGCTCCATAGGAACCTTCCCGATGACTCACCTGGTCATGACTCGGTCCGGAATAGTAACCGGAAAGACTGGCAACCAACGTTTTGGCTGTATTCAGATAGAATGTGTTACGGATATTGATGTTATAATCCCAACCGGAATTTTTAGGATGGGTTTCGGGCGCGCTGGAAGTGGTCCTGTTATACTTTAACGTGTGCTGGGCAAACGTCTGCAACCACCCCAAACGGAACGTATAAGAGTTGGTAATACCGAAAGAACGGTTTTTCATATAGTTGTCCCACAATGAGGAAAGGACATGCGTTTCCTCATTCAGCATCAGCCGCTGCGAGAATACATCAGTGGCATACGAATAGAATATAGAGAAATTCAAGTTGTTCTTCAGGGTATAAGAGAGCTCTGCATTATAACGATAACTGGGTTTCAGGTCTTCCTTTCCACGATGCTCGCTATATTTGTTTTCGTAAGTAAGGAAAGGATTCACCATATTCTGTGCCGGACGCGAAATGCGGCTGGATATATTCATATTCAACACATTATCTTCATTCGGCTTATACATCAGATAGAAAGTAGGGAACAAGCGGGTATAGTCATGCTTGTCCGTTGTCTGCTGGGACTCGGAAATGCCTGTTGTCCGAGTATGCTCCAGACGTAGACCGGCTTTCATTGAGAAATGGGAGCCAAAGTTATGGCTATAGTCGGCATAAAGGGCATAGATTTGTTCTTTATACCGGAAAAAGTCATTTTGAGTGAAAGACACATTGGAGTTGTCATAGTTCAGACGGTTACGCGTGTCGGTAAAAGATGCTTTCGCACCTGTCGTGAAGCTGTAACTGTCACCGGGAAGGATGAAATCGAGTGCAGAAGAGATTACATCTACCGTACGGCGCTGATTCTTATCATAATTAAACTCCGAGCCGGGGATTATTTCTCCTGTCGGCAGGTGGCTTTCAGAATCAAAATCGAAGAATGTATTGGACTTGTCTTTCAGATAATCGACATCCCATATCATCTTGTGTCCTTTATCTCCCCATGACTTATCGACATGGAAGTTTACATTCACACGATTCTGTGAATAGTCCTTATCATCACGGCCGAGCATGAATGAATCGGTACGAAGTTCCTGAATGTCGTGCACTTCGGTACGGTTGTCCGTTACATTATTGGGAGCACTGTTGATATAGGTAAGTTGGGTACCTATATTCCATTGTCTGCCCATATCGATATCTATCCCTCCGTCTACATAAAAGGAAGAAAGAGAATAATCGCTTTCGGAACGGCTGCGCCATGTCTGGTCGGTATAGAAACGCCCGTTACGCTCCACATAGCCGGTTTTACCGTAAGCTCCGCTACCGTTCAGGTAAGCGGTTACGCGTTGACGATTGAACTGTAGGCTCAGGCCGCCATACCCATAGTTATATTTCTCACCATACAGATAAGAGCCGAAAGCGTTGCCTCCGATATGGTCTTTGACACGTTCCTTGAGGCGGATGTTAAGGATACCGGCATTGCCTTCGGCATCATAGCGGGCAGGAGGAGTGGTAATCACTTCTACCTTGCTAATTTGAGAAGCACTGTAGGAGCGAAGAAAATTAATGAGTTCCTCACCGGAGAGTTTGGTCTCACGGTCGTTGATATAAATCTTGATTCCTCCTTTTCCTATGATGTCGACTCCGCTTTGAGACACGCGCAAGCCGGGTACATCGTGAAGGAGATCCAATGCATTACCGCCTACGCTGGCAATAGAGTTTCCCGCATCAAAGACCACACGGTCTATCTCACGCCTGATAACGGGCTTGGCGGCTGTCACAGTCACCTCACTCATCGCTATGGACGAGTTTTTCAATACCAAACTGCCTAAATCAGTATCTTTGGATAGGGTAAGAGGCAACGACAAATCCTGATAGCCCAACAGGGTAACACGCAGTAAATAGTTCCCTTTGGGTTCTTGCAACTGGAAGCAACCATTCGTATCGGTAATCATTCCATCCTGATACATACTGTCAGTGGAGTGAAGCAATATGACGTTGGCCACTTCGACAGGAGTTCCCGTCTCATCTTTCACACATCCTGATAATCGATAAGTTTGTGCCGTGATTGTTCCCCATGTACAACATAAAAGGACAAATAGGGAAACAAGTCTTTTTCGTAATAAAGTTTTCATTCTGTAATTCGTTTTGTTTAGCACAAAGGTAACAGCAAGAAGGGGCTTAAACACACTAAATCAGGAAATAAAAAGTCTTAATCAGAGAGTATTATTTCACTGATTATCAAATAGTTTGATTTATAAAAGTCTTAAATAGGGCGAAGCGAATCTTAATGGAGACTAAATCCGTATTATGTTGCCTGCGTATTATTTATATATTCCACAATATCTCCTTTCTCATCCATTCCCAACTTCTTTCTGATTGCTGTTTTGCGAACATACACGCTAGCCACGCTCTGTTGTGTCACCACCCCGATTTCTTTTGTCGAGAAGTCGGCGCACAACAAACAGCATACCTGCTTTTCTTTCTCGGAAAGCAGGTATCCGTAAAGCGTCTCCATCCGGGAATAAAATCCGTTATAAATAGTATCGATAACCGGATAAAGATCGGCCCACACCAAAAGAGCCTCGACAGGGACTTCTTTGTTGGTAATCCCCGATATGCGGCGCAGCAAGTCCTGATTCTGCGAAGTGGGAGCAGTCGCCACCAAACGGATAATACCCAGTTGCTTCAACAGTATCTTTTTAAAGAAGGCGCTGTCATGCTCTGACTCACTCGCTTTATTCGCGTCTTCCAATAGCCGGGTAAGTGTTTCGATGCGGTCTTCGGCTTCCGCCAAACGCAGGTGTCGATTGCGAATATAAAAGAAAACACACAAACCACCCACCGCAAAGATAAATAAGAAAGTGACCAGTAACAGTTGTGTACGCTGACGGTCGATTATCAATGTATAATTCTGACGTTCGAGCTTGATTTTTGTATCCATCTGTTGCTGTATGGTGCTCTGCTTGTTCCAATCTGCCAAGATAAGGGAATCGCCAAACCGTCCGGTTCTAATCGTCGAGATACTACCTTCCATAGCGTAGTCCACCACATTCTGTAATTCATAGAGCAAAAGGCGTGTACTGATGTTCACACCGGACTGCTGCTCTGCTTTCGCTTCAGCTTGCCACGCCATATCCAGATAATATGCAGCCGAATCAAGTTGCCGCAAATAAAGAAAGTTCTCAACCAGGATTGCATGGGTGACAGCCATCTTTTCACGATATACCGGCATCAACTCCCAAACACGGCGGATTAGTGCATTTGATTTCTCCACCTTCTCGGAACGCATCAGGTTAGAAGCATAGTTCCGCATATAATGGCATAAATATGCTGTATCTTTATTGGCTTCAGCCATCGCAATGCTCTTCTCATAATAATAAGTGCAAGAGTCATCGCCAACCAGCCCAAGATTAATGGCGAGAAAATAGAACATTCCTGCCAAATCAGGGGAAGTAGTGTCAGGGGAATAAGCCAAGGCCTCTTTCACATGGCTGGCCACCTCACGGTAATCTCTGCGAAGCTCGTAAACAATATTCGCCTTATAATAAAGCAGGTCGCGGACATTGACGGAGTCATTGGCTTGCTTTGCCTGTGCCACTCCGCTATCCAGCTCTGCAATGGCATCATCCAACCGGTCTATCCATTTCAGATAGTTCGCCTTCAGGATATAACCTTTCATCACTTTCTCTCGGTCGCCATGTTTGCGGAAGTAATCCACCGCTTTAGGCAATAAAGAATCTTCTGTCATCGATATATTTCTTGCGCTATGGACCATCGCTTTTATCCATACATAACTCATCAGTTCTTCTTCCGAGAAGTCGGCCAAATGTTCTTGCTGTTGCGCAAGCAGAGACAGGACACTATCAGGATAATCCGTCATCAATGAATCGGCGCGTTGCAGCAAAGCACGGTGATTGGACGGACGACATCCGGCAACAGACAGTAATATGATAATAATTCCCCAAAGAAAAGGTAATTTCTTCATGATATAAATGACAAAGTTATGCTACAAAGATACAAGATTTAAACAAAAACGCATGGTTATTCCTTATAAAGAATTATATTTGTAAACGAACTCTACAAACCCCATATCTGTTATGAAAAGGATAGGATTCATATATTGGCTGACAGGGTTCTGCGTACTCTGTTCCTGCAACTCGAAAGCGGAAAACGACGCGCAACAATCCGCCATCTTCGAAGCCCGGGATTCCATTGCCGAAACTCCTGCCGAAATTATGGTGAAAGAACTGGCTGCCGAAGATATAAAAATAAAAAAAGAGCTGCTTTATGACAAGCATACTTTAAAAGATATCTACCCTTATAAGGATACAACACGCTGCTTTCAATGGGAAAAGATAAAAGAGAGGTTAGCTTTGTTGGAAAATATCCGGCAGAAACCATCACAATGGTGTATCCTTCAGAATTATAAGAACCGGAATGGAGAAGCTCCGCTGGTCAAGAATTTTAAGCGGGATGCTTATAAACGTGTGGCTGATACTTTAGGGGTGGAACGATATCAGGGAGTACCGTTATATGAGCTCAATGATACGCTCACTCCGGTACGTTATGGACTGGATGGGTTGCTGACGCGCCATCTGGGTACAAAAGGAAAGTTTACGAAAGTCACACCTGTATATATAGGAGGAGAATGGTATGCACCTACCAAATATGTGAAACTCATTCCCGATACTGTCGTTTTTGATAAAGCTATCTTTGTAGACCGCCATAACCAGAATATCACGACTCTGGAACGAAAGAAAGAGGGGGAATGGTTGGTACGCAGCATGAATCCGGCAACGACAGGGCAACGGCGGCCGCCCTATGCACAGCCCACACCATTGGGTATGTTTGTCTTGCAAGAAAAGAAGCCAAAAATGATTTTCCTCAAAGACGGTTCCACCGCAACCGGAGGGTTTGCTCCTTATGCCAACCGCTTCAACAATGGTGGCTATATTCATGGTGTGCCCACCAATGCACCGGCGAAAGGTATTATCGAATATAGCTATACGTTAGGAACGACACCCCGTTCGCACATGTGCGTGCGCAACGCAACATCACATGCCAAGTTTATTTTTGACTGGGCACCTGTTAATGAGACAATTATATTTGTTTTGGAATAGAAATGTGCGTAACTTTGCACCCATTATTTAGTTTTCACCTATGTACAAAGCTTTTTTATTTCTATTCCTATTTCTTTTCCCATTCAGTAACGTATCTACTCGGACGTCTGTCTCCGAGGAGATGACAGATATGGTCATTCCTGAAAACGAACTAACGGATGGCGAAGTTTTATTTGAAGAAATGAATTTGGGAGGAATTGTAAACTTTCCGGCATTCCGACAAGCTGTGCAAGGTTACAACAAAATAGAACAGAAAAAGAAGCCCGTATTAACTCTTATCGACTTCACCAAACCATCGACCGAAAAACGTCTGTTTGTTTTCGATATGAAAGAAAGAAAGCTACTTTACTCATCGGTAGTCGCACACGGCAAAAACAGTGGGGAAAACTATGCCACTTCTTTCTCCAATGCGGTCGGCTCATATAAGAGCTCACTCGGTTTCTATCTCACCGGAAGCACTTACCGGGGAAAGAACGGTTATTCATTATTATTGGATGGACTGGAAAAAGGAATTAACGACTGCGCACGCGAGCGTGCCATTGTAGTACATGGTGCTGCTTATGCCAATCCTTCCGTATGCAGGGGCGGGAGATTAGGAAGAAGTTTCGGATGTCCGGCATTGCCGCAGGCACTTACCAAACCGATCATTAATACAATTAAGGGAGGCAGTGTGCTCTTTATCTATGCCAACAATAAAGAGTATATGGCAAAAAGCACTATTTTACCGTCTCTACAACCGCAGGAGTTATTCTCCGAAACTCGAAAAACGACGAACCGGGCTTCTTCTTTCTAGAATAAAAAGTTCTTTTCTATTTCTTTTCCTTCCTTTTTTCCATAAAAACTAAAAGGAAACACACATTAAGTCATACTCAAATGGAATTATCCAATCAAAAAAGACGGAAACGAGTGATAATTCTATCAAATGTTCATCCCGCCAATCAACGAGAATCGCTTAAAAATTTCCATCATGCATCCTTATCCGAATTAGAGGATTTATTTGTACTTTTGCTCGCAAACAAAAACACTCAACAGTTATGGTGCTCAATTATATTTGGATTGCCTTCTTCCTAATCGCCTTTGCAGTTGCATTGGTAAGACTTGTTTTTCTAGGAGATACCCAGGTCTTCCCCGAGATTATCAATTCAACCTTCAGTTCTTCCAAAACTGCATTCGAGATTTCATTGGGATTGACCGGCGTGCTTTCACTCTGGCTCGGAATTATGAAGATAGGCGAGAAAGGGGGAGTCATTGCTTTGTTCTCTAAATTGTTGAGCCCTCTGTTTTGCAAACTTTTTCCGGAGATTCCCAAAGGGCATCCGGTGACCGGGAGCATTTTTATGAATCTGGCAGCAAATATGCTGGGATTGGACAATGCTGCCACACCGTTAGGTTTGAAAGCGATGGAAGGCTTACAGGAACTAAACCCAAAGAAAGATACAGCCACTAATCCGATGATTATGTTTCTGGTCTTAAATACCTCCGGGCTGACACTCATTCCGATCAGCATCATGGTATATCGTGCCCAACTGGGGGCAGCTCAACCGACTGATATTTTTGTACCCATTCTTCTTGCCACTTTCTTCTCAACGCTTGCCGGAATTATCACTGTCAGCATTTACCAGAAAATAAACTTGCTTAACCGCACTATCTTGTTATTTCTGGGAGGAATAAGCCTTTTGGTAGCAGGTATCATCTATTTCTTCAATACTCTTTCCCGAACACAGATTGATATTTATTCCACCACCACTGCCAACGTCTTCTTATTCTTGATAATTATCGGTTTCATCATAGCAGGAATGAAAAAGAAAATCAACGTATATGATGCTTTCGTAGAAGGAGCAAAAGAAGGATTCAGTACCGCTGTACGCATCATCCCATATCTGGTTGCAATCTTGGTTGCAATTGGTGTTTTCCGTGCTTCCGGTGCGATGGATTATCTGATTGACGGCATCGAAGGTGCAGTCAAACTATGCGGCATCAACAGCGATTTTGTGGGCGGACTGCCTACTGCCTTAATGAAACCGTTAAGCGGAAGCGGGGCCAGAGGACTTATGGTAGATGCCATGACGACTTACGGTCCGGACTCCTTCGTCGGGCGTCTGGCGTGTATCTTTCAAGGCTCTACTGATACTACCTTTTATATCCTCGCTGTCTACTTTGGCAGTGTAGGTATCGTAAAAACCCGCCATGCGGTGCCTTGCGGACTGTTGGCAGACCTGGCAGGAGTGATTGCGGCTATCTTTATTTGCTACCTTTTCTTTGGATAAAAGAGGATTATCAGAATACTTTATCTATCTTTGCCCGTCTTTAAAAATGAGAAAAGTATGATTAGTTATCAGACAGAAGGCATTGAAATGCCTGCCATCAAGAAAAGGGAAACTACAGAATGGATAAAAAAGGTTGCTGCCGACTATGGAAAAAGAGTCGGTGAAATAGCTTATATCTTCTGCTCGGATGAAAAGATTCTGGAAGTAAACCGCCAATATTTACAACATGATTATTATACGGATATCATTACTTTCGACTATTGTGCCGGTAACCGTCTTTCGGGCGATTTATTCATCAGCCTGGATACTGTCCGCACGAATGCAGAGCAATTCAACCAACCGTATGAGCGGGAGCTTCACCGCGTCATTATACATGGTATCCTGCATCTCTGCGGCATCAATGACAAGGGTCCCGGAGAACGCGAAATAATGGAAGCAGCAGAAAACAAGGCATTGGAAATGCTGAGTATCTGAACCGCTTCTTCCATTAATATATCAAGCACTCCCTGTCACCGGATGCTGTCTTCTCCGATTTTCAAACTCTGCATACGTTTTGAACCACCTAAGTCGTTTCATTAGCCGGACTATGCATTTCCATCCTTTCGGTTATGCCTGCCTGTAAGTCGGATTACTACAGACTTCCACAGTGGACTGTATAGTCTGTTACGGCAGACCGTACAGTCCACCGTAGCAGACTGTACGGTCTGCTGCAATGGACTGTAATAATCTTCCGTTTAAAAGCCTTTGACTGACCCTAAAAAACGGCTTATCCTTCCCTTGGTCGGTGAGTATGAGATGTCGAATCCCCAAGAAAACAATGTGCCCCGAAATACATCGCTCCCAAACAGAGAACTTCAATAAGAAAACACTCGATTCCTGACAAAATAATCCCTCGATTCTCTTTTTTATCATCCTTTTTCCTCTCTCTATCATTTTCTAACAATCCCTCAACCTACTTTCTGACAACTTTTTAGTAATTTTGCCACGGTAAAAAGAAATAAATCAATGGATTTTAAGTACGACGTAATTGTAATTGGTGCCGGACATGCCGGTTGCGAAGCAGCCGCTGCCGCAGCGAATCTGGGTTCAAAGACTTGCCTTATCACGATGGATATGAATAAGATTGGGCAAATGAGTTGCAACCCGGCTGTGGGAGGCATCGCAAAAGGACAAATCGTAAGAGAGATAGATGCGCTGGGAGGATACATGGGAATTGTAACCGACCGCACTGCTATCCAGTTCCGCATGCTCAACCGCTCAAAAGGACCTGCCATGTGGAGTCCGCGTGCGCAGTGCGACCGCGGTAAATTTATCTGGGCATGGCGTGAAATATTAGAGAACACACCCAATCTGCATATCTGGCAAGATACAGTAGAGGAGTTGATAGTCGAAAATGGTGAAGTAACCGGACTGGTCACTTGCTGGGGAGTTACATTCCATGCAAAATGTATCGTGCTGACCGCAGGAACTTTCCTGAACGGGCTGATGCATATCGGCCGCAAAAAGCTGGCGGGAGGACGAATCGCCGAACCTGCTTCTTACCATTTGACCGAGTCTATCACTTGTCACGGAATCATTGCAGGACGAATGAAGACCGGTACTCCTGTTCGTATTGACGGTCGCAGCGTACACTATGAACTGATGGAAACACAAGACGGAGAAAATGACTTTCACCGTTTCTCTTTCATGAGCGAACCGCGCAAGCTGAAACAACTGCAATGCTGGACTTGCTTTACAAATGAAGAAGTACACAAGATTTTGCGTGAAGGACTCCCCGACTCTCCCCTTTTCAACGGACAAATTCAGAGTATCGGGCCTCGCTATTGCCCCAGTATAGAAACAAAAATCGTAACCTTCCCGGATAAAGAACAGCATCAGCTTTTCTTGGAACCCGAAGGCGAGACAACGCAAGAACTTTACCTCAATGGCTTCTCTTCTTCTCTGCCAATGGATATCCAACTTGCGGCCTTGAAGAAGGTACCGGCTTTCAAAGACCTGGTTGTTTATCGCCCCGGTTATGCCATCGAATATGATTACTTCGACCCTACCCAACTGCAACACACGTTGGAATCGAAAGTAATCAAGAACTTGTTCTTTGCCGGACAAGTGAACGGAACGACCGGTTACGAAGAAGCCGGAGGGCAAGGTATCATTGCCGGCATCAATGCACACATCAACTGCCACGGTGGAGAACCATTCACCTTAGCACGAGACGAAGCTTATATCGGTGTATTGATTGACGACCTCGTGACAAAAGGTGTCGACGAACCCTATCGTATGTTTACCTCACGTGCCGAATATCGCATCCTGCTCCGTCAGGATGATGCCGATATGCGTCTGACCGAACGGGCATATAAACTGGGACTTGTCAAACAAGACCGCTATGAGCATCTGTGCAGTAAACGCGAAGCGGTAAACTCCATCATTGATTTTACCAGGAAGTTCTCCATCAAAGCAGCACTCATCAATGACGCTTTGGAACATTTGGGAACCGCCCGCCTCACTCACGGATGCAAATTAATAGACTTGATAAACCGCCCGCAAATAACAATAGAAAGTATTGCCGAACATATCCCCGCGTTCAAAGAAATGCTGAATAATATAACCGACCGCAAAGAAGAGATAATCGAAGCAGCCGAAGTTCTTATCAAGTATCAGGGATATATCGACCGTGAGCGAATGATTGCCGACAAGATTCACCGCCTGGAAGCTATCCGCATAAAAGGCAAGTTTGATTATAATTCGCTGAACTCGCTTTCTACCGAGGCCCGTCAGAAATTAATAAAGATAGACCCTGAAACATTGGCGCAAGCCAGCCGCATCCCGGGAGTTTCGCCCAGCGATATCAATGTTCTGCTGGTGCTTCTCGGAAGATAAAAAGGCAATGTTTCACGTGAAACAAGTTATTTAATTATTAAACAATAAAACGCTGGTTATGAGCAAAGAAACGCTATTAGCTAATTTAAGAGAAATACCTGATTTTCCTATCCCGGGTATTTTATTCTATGATGTCACTACACTGTTCAAGAGTGCCGAGTGCATGCAGGAAATGTTGGACACATTATATGAGATGTACAAGGATAAAGGCATCACCAAAGTGGTGGGTATCGAATCACGAGGATTCATCATGGGCGGTGCTTTGGCAGCACGTTTAGGTGCAGGTTTTGTAATGGCACGCAAGCCCGGCAAGCTCCCTGCAGAAGTTCTGGAGGAAACATACGCCAAAGAATACGGCACCGATACCATCCAAATACACAAGGATGCCATCAGTGAAGAGGATGTTGTTTTGCTGCACGACGATTTATTGGCTACAGGCGGAACAATGGCAGCCACCCACCGCTTGGTACAAAAATGTGGTGCCAAGAAAGCATATATCAATTTCATTATAGAATTAAAAGGACTGAACGGGAGAAAGGCATTTCCTGCCGATATCACAGTGGATACACTGCTGCAATTATAAACTTCGCCTGCAGTCGAAAAATGTACCTTTGGGGGTGTGTCAAAACCAAACCGGTCTATCCGATCGTCAGCTGTAGAGGCAGGGGTTGCCTGCCCGAAGACACAAAGCAAACTGTTTTCGGACGAGCAAACCTCACCCCTACGAACCAAACGACAGTATTATCCAGGTTTTGACACAACCCCATATTCCGAATAATGTATCCGCGAATATCTGCAAATAACCAAACATTACCCCTACAACCAAAGATAGTATATAAACCTTTGGAGCAGACGTATGAAATCCGTCTTTATCCCAAAACAATAACATTGTAACAATATGGAGAAAAAAGAAGAGATTAGCACCAATGAATATCTGAGAGGAATTGTTCTCAACCTTCCCGAAAGCCCCGGCATTTATCAATATCTGAACGCCGAGGGAACAATTATCTACGTTGGAAAAGCCAAGAATTTAAAGCGCAGAGTCTCTTCTTATTTCAACAGAGAACATCCCAATGGAAAGACACGAGTATTGGTCAGCAAGATTGCAGACATCCGTTATATCGTAGTAAAAACGGAAGAGGATGCCCTCTTACTCGAAAATAACCTAATCAAGAAATACCGTCCGCGTTACAACGTTATGCTGAAGGATGACAAAACCTACCCTTCTATCTGCGTAAGTAACGAATACTTTCCCCGCATCTTCAAGACACGTAAAATTATACGTAACGGCTCCGGCTATTACGGCCCGTACAGTCATGTTCCATCGATGTATGCCGTACTCGATTTGATTAAAAAGCTCTATCCTATCCGTACCTGCAAATTAAATCTTACCCCGGAGAATATCAATGCCGGGAAGTTTGATGTCTGCCTGGAATATCATATAAAGAATTGTAAAGGGCCGTGCATAGGACGCCAATCTCACGAAGACTATATGAAAGATATCCGTGAAATCAAAGAGATTTTAAAAGGCGATACACAGATTGTAAGTGACCTGCTCATGGAAGAGATGCAAGCCCTGGCTTCCGAAATGAAATTTGAGGAAGCGCAAAAGATAAAGGAAAAGTATGACCTCATAGAAACCTATCGTTCCAAAAGCGAGGTTGTCAATTCCATCATTCATAATGTCGATGTATTTTCCATTGAAATGGATGAAAACTCGGCTTACATCAATTACCTCCACATTACCAACGGCTGCATAAACCAAGCCTTCACATTCGAATATAAAAAGCGTTTGAACGAAACCAAAGAAGAGCTTTTGCAACTGGGAATCGTAGAAATGAGAGAACGATACAATAGTACTTCACGCGAAATTATCGTTCCTTTCGAGGTGGATATGGAGATGAACAATGTAACTTTCACCATTCCCCAAAGAGGTGAGAAGAAACACTTGCTCGATCTATCCGTCATGAATGTAAAACAATATAAAGTAGACCGCCTGAAACAAGCGGATAAGCTGAATCCCGAGCAAAAGAAAGTACGCATCCTGAAAGAAATACAAGACCAGCTCCACATGGAGAAAATGCCCGCCCACATCGAATGTTTTGATAATTCCAACATCCAAGGCTCGAATGCCGTAGCCGCCTGCGTGGTATTCAAAATGGGTAAGCCCAGCAAACAAGACTATCGCAAATTTAATATTAAAACCGTAGAAGGACCCGATGATTATGCCTCCATGAAGGAAGTTGTCCGACGCCGCTACACACGCCTTATCGAAGAAGGTTCTCCCCTGCCCGACCTCATCATCACCGACGGTGGAAAAGGACAAATGGAGGTCGTTCGTGAAGTTATCGAGGACGAACTTCATCTGCGTATTCCCATTGCCGGACTTGCCAAAGACCGCAGACACCGCACTTCGGAACTGCTTTACGGATTTCCTCCGCTTACCATCGGCATTAAACAAAGCACACCGTTATTTCATCTTCTAGAGAATATACAAGACGAAGTGCACCGATTCGCCATCACTTTCCATCGCGACAAACGAAGCAAGAGTCAGGTAGCCTCTGCCCTGGACAGTATTCCGGGAATCGGCGAGAAGCGCAAAGCCGCCCTTCTGAAAACGTTTAAGAGTGTGGCACGCATAAAAAAAGCAACACTGGAAGAAATAGCCGCCGTAGTGGGCGAAGCTGCCGCTAAAAATATCAAAGAAAGCCTTACAGAATAGAAGGGATTTTTCTACCTTTGCATATATACTATCTGCAAAAAACGATAAAAAATAAAATATGAGAATAGTTATACAACGAGTAAGCCATGCATCCGTCACCATCGACGGGGTCTGCAAGTCGGCCATAGAAAAAGGATTAATGATATTAGTAGGTATTGAAGAAGCTGATAATCAAGAAGATGCAGATTGGCTATGTAAAAAGGTAATCGGCTTGAGAGTATTTGATGATGAAAATGGAGTAATGAATAAGTCCATTCTGGAAGCAGAAGGTAATATATTGGTTGTCAGTCAATTTACATTATTCGCCTCCTACAAGAAGGGCAATCGCCCCTCTTACATCCGTGCTGCACGACCGGAAACAGCTATTCCCTTATATGAATACTTCTGTAATGAACTCAGTATCGCTCTTGGACGCGAAGTGGGCACAGGAGAATTCGGAGCCGACATGAAAGTCGAACTTCTGAACAACGGCCCTGTTACTATATGTATGGACTCAAAAAACAAAGAATAATATGACACTGGAAGAAGCACAGAAAGAAGTAGACCGCTGGATTAAAACATACGGCGTGCGCTACTTCAGCGAACTGACCAATATGGCCGTACTGACTGAAGAAGTGGGTGAACTGGCACGTATCATGGCACGTAAATATGGTGACCAATCCTTCAAGGAGGGCGAAAAATGCAACCTTGCAGACGAGATGGCCGATGTGCTTTGGGTACTCCTCTGCCTCGCCAACCAGACAGGTGTAGACCTGACGGAAGCCTTTCATCGGAATCTTGAAAAGAAAACAAACCGAGACAAAGACAGACATAAAAACAACCCCAAATTATAAAGAATTATGGAACATAACCACGATTGTAGCCACAGTCACGAGCATGGTCACGAACATGAGGATGCTCACGACAAGTATATGGAAGCACTTGCCAAATACAACACCCATCTGAATGATGAAGATGTAAAAGCAAAAGTTACCCATTTCATCGAAGAGCATTTGGCTGAAAACAATACACCGGAAGTTAAGAAATTCCTCTTCCACTGCATTGATCTCACCACATTAAAATGTACCGACTCGGAAGAAAGCGTAATGAAATTTACCGAAAAGGTAAACGATTTCGTTGACAAATATCCCGATTTGAGCAATGTAGCCGCCATTTGTGTTTACCCCAATATGGCAGAGATAGTAAACGACACACTGGAAGCCGATAACGTAAATATTGCCTGTGTATCGGGGGGATTTCCCTCTTCGCAAACATTCATTGAAGTGAAAGTGGCAGAAACTGCCATGGCTATTCATAGCGGTGCAGACGAAATAGACATTGTCATCTCGGTCGGCAAGTTCCTGACCGGTGACTATGAAGGAATGTGCGATGAAATCGAAGAATTAAAAGCAGTCTGCGGAGACAAGCACTTGAAAGTAATTCTGGAAACAGGAGCACTCGGAAATGCTTCCAACATTAAGAAAGCATCTATTTTATCGATGTATTCGGGCGCAGACTTCATCAAAACTTCTACCGGTAAAGAAAATCCTGCCGCGACCCCCGAAGCTGCCTATGTGATGTGTGAAGCCATCAAAGAATACTATATGGTTACCGGCAGAAAAGTCGGCTTTAAACCTGCCGGAGGCATCAATACCGTGCACGACGCATTGGTTTACTACACTATCGTAAAAGAAATATTGGGCGAAGAATGGTTAACCAATGAATTATTCCGCTTAGGAACAAGCCGTCTGGCTAATCTGCTCCTCTCCGAAATTGTTGGTCAGGAAACTAAATTCTTCTAATCACTACACCATACAACTATTACAACCGATTCCATCGCTGTGAGAAGCAATTCCACGACGATGGAATTGTTTTTATACCAATAAAAGGATAAACAGGAGTTATTTCTCACGTTCTATCACGTAATCAATATAAGCAGTCAAAGCATCTTTAATGGTTGTATCAGCAGTAGAAGGAAGCAAATCCAATGCTCTATTACGATAATCCACCATCACCTGTCTGGCATACTCTATACCGCCATTCTTTTTCACATAATCGATGAAGAGGGATATTTCTGCATCTGTAGCATCCAAGGATTTAATGCGAAGCGCCAATTGGCACATCTTCTCATCACCCAAAGTATTCAGCACATGCAATGCCGGCAATGTCAACTTACCTTCGCTCATATCATTGCCTGTCGGCTTACCTATCTCACCGGAAGAGTAATAATCGAAAATATCATCCTTAATCTGGAAAGCAATCCCAATCATCTCACCGAATAACCGCGCATTTTGCACCATTTCATCGGAAGTCGGCTGCACTCATGACGATGATTTTACTGCCGGTTGACAGCTACTGCCCCGGCTTCGGCACTGGCTGTAAAGAGTGCGGCTGTTTTCTTACGAATCACATCATAATAGACTTCTTCAGAAAATTCAGAAGCATTGATATTAGTCAATTGGATAATCTCACCTTCGGCAAGATTCTGCCCAAGCCGTGCCACCAAATCGACAATACGGATAGAACCTGTCATGGCAGAATGTTTCAGACTGGTAGCCAACATATAGTCTCCCACCAACACAGACACCTTATTATTATAAATAGCATTTACCGATGACTGTCCGCGGCGTTTATCACTTTCGTCCACCACATCGTCATGCACCAGACTTGCTGTATGAAGCAACTCCAATGAAAGAGCAGCATGAAGTGCAGAATAATTGATTTCACCGAATAATTTGGCCATCAGCAATGTCAGAATAGGACGCATCATCTTGCCATTCCTCTGCTTAATATAGGTCAATACCTCACTAAGTAAAGGATTGGAACTTTGAAGCGAAGCGTCAAACAAGGATTTGAACTCTTCAAACTCCTTAACAATAGGCAATCTGATTTGCTGTAACTTGTCCATACAGGTTAATTTGAGCACAAAAGTAGTAATAAAACGCGGAATACGGTATTTTTTTGTACTTTTACCATGAAAAAACTAAAGATTTTTAAGAATGGACAAACTTTTTCTGCTGGATGCATACGCATTAATATATCGCGCATACTACGCTTTCATCAAAAGCCCGCGCATTAACTCCAAGGGTTTCAACACTTCAGCCGTACTCGGCTTTGTCAATACACTGGAAGACGTATTGAAGAAAGAAACCCCAACGCACATTGGTGTGGCATTCGACCCTGCCGGACCTACTTTCCGCCACGAGGCATACGAACAATACAAGGCTCAGCGCGAAGAAACGCCCGAAGCAATCCGTTTGTCCGTACCTATCATAAAAGACATTATCCGCGCTTACCGCATTCCCATTCTGGAAGTGCCGGGCTATGAAGCCGATGATGTAATCGGTACACTTGCCACCGAAGCCGGACGGCGCGGTATCACTACCTATATGATGACTCCCGACAAGGATTATGGTCAACTGGTGAGTGACAATGTATTTATGTACCGACCCAAATATGGTGACAAGGAATTTGAGGTGATGGGTATCGAGCAGATAAAGGCAAAGTTTGACATTCAGTCACCTGCTCAGGTCATTGATATGTTGGGACTGATGGGCGACTCGTCCGACAACATTCCCGGTTGTCCGGGTGTAGGCGAAAAAACGGCACAGAAGCTCATTGCCCAATATGGCAGCATCGAAAACCTACTCTCCCACACAGATGAGTTGAAAGGGGCATTGAAAACAAAAGTGGAAACTAATCGAAAAATGATTGAGTTCTCCAAATTCTTGGCGACTATTAAAATTGATGTCCCCATTACATTGAACATGGATGAACTGAAACGCGAAGAACCCGACGAAGAGGAACTTCGGAAGATTTTTGAAGAGATGGAATTCCGCACGCTCATCGACCGCGTTTTTAATCGTGAAAAGAAAACGGCTTCGGCAGGTGCGACTTCAATGTCACACGACAAAGCACAAGGCTCACTTTTCGGTGACCAGCCTTCACTATTTGACCAACCGAGCACTTCACCATCTTCACAGGCTTCATCACAAGGCAATCTCTTTGCAGAATTTGAAGACGAGAATACAGGAAACGGAAATTATTCAAATCTCGCATGTTTAGAAAATTCAAAATACGACTATCAACTTATTGATACAGAAGAAAAAAGAACCGAATTAATACAAAAGTTGCTTACAAAAGAAACTTTCAGTCTAGACACGGAAACAACAGGAACCGATCCCATCACCGCAAAACTGGTAGGAATGAGTTTCAGCTACACCGAAAACCAAGCTTTCTATGTCCCCGTTCCCGCCGAACAAAACGAAGCACAAAAAATTGTTAATGAGTTCCGACCGGTATTTGAAAAAGCAGGAGTATTGAAAGTGGGACAAAATATCAAGTACGATATGCTGGTGCTAGGCAACTACGGAGTAGAGGTTTGCGGTCCGCTGTTCGACACTATGGTAGCACACTATGTGCTGCAACCCGAACTGCGCCATAACATGGACTACCTTGCCGAAATCTACCTGCATTACCAGACGATTCATATAGAAGAACTTATCGGACCTAAAGGCAAAGGACAGAAAAATATGCGCGACCTCCCTCCCGAAGCTATATATAAGTACGCGTGCGAGGATGCCGATGTCACCTTAAAGCTAAAGCATGCACTGGAAAAGGAACTGAAAGAGCAAGGAGCCGAAAAACTCTTTTACGAAATAGAGATGCCCCTAGTCCCCGTCCTCGTCTATATGGAAAGAAATGGCGTGCGTGTAGACACGGAAGCACTGAAACAAACCTCGGAACATTTCACAGCCCGCATGAATCAAATAGAAGAAGAAGTACATCAATTGGCAGGGACAGAGTTCAACATTGCATCGCCCAAACAAGTGGGGGAAGTCTTGTTTGACAAGCTACGCATCGTAGAAAAAGCCAAAAAGACAAAGACCGGCCAATACGTGACCAGCGAAGAAGTATTGGAAAGCTTGCGCGGAAAGCATGAAATAGTGGGCAAGATTCTTGAACATCGAGGGCTGAAGAAACTACTCGGAACTTATATCGATGCCCTACCCCTTCTTATTAATCCGGCAACGGGCAAGATACACACGTCCTTCAACCAGACCGTGACCGCCACAGGACGCCTCAGTTCGAGCAATCCGAACCTGCAAAACATCCCTATCCGCAACGAAGACGGCAAAGAAATCCGCAAGGCATTTATCCCGGAAGACGGATGCGAGTTCTTCTCTGCCGACTATTCTCAGATAGAGCTCCGCATCATGGCCCACTTAAGCGGTGACAAAAACATGATAGAAGCTTTCCGCGAAGGAGACGACATCCATGCCGCTACAGCCGCCAAAGTATATAAAATAGCCATCGAGGATGTGACACGCGAGCAACGCAGCAAGGCCAAAACCGCCAACTTCGGTATTATCTATGGCATATCGGTATTCGGATTGGCAGAACGCATGAATGTCCCCCGTCAGGAAGCCAAAGAACTGATAGACGGCTATTTCGATACCTATCCGCAGATCAAGGAATATATGGACAAGAGCATCGAACGCGCACGTGCCAACGGTTACATCGAAACTATTTTCGGCCGTAAACGCTTCCTGCCGGACATCAATTCACGCAATGCCGTAGTACGCGGATATGCTGAACGGAATGCCATAAACGCTCCCATTCAGGGAAGTGCAGCCGACATTATCAAAGTAGCCATGGTTAAAATATTCCAACGCTTTCAATCTGAAAGTATACGCTCTAAAATGATACTTCAGGTGCACGATGAATTAAACTTCAGTGTTGTGCCCGAAGAGAAGGAAAAAGTACAGCAAATCGTAATGGAAGAAATGGAAAAAGCCTATCTGATGCAAGTGCCTCTAAAAGCAGACTGTGGCTGGGGAAACAATTGGTTGGAAGCACATTAAAAAGAACATATAATCACTAACACGCTATATATAAATATATTAAAGGAGACCAGCAGTTGGTCTCCTTCCTTTATCTGCCTATTCTGATTGTATACTCAAAAATCTATTTATCCTCTTCCCCTAAAGAATCTCCGGTCTGCCAGTCCAAAGATAAACAACCGCCATTCACCCACTATTCCTCTGTTATTCAAGATAAATACATAAACTCCTTTCTCTCTCTTTAAATACATTCTGTTACATATTGAAAGCACCTAATTCTTAATATTTGTTTATTTAGTGATATATTGCAAAAATATCATCTTTTTATTGCAGGTTTGTTAGGTATTTCAATTTCTTTTTGTACATTTGCACCGCTTTTGAAAACAATATGAAAGTAACAATCTAATATACTGATATCATGAAGAAAATTATTTTTTTGAAAGGAATGCTCTCTGTAGTAATGTTGTTTATTGCCAGCCTTACAATTTCCGCAGCAAAGCCGGGCGACAACCTGGTTCACAACACTGAAGAAGTAAACGGAGTAATCATTTCGGAAACTGTTTTCAAGATGGACGGTAATATGCTGACCAATTATATGAAGCACAATTATAAGTACGATACAAACCAACAACGTACCGAAGATGAAAGTCAAAAATGGAACAGCAACAAAAACTGTTGGGAAAATAACCTCTGCATCCGTTATATTCACGGAAATAAGAGCATTACTACCGAATATTATAAATGGAATTCTAAGAAGAAAGAATATATACTAGTACCTGAAATGACCGTAACTATGGATAAATAAAATGTTCATTTAACTAACAATCTAACACTTTTCATAAAATTTTAAACAAAAAGGCAGTCGCGATGACTGCCTTTTTTCGTAGCTCCAAGCCAATTCTATCTTTAATATGAAGCACGATAAAAAAAGAATGGTTATCTTTGCAGGCAAATTAATGGATAATAATCAAAAAAACAGATAGATAATGGCTTTACAATGTGGCATTGTCGGCCTTCCGAACGTAGGAAAGTCGACACTTTTTAATTGCTTATCAAATGCAAAGGCTCAAGCAGCCAACTTCCCTTTTTGTACAATCGAACCAAATGTCGGCGTAATCACTGTTCCCGATGAACGTTTGACCAAGCTTGCCGAGCTGGTTCATCCGGGACGCATCGTTCCTACCACTGTCGAAATTGTGGATATTGCCGGTCTGGTGAAAGGCGCCAGCAAAGGCGAAGGGTTAGGAAACAAATTCTTAGCCAATATTCGTGAGACAGACGCTATCTTACACGTACTCCGCTGCTTTGACGATGAGAATGTAACTCACGTGGACGGAAGTGTAGACCCTGTACGCGATAAAGAAATCATCGATACCGAACTTCAGCTGAAAGATTTGGAAACCATTGAAAGCCGTATCCAAAAAGTGCAGAAACAGGCACAGACCGGAGGTGACAAGGCGGCTAAACAAACATACGAAGTGCTTGTCAGATACAAAGAAGCATTGGAGCAGGGCAAGTCTGCCCGCACCGTACAATTTGAAAGCAAAGACGAACAAAAAATTGCCAAAGAATTGTTCCTGCTGACTTCCAAGCCGGTGATGTATGTGTGCAATGTGGACGAAGCAAGCGCAGTCAACGGTAACAAATATGTTGAAATGGTGCGCGAGGCCGTCAAAGAAGAGAACGCGGAAATCCTAGTGGTAGCTGCCAAAACAGAAGCCGACATTGCAGAACTGGAAACATACGAAGACCGTCAGATGTTCCTTCAGGAAGCAGGTTTGGAAGAATCGGGTGTCAACCGTTTGATTAAAGCAGCTTACAAACTGTTGGATCTGGAAACATTCATCACAGCCGGAGAAATGGAAGTAAAAGCATGGACTTACCGCAAAGGCTGGAAAGCTCCCCAATGTGCCGGAGTCATCCATACCGACTTTGAAAAAGGCTTTATCCGTGCCGAAGTCATCAAATACGAAGACTATATTCAATATGGTTCGGAAGCGGCCGTCAAGGAAGCCGGAAAGATGGGCATTGAAGGCAAGGAATATGTGGTACAGGATGGCGACATCATGCACTTCCGCTTCAATGTATAAAACAAACGATTAATATGAATAAATTTCTTATCATAGGAACCGGCGGCGTGGGAGGTAGCATCGCCGGTTTTCTTGCTTTAGCAGGAAAGGACGTAACGTGCATTGCCCGTGGCAAACACCTGAAAGCCATCCGCGAAAAAGGACTTCACCTGAAGTCGGATTTAAAAGGCGAACATTATCTTTCCGTAAAAGCCTGCACAGCCGAAGAATATAACGAACAGGCAGATGTCATTTTCGTTTGTGTAAAAGGATATTCCATCAACTCCATTCAGGATGTTCTGGAACGCGCCTCGCATCAAGACACCTTGGTAATCCCCATCTTGAATGTTTACGGAACCGGTCCCCGCATCGGCCGACTTGTTCCACGTGTAACGGTACTCGACGGTTGCATATACATTGTCGGTTTCGTGTCCGGCACAGGCGAAATCACGCAAATGGGCAAAATATTCCGCCTTGTTTTCGGAGCACGCCCCGAACAAGAAATAGCTCCCGGACGACTGGAAGCCGTTGCTAATGCACTGAGAGATGCAGGCATCAAGGCAGACATTTCGGAAGACATCAACCGCGACACCTTCATCAAATGGTCTTTCATCTCCGCCATGGCATGCACAGGAGCTTATCACAATGTCCCGATGGGCGCATTGCAGCATCCCGGCGAAGAACGCGACACCTTCATCGGCCTGTCTCGCGAAAGCAGCGAAATGGGACGTCGCATGGGCATCATATTCCCCGAAGACCCGATAGAATACAACCTGAAAATCATTGATAAGCTAGACCCCCAAAGCACTGCCTCTATGCAAAAGGACATTGCCAAAGGCCATGAATCGGAAATACAGGGAATGCTGTTCGATATGATTGAACTGGGCGAGAAACTGAAAGTAGACATGCCCACTTATCGCAAAGTAGAAAAGAAATTCAATAGTTGTCATTCATAAACCCCAAGATTATGCATCAATTACTCCATATCGTGTGGAATCCCGAGATAGAAGCTTTCTCCATCTTCGGCATCACCATCCGTTACTACTCCATCCTGTTTGTCACAGGGTTGATTCTGGCCTATTGGGTCATCTCCAAACTGTATAAAGACCAAAAGATTCCGTATGAGAAATTTGACTCCCTCTTTATTTACTGCCTGCTGGGTATCGTTGTAGGCGCACGGTTGGGGCATTGCCTGTTTTATGAACCGGATTATTGGCTTTCCCACCCTCTCGAAATGATTCTTCCCGTCAAGTTTACAGACGGAGGCATCAAATGGACAGGCTATCAAGGTTTAGCGAGCCACGGAGGAACCATCGGATTGCTACTTTCCCTTTGGTTTTATGCCCGCAAAATGAAATTAAACTACCTTTCGGTACTCGACAACATTGCCATTGCCACCCCTATCGCCGCCTGTTTTATCCGTTTGGGCAACTTGATGAATGGCGAGATAGTCGGCAAACTGAGTAATGTGCCCTGGGCGTTCATTTTCCCCCGCGAAGGAATGGAACCGCGCCATCCGGCACAACTCTATGAAGCCATAGCCTATCTCATCATCTTCGTCATAGGACTGTCTTTATACAAGAAATACAAAACCTCCCTCCTTCCGGGGTTCTATTTCGGCTACTGCCTCACCACCATCTTCGTTTTCCGCTTCTTTGTAGAGTTCATCAAAGCCAGCCAAGAGGCATACGAAGACAGCATGATGCTCAATATGGGGCAATGGCTCAGCATTCCGTTTATCCTTATCGGAGCACATTTTATGTATCACTCTTTCAAGCCGGCTAAAAACAAATGAAACATATCATAGACATTGACACCTGGGAACGTCGGGACAACTACAATTTCTTCCGCACTTTCCACAACTCATGGATATCCATTACCAGCGAAGTAGAGTGCGGCGAGGCCCTTGCTGCGGCAAAAGCCTCCGGACGTTCTTTTTTCCTGTATTATCTCTATGCCATACTCCGGGCCGCCAACGAGGTGAAGGAATTCCGTTTCCGCACGGACAAAAACGGACAAGTAGTCTATCATGACCAGGTGGACATCATCTCACCCATCGCCGTCCCCGGCAAGACTTTCTACACCGTGCGCATCCCTTACCACGAGGATTTTGAGCGTTTTTATGCCGAAGCATACCACATCGTCCATCATATTCCCGAAGACGGCGACCCGTATGGAGCCGAAAAAGTGATTGCAGAGCAAGGTGATTTTGACATCATCCAACTGAGCGCCACGCCTCAGCTTTATTTCACTTCGCTCACCTACACGCAGATGGCTCCCGACCATCCACTGGACTATCCGCTGATGAATGCCGGCAAAGTAGTGCCACGCGAAGGAAGATTGGTTATGCCCATTGCTTTCACCGTAAGCCATGCTTTTGTAGACGGAGCGCACATAGGGCAACTCTTTCAAAAAATAGAAATGATACTGAAAGAGCTGGCTCAGTGAATAGAGGCTAAAAAGTACGAACGTTTATTTGTAAAAGCAGCGGAAAGAGCGTATCTTTGTTTACACTAGTTCAAAGTGGACTCATAAATAAACTGAATTATGGAATATGTATCATCAGATATGAAGTTGTTGCCATACGGCATGATGAATTTCGAAGATATTCGTCTTGACAATTATTATTACGTGGACAAGACTTCGTTTATCCCTTTAATAGAACGTTCGGACCGGTATTTCTTCTTTATCCGTCCACGTCGTTTCGGCAAGAGTCTGACACTGAATATGCTGCAACACTATTATGATGTGCGTACCCGTGACAAGTTTGACGCCCTGTTTGGCGACCTCTACATAGGGAAGCATCCTACAGATGACCGCAATAGTTACCTGGTGCTGTATCTCAACTTTTCCGGCATTAACGGCGAATTGCACAATTACCGCAGCGGACTGGATGCACATTGCAATACCTGTTTCAATTACTTTTGTGATATTTATGCAGAGTATCTGCCGCAGGGCATCCGGGAAAAGTTAGATAAAAAAGAGGGAGCCGTTGAGCAGTTGGACGTTCTCTATCATGAATGCGAACGTGCAGGCCAAAAGATATATCTCTTCATTGATGAGTATGACCACTTCACAAATGCCATCCTCTCCGATGCCGACAGCCTGCGCCGATATACCGAAGAGACGCACAAAGAAGGTTATCTGCGCGCTTTTTTTAACAAGGTGAAAGCCGGGACTTATTCCAGTATCAAGCGTTGCTTTATCACCGGTGTAAGCCCCGTGACGATGGACGACCTGACCAGTGGCTTCAACATCGGTACCAACTACTCTCTCTCATCGAAATTTAACCAAATGATGGGGTTCACCGAAGCCGAGGTACGCGAAATGCTGGCTTATTATTCTACCAAAATCTCTTTCAATCATACCATCGATGAGTTGATAGGGCTGATGAAACCATGGTATGACAACTACTGCTTTGCACAGGAGTGCTATGGAGAAACTACGCTATACAATTCCAATATGGTGCTTTATTTTGTCAAAAACTATATAGACAATAATGGCAGAGTACCCAGAAATATGATAGAGAGCAATATTCGTATCGATTACGAAAAATTGCGTATGCTCATCCGCAAGGACAAAGAGTTTGCGCACGATGCCTCCGCCATACAGACCTTAGTGAGCCAAGGTTACATTACCGGCGAGTTAAAAGAAAGCTTTCCGGCTGCCAACATTGTGGATTCCGACAATTTCGTGAGCCTGCTCTATTATTTCGGTATGCTTACTATCAGCGGAATGTATAAGGGAAAGACCAAACTTACTATTCCCAACCAAGTGGTGCAGGAGCAGCTCTACACCTATCTGCTGAACACGTACAATGAAGCCGACCTCAGTTTCAGCAACCATGAGAAAGACGAGCTTGCTTCGGCTTTAGTCTACGACGGGGCATGGCAATCTTACTTCGGCTATATAGCGGACTGTTTGAAGCGTTATGCCTCGCAACGCGACAAGCAGAAAGGCGAGTTTTTCGTACATGGTTTCACTCTTGCCATGACAGCTCAAAACCGCTTCTACCGTCCCATCTTCGAAGCAGACACTCAAGCCGGATATGCTGACATTTTCCTGTGTCCTTTGCTGGATATCTATCCGGATATGCAACACAGCTACATCATCGAATTGAAGTATGCCAAGTACAAAGATCCCGAAGACCGTGTGGAGGAACTTCGGAAAGAGGGTATTGCCCAAGCCAATCGGTATGCAGATACCGATACGGTGCAGAATACCGTGGGCAGCACACAGTTACACAAGATTGTTGTGGTGTATAAAGGAATGGAAATGAGGGTGTGCGAGAAAATATAATTCTCTCTGCAATATTTATAAAGCAAACATTGATATCAAGGCACACGAAAACAAAGATAGCTTTTATGGACTGTGAAGATATAATGAACGCGAAATGAAGCAATCCAATAGAAATGGACCGATAGATGCTTAAAGTATATAGTTACGTTTTAGAAAAAGCCGGACGGCAGAATGCTTTTTTACACGTACTCACGTGCGAGACTACGGGTCAGTAGATTTTTAGTGGGAACAACCATACAGCTTAGCAATGCGGAAAAGAAAGAACTTCTTTAGCTCTGAACAGTTTGATTTTAGCATTGAAAGATTCTGGCGCAGTAGAAATTACATGGGGACACTTTTCGGACAAGATTTGATTAGTTTCCTCCCCCTTCTGACAAACGTTTTTTTGTTCCCTTGACTTTGGCATAGCCTTAAAACATAGAATTGTCCTCTTATTTTTGCCGGTGAGCCAGTTTTACACGTACGTACACAAGGGCTCGCACGTAAATACGTGTAAGCCTATATATGCGTACGTGTAGGGCTGTGCGTCAGTATGTGTGGGTGCATGTCTGCTAACACTCAGGTTTCATTTAAGGTCATAAGTATAAATATAGTCGGGTCGGCCGGAATTAACAGCATAAAGAATATCATCTTCCGATATAGCATAGATGTCAAAAGGGAAATCAAAACAGATGCGCTTCTTCAATTCGCCTTTCCAGTTCCAAAGTTGCAATTCCGGAATAAGCTTCTCGTCCGAATAGATTTCTTCTGTACTATATTTGTTGTTATACAAAACGGCAATATATTTGGAATTACACTTTAATTTATGAAACACCGGCCTTAGTTCAACAGACGTCGAAGGAACACAAGCATTGTCTATTACCTGTATATGTTTCAACAAATTACCCTTTATGTCATAAATGCGTATCAAATTCTGATGAAGATAGAAATCACATACACAATCATGGGCAACATCTCCGGCTGTCAGTTTATAATTAGTAAAGAATCGCCTCTCTTCATTCTCTGATTTCCGGGGAAATTCTCCAAAAGAACTATATCCGCCATTCTTATATATAATATGTTCACCGGTGCTTCCGTTTGTCAAACCTGCCAATATGTAGTAATCATCCCCCAATCTTACTAATTGATTGATAGCATCAGGAAGAGTGATATCATTATTCCTTTTTATTACCAGCGTTTTATCCTCAAAGCAAACTTCTCGCTCTATATCAGAGTCCAAGATAAAGAAGCTGCTATCGGTAGAAGCGTAATAATCACGTCGCGGATTTATTAACTCATTAGGGCCATTCCCTTTCCTGCCACATGAAAACAAATGAGCAAAATCATCACGGTCCCAAATGGAATAAATGGAGTCCTTCAATTTGGGCTCCATTATAATCAGGTAGTTCTGCCAAACATTTATGCTAAGAGGATATATTAATAAACTGTCAGTGGGATATAATTTGAAAGATAACTGTTCAACCTCTATGTCTTGCAAACATATTGAATCTTTCTTATATTCATCACAACAGCATAAAAGGAATAATATACCGCATAAATATAATTTAAATCGTGCTCTCATACTCAGTCATAACAATCATAAAAGCATTACATTTCTCCCTGCCTGCAACTTACATCTTTCAGTTTCCCCTGAAATCCATTCAGCGTATCTCCTATCTGCTGCAAAGGAAAGACCAAGGTTTCTTGATAGCGCATCTGATCCATCGACTTATATTTGGGATTATAGACCCTCATGGTTCTGCCCTCCAGACGCTCCTGCAATTTACCGTCCACATACAGGGAAGTGCCCTTGTAATCTCCTTCGATGCGGATGGAAGACCATCTGCCGGCCGGAAGACGATAAGAATTAAACACAAATGTGTAACCGTCGCGAGAGAAGGCAATCCGCCCCGTATTCTCCCAGTTTGTATATACCGTGGCATGAGCGCCTTTAAACAGCACACCGCTGATATTCGTCTTTTCGTCCGGACAGATTTTGAATTCCACCGCATAGGGATAGCCCACTTCCTGCAAAGCTGTCTGAACCGTATCCTTACCGGTAAAGAGCAGTTCCTTGCCGGGAACCGTCAGGGCGACATCTTTATTGGGAGAAATTTTACCCGACAGGTTAATGCCCGGCGCTTCGGGCATCTCTTTGCAAAGAGCCTCAAATGCTTTATAAGGCACTTGTTTGTTGTCTCCCTTCCACAGTCTTTCGGTCAGCACCTGAACGGCCGGAAAAGCACGGATATGCACATCCTGTTGCGAAATACCGTTACCACACTGGTCATTCCATACGGCAAACATTCCGCCCAATACCCCCGGAGTGCCTTCGGGAAGTGTCTGCTTGCGGTTTATCATCCAGGGAGTCCATGTCTCATACAGCCATTGATGGTCCAAAAACTCGCGATAGTAGCCCGCACCGGGCACAATATACAGATAGGTATCGCAAGTATTGATAAGCTTATATCCATCTTTTAAAGATACTTCCGGATCTACCCAGTCATACGACCACGCATTTACCGTTACTCCCTCTGCCTTTACAGGAGTCTTTCCGGGAAGCCATTTCAAGCCTCCCCACATACGCGGAGTCTTGCCATACTTCTCAATGTACTTCAAGTAGCGGTCAGTGAAATAACGATACTGCTCGGCTTCTTTCTTATTGTATTCATCCGTACCGATATGCACATCAGGGCCTATAAACACGGGATTCTCTCCTCCGATATACTCGTCCAGCAACGAATCTACAAAACGATAGGTTTCCTCCTTATACAAATCCAAATGGTCCATGCCATACTCTTTGCTGCCTATTTCGGGCTTATAGTGGGTGAACGCCAATGAATGGGCAGGAATGTCTATTTCAGGAATCACATTCACCCCATATTCCATACCCAGCCGTTGCAAGTCGGTAAACTCTTTCTTGGTATACGAGCCGTCCTTTGCGGTCAGGCCGGGAAAACGTTCGCTTTCAAGACGGAATGCAGCATACGTCTTGTTCCAGTCATTGTCAAAGAACTGAGGAAAGCCGTTATCGTTCAGATGAATCTGGAACTCATTCATCTTATAGAAAGAAAGTATCTTCACATATTGCTTCAAATAGTCCAATGTAAAGAACTTGCGGCCAGCATCAATCATAAAACCACGGTTAGGAAATAAAGGGAAGTCGCGTGCCGTTCCTTTCGAAATCTTTCCCTGCTGCTTATAAAGCATCTGTAGCAGCGTACGGGTTCCCCAGAACACTCCCTTTCGGGTGGGCGCTTCAATCCCGGCATACCGGTTCACCGACAGTTTATAGCCTTCATCACCCAACTCCTTGTCCGGCTTCATCAAAGCCATATAAATATCATTTTTGCCCGGTTTGCCGATTTTCACGGAATAGTTCCACCCCATCATCAAGCTCAAGTCATCTGCCAATATCTCGGCGGTAGACAAAAGCACAGCCTCATCAGCAGGGTTGACGACAATATTACCTTCGGCAGGAAGAGCCAGTTTGCCACTGCCACCTTTCCATTGCTGAAGAGCGGGAATTACTTGGGGACACGGTTCTTGTGCAGAAATCGCGCAACATGCTATCCACAGACAGCATAGAATAAAAAAATTTTTCATAAGCATTGAGGTTTAAAAAAAGGTTGTATCAAAAGTATATACCGTTGACGATTTGACAGCATCATCAACGCTTTGACACACCTCCGACTATTTTCTTGATATCATTCAGTTTATTCAAAGCTTCAAGAGGAGTCAGATTATTGACATCCAAATTCAGAATCTCATCACGTACCTGACACAGTACGGGGTCGTCCAGTTGGAAGAAACTGAGCTGCATCCCATCTCGACCGGAAGCTATCTCCGCCGTCGGTTTGGCAATTCCCTGCTGACGGTTGTCCGTCTCCAATTGGTGTAGGATATCGTTTGCACGTTTCACGATACTCTTCGGCATACCGGCCATTTTCGCCACATGGATACCAAAAGAGTGCTCACTGCCTCCCCTCTCCAACTTACGCAGAAAGATGACTTTATTATCGACCTCCTTCACCGATACATTGTAGTTTTTAATGCGTTTGAAGGATTTCTCCATTTCATTCAGCTCATGATAGTGAGTAGCAAAAAGCGTACGCGCCTTTGCACGCGGATGTTCATGGATGTGCTCCACAATCGCCCATGCAATAGAGATGCCATCGTAAGTGGAAGTCCCCCGACCCAACTCGTCAAACAGCACCAGACTGCGTGGAGAAAGGTTGTTCAGGATATCTGCTGCCTCATTCATTTCTACCATAAAGGTAGACTCTCCCACCGATATATTATCGCTGGCACCCACACGGGTGAATATCTTATCCACCATACCGATACGGGCACTCTCTGCAGGAACAAAACACCCGATTTGCGCCAACAGCGTAATCAATGCCGTCTGGCGAAGTAAAGCCGATTTACCTGCCATATTAGGTCCCGTGATAATGATAATCTGCTGACTGTCGGTATCCAGATACACATCATTGGCAATGTACTTCTCTCCCACCGGAAGCTGTTTCTCTATCACCGGATGGCGTCCCTGCTTAATATCCAGCACATCACTGTCCTCTACTATCGGACGGATGTACTTATTCGCTTCGGCAACATTGGCAAAAGCAAGCAGACAGTCCAGACGGGCTATCTGATTGGCATTTATCTGAATGGCAGGGATATATTCGGCAAGGGAAAGAACCAAATCATTATAAAGCTTGGTTTCGAGTGCCATAATCTTATCTTCCGCACCCAGAATCTTTTCTTCGTATTCCTTCAGCTCCTGTGTGATATAACGCTCTGCATTCACCAACGTCTGTTTGCGAATCCACTCGGCAGGCACTTTGTCCTTATGTGCATTACGCACCTCTATATAATAACCGAATACATTGTTATAGGCAATCTTCAAGCTGGGGATGCCGGTCTGGTCACTCTCACGCTGCTGCAACTGCAACAAATAATCCTTCCCCGAGAAAGCAATGCGGCGCAACTCGTCCAGCTCTTCACTGACTCCATCGGCTATCACACCTCCCTTGTTCACCAGCAACGGAGGATCATTCTTTATCTCTTTGGCTATTTTCTCGCGTATATTAAGACAGAGATTGAGTTGTTCACCAATACGCCGCAAACTGTCATTATCGGCATTCAGGCAAGCATTCCTGATAGGCTCGATGGCTTGCAGCGCCACCTTCAGCTGAACCACCTCACGCGGAGAGATACGTCCCACGGCAGCCTTGGACACGATGCGTTCCAAATCACCGATGAGATGCATTTTCTCTTCTATGAACTCTTTAAAATCCGGTTCGCGGAAGAAATACTCCACCACATCCAAACGTTCATTGATAGGCTTCTCATCCTTCAATGGAAACACCACCCAGCGTTTCAGCAGACGTGCTCCCATCGGACTGATGGTTTTGTCGATAACATCCAGCAGGCTCGTACCACCATCATTCATACTGCCCAGCAATTCCAGACTTCGGACAGTGAATTTATCCAAGCGCACATAGCGGTCTTCCTCAATACGCGAAAGCGAAGTGATATGGCCGATTTGATAATGTTGCGTCATGTCCAGATATTGCAGAATGGCACCCGAAGCGATGATGCCGTTCTTAAGATGCTCCACACCAAAGCCTTTCAAATTCTTTGTTTCAAAATGTTTCAGCAGCTTCTCGCGGGAAGAAGTCTCGGTAAACACCCAGTCTTCCAGCTCAAACGTAAAGAACTTATTGCCGAAGTTACCTTCGAACATTCCCCGCTTTCCACGTTCAAACAAAATTTCTTTGGGAGCAAAGTTATTCAACAGCTTATCCACATAGTCAAACGGTCCTTCCGCCGTTAGAAACTCACCTGTAGAAATATCCAAAAAAGCAACACCGCACGCAGACTTGCCGAAATGAACTGCCGCCAAAAAGTTATTTTCTTTATACGAAAGCACATTGTCATTGATGGCAACCCCCGGAGTCACCAATTCGGTAATACCCCTCTTCACCAGCTTCTTTGTCAGCTTCGGGTCTTCCAACTGGTCGCAAATGGCCACACGCTTACCGGCACGTATCAGTTTCGGCAAATAAGTATCCAAAGCGTGATGCGGGAAGCCCGCCATTTCCACACTCTTACCTTGTCCGTTGGCACGCTTGGTCAGTGTAATTCCCAGTATTTCAGAAGCAACAACAGCATCTTCGGAATAGGTTTCATAGAAATCTCCACACCTGAAAAGCATAATCGCATCGGGATGCTTTGCCTTCAACTCAAAAAACTGCTTCATCATCGGGGTTAAAACCACATCGTTTGCCACTGTTGTATCCTTTCTTTTTAAAGTTCTTAAATGTCGGACAAAGATAGCAAATCGACTTTTGATTTTAAAAAAGTGAAAGGAAAAGTTTTACACTATTTATCCTTTCCGCAGCTACACAATATCTACAATAATCTTTGCTTCTTTCAATTTTCGGAGCATCTTTGCTTCTTTCATTGAGCGTGCCGGCATCTTGCCATGAGCCAACCGCCATACTTTCCACGGAGTAACCTGATACTTGAATGCCAGACTACAATAAACAATATATACCCAATAAATACCAAAATATTAACCGCATAGTCATTTTATTGTTTATATCTTTGTGCACATAAACAAATAAAGACAATGAAAAAGATAGAAGTAAAAGAGCTGAAAGACAACATGTTTGAGACAATCAGCAAAGAATGGATGCTGGTAACCGCCGGTACAAAAGATAAATTCAATACAATGACTGCCAACTGGGGCGGCATCGGATTCTTATGGAACAAGCCGGTAGCCTTCATTTTTATCCGCCCCGAACGCTACACGTTCGATTTCATAGAGCAGAATGATTATCTCACTCTCTCTTTCTTGGGCGAAGAGCATAAGGATGTTCATAAAATTTGCGGTTCTAAGTCAGGGCGAGACATAGATAAAGTGAAAGCAACAGGACTTCAACCCTTATTCACCGAAAATGGAAGTATTACTTTTGAACAGGCCCGGCTGACCTTTGAGTGCAAGAAACTGTATGCCGATATGATTAAGCCGGAAGACTTTATCGACCAAAGCATTATCGACCGATGGTATGGAGAAGCACACGGAGGCTTTCACAAAATGTATGTGGTAGAGATTGTCAATGTATTGGAGGCAATCTCATAAAACGCGCGGCTGAGTTCCTAAAATGGAAAGCATATATCCTGTTCTTGGCACAGTTTCCAAGGACAGGCTCTCGTCTTCCGACAGATATTTCCGCAGTCTCGCCACATAGTTATTCAAACTCTGCTCGCTGCCGGAAGTACCCTCCCACAGCTCCTGCACTATCTGTTCGCGACTTACTGTTTGATTCATGTTCTGTGCCAACAATTTCAGCAGTTTATATTCAAAATCAGTCAGCCTTCTCACAGGTTCCTCGCCTTTGAACAACATACTGTCTCCGGCTCTCAGATTGAACATTCCGATGGATAGTCCTTTCGGATGAAAACATGGCGTGTGCCTGCGTATGTAAGCCACCAACTCCTCCATTTCGAAAGGCTTTCGCAGATAAGCGATGCCACCTGCATCCAGCGCCCTTGCCACTTCCGAACCGGCTATGTGTGAAGAGACAAATAAAACCGGTGTATCGGGAGCCGTCAGCTTGAGTTCCGCAACGGCATCTATTCCATTCTTCTCTCCTATCTCTACATCCAGCACCATTATGTCCGGCTGCATTTCCTGAACCACACCCTGAATCCCTACCAGCGTAGTGCAATACTCCGCAGCATAGCCCGAAGCCCTTAATGCCAAAATCACCACTTGACCCAATGCGATGTCATCGTCTACAAACAAAACTTTTGTCTTCTCCATCCGTCTTTTCTCCTTTCAATCAACGACATGGAATAATGAATGTAAAAGTGCTTCCTTCACCTTCGGCACTCTTCACCATTATCTCCCCTCCATGTTCATTTATAATATATTTGGATTGCGCCAATCCTATGCCGTAACCCTTCTGCTGTTGCTCTTCGCTTCGGGGGACCCGATAGAACTGGGTGAACAATTTCCTCTGATGGCATGGGGCGATACCCCAACCATTGTCTTTGACAGATACACGCAACCGCTCATTCACAATGGAGAGCGAGACCTCTATCCTCACTCCTGCATCCGAATATTTCAAGGCATTCTCCATCAGGTTACGAATCACGTTCTCTATATACATACCGTCGGCCATTACCTGCAAACCCGCAGGAAGCTCATTGATGATGCAGATGGTATGGGGCTTGCCCGGATAGAGGCAGGACAACTCCTTCTTCACTCCCTCTGCCATTTCCGGAACATCGATCAGGCTTTTATTCAATACCACCTGATGACGGTCCATGCGTGCGGTCATTAATAAGGCTTCTATATTGGAAATCAAACGCCTAACACCCGCTTTACTCGTTTCAAGCATCTCCTTGGTCTCTTTGTCGGGTGCTGTCTGTTTCAACCACCCCATCATCGTAATAACACTGTTCAATGGAGACTTCAAATCATGAATAGTGCCATTGATGGTCATCTCCCTCTTGCGAAGCAATGCTTCCTTCCGGCGAATGGCAGTCAGCTGGAAAAACAGACAAAGCAATACCAGCAACATCATGCAGGCAGAAAGAGCCAGCGTCCAAAGCTGATGTCTTAGAAAATGAGACATAGGAATATCTGCCTTTATCTGAAGATATTGCAAGCCTTTTGTGCCAATAGGATGAAGCTGAGATACATAATCAGGCGTATGGCTTTCCAAGTCTCCAACAGAAGAAATCATTACGGTGTCTTTATCATAAAGAAGGAATTGATGAGGATGATGGACAATGCTGTCTGACGCACGCCAAAGGCTGTCCAAAGTGTTTAAATTTAAGGGAAAACCAGCTGCTAATAAATAATCTTGCGCCAATTGAGATACAATCTCTCCGGTTGTAGTACCTATCCCCATCTTTCTAGCTGCCGGCAAATTAAATGTATCTTTATTAGTCGGTAATTTACGAATACTGTCTAACTCTTGCGGAGTCATGTCCGACAATAATTTCACTTTAAACACAGGTTTCGTTTGTATCGACCGCCCCGATCGTAAGTCGCTCCGAATCCATTTTTCATCCTCTATTATTTTTTTTGTAACCTCACCTATATTAATTATATCTTCACTCACATCTTGATTATATAAACTAAACATATAACTAATTTGCAGACAGACTGTTGCAACCATAGCAATAAGTGTGATATAATAATATTTCTTCATCTTATAATCAGTTTTAGGTTGTAAAGATAATCGTTTCTGGTCAAAAAGATTATAAAATGATTATGTTTTTATTATAAACGCTCCAATTAAAACGACTTACCTTTGCAAAGTACAAAAAAAAACACTAATGGAAACAATAAACTTAGAAAAACTTACGACAGAAGCGCTAGAGTCAATAAAGGGTGGTGGATGGATCTTTCAAGAAAACCAATGGATATGGATTGAAGATGATCCCCCTACAGATGACAATGATTGGATATTATAATTCCAATCTCAAATTCAATAGTTCGTTAAATTTTCCAGGCCCTAAGCGGCCCTGGCAGTAAATAAAAC
>ENA-ORUL01000462-ORUL01000462.1-human-gut-metagenome-genome-assembly--contig:-NODE-462-length-35044-cov-2.592558_pt1 | contig 35044 bp, 34 predicted proteins | sample MGYA00242084_ERZ509219 | MGnify/ENA primary metagenome ERZ509219 (study PRJEB26280, sample SAMEA2338792) | human gut metagenome | biome: human gut; feature: human-associated habitat; material: faeces...
AAACTGTCTAAGGATCCGATGAATGTCATTGACTGGGTAAACATGTTTGCGCTGGCAGTTAACGAAGAAAACGCCGCCGGTGGTCGTGTGGTAACTGCGCCAACCAACGGTGCCTGCGGTATCGTTCCGGCAGTGCTGGCTTACTATGACCACTTTATTGAATCGGTCAGCCCGGACATCTATACCCGTTACTTTATGGCAGCGGGCGCGATTGGTGCATTGTATAAAATGAACGCCTCTATTTCCGGTGCGGAAGTTGGTTGCCAGGGCGAAGTGGGTGTTGCCTGTTCAATGGCTGCTGCGGGTCTTGCAGAACTGCTGGGCGGTAGCCCGGAACAGGTTTGCGTGGCGGCGGAAATTGGCATGGAACACAACCTTGGTTTAACCTGCGACCCGGTTGCAGGGCAGGTTCAGGTGCCGTGCATTGAGCGTAATGCCATTGCCTCTGTGAAGGCGATTAACGCCGCGCGGATGGCTCTGCGCCGCACCAGTGCACCGCGCGTCTCGCTGGATAAGGTCATCGAAACGATGTACGAAACCGGTAAGGACATGAACGCCAAATACCGCGAAACCTCACGCGGTGGTCTGGCAATCAAAGTCCAGTGTGACTAATACTTCTTACTCGCCCATCTGCAACGGATGGGCGAATTTATACCCGCTTTCTCGTCTGCTGTAATATTCCCCACTACACTTCCACTGTTGCGTCAGGCGTTTGTCGCCATACGCTTACAGGGTGGCCCGCATGCAAAAAGCACAACGGATCATTAAAACCTATCGTCGTAATCGAATGATTGTTTGTACGATTTGCGCACTCGTTACGCTCGCTTCGACCCTGAGCGTGCGATTTATTTCACAGCGTAACTTAAATCAACAACGGGTAGTACAATTCGCCAATCACGCTGTAGAGGAATTAGATAAAGTACTGCTTCCCCTACAGGCAGGTAGCGAAGTCTTGCTTCCGCTGATTGGTCTGCCCTGCTCTGTCGCCCATTTGCCATTACGTAAACAGGCGGCAAAACTCCAAACTGTGCGATCCATTGGCCTGGTGCAAGACGGCACACTTTATTGCTCCAGCATTTTTGGTTATCGCAATGTGCCCGTCGTGGACATTCTGGCTGAACTTCCTGCACCGCAACCACTTTTACGCCTGACGATCGACCGTGCCCTGATTAAAGGCAGTCCGGTTTTGATTCAATGGACGCCTGCAGCGGGCAGTAGCAATGCTGGGGTCATGGAGATGATTAACATCGACTTACTGACGGCAATGCTCCTTGAGCCACAACTGCCGCAAATCAGTAGCGCCAGCCTGACGGTGGACAAACGGCATTTGCTCTATGGTAATGGGCTGGTAGATTCCCTTCCGCAACCTGAAGACAATGAAAACTATCAGGTTTCTTCGCAACGCTTTCCTTTTACCATTAACGTTAATGGTCCGGGGGCTACGGCGCTGGCATGGCACTATCTTCCAACACAATTACCGCTGGCGGTGCTGCTAAGTTTACTGGTGGGCTACATCGCCTGGCTGGCGACCGCTTACCGGATGAGCTTTTCCCGCGAAATCAATCTGGGCCTGGCGCAACATGAGTTCGAATTGTTCTGTCAGCCTTTGCTTAATGCGCGCAGCCAGCAATGTATTGGTGTAGAGATTTTGCTGCGCTGGAACAATCCGCGTCAGGGCTGGATTTCACCGGATGTGTTTATTCCTATCGCGGAAGAACATCATTTAATTGTGCCACTGACCCGCTATGTGATGGCAGAAACCATTCGTCAGCGCCATGTTTTCCCGATGAGTAGTCAGTTTCATGTTGGCATTAACGTCGCACCCAGCCATTTTCGCCGTGGTGTGCTGATAAAAGATCTCAATCAGTACTGGTTTAGCGCTCACCCGATTCAGCAACTGATCCTCGAAATCACCGAACGCGATGCCTTACTGGATGTTGATTATCGGATTGCCCGCGAGCTGCATCGTAAAAACGTCAAACTGGCGATTGATGACTTCGGCACCGGCAACAGCTCGTTTTCCTGGCTTGAAACATTACGTCCTGACGTGCTGAAAATTGATAAGTCATTTACCGCAGCTATAGGTTCTGACGCGGTTAACTCGACGGTGACCGATATCATCATCGCGCTGGGGCAAAGACTGAATATTGAACTGGTGGCGGAGGGCGTGGAAACGCAAGAACAGGCGAAGTATTTGCGCCGTCATGGCGTGCATATTTTGCAAGGGTATTTGTACGCACAGCCGATGCCGCTACGTGATTTTCCCAAATGGCTGGCGGGCAGCCAACCGCCGCCCGGCATAATGGACATATCACGCCCATTATGCCGTTACGTTAACGCTTACTCATCTTCATCGTGCGCCGGTTGCTCTTTAACAATGCGAACCAGATCAACACGATAATCATTGGCTTCAATGATGGTGATATGCAGTGGCCCTACATCAATCACATCGCCCACACGGGGAATGTGACCATTTGCCGAGATCACGAGGCCCGCGACCGTCGCGATATCATCGTCATCGGCAAGGTGCTCAACATCAAGCGCCTGCTGCAAGGCATGCAAATCTGTACCGCCTTTTACCAGCCAGCCGTCACCATCAGTAATGATTTCCGGCGTTTCGTCAGCGTCCGGGAATTCACCCGCAATGGCTTCCAGCACATCCAGCGGCGTGACCAGACCTTGTACCACACCAAACTCGTTGGTCACGATAACAAAGCTCCCGCGAGCACGACGCAGCACGCCCAACAGGTTGATCGGATCGAGGGTTTCCGGGACGATAATCGCCGGAGACGCCGAAGCAATCGCCGCCACATCAACGCCCTCTTCCAGCGCCACCAGCAGTTCTTTAGCACGTACAATACCGATGATTTCATCCAGTTCACCGCGACATACCGGGAACAGACTGTGCGGTGAAGAGAGCAGTTGCTCGCGGATTTCATCGACCCCGAGATTAGCGTCAACCCAGCTTATTTCACCGCGCGGCGTCATGATCCCGCGCAGAGAACGCGACGCCAGCGTCAGTACGCCGTTAATCATGTAACGTTCTTCTTCGGCAAATGCACCTTCCGGGATCGGCATCGGCATCGGGTTATCGGCATCGTGCTGAACATTGGCCTGACGTTTCCCGCCCATCAAACGCAGGATGGCATCGGCAGTACGCGCTCGCAGCGGCAAAGTCGACTGGTGGCGAATAAAGTTGCGACGCGCAATCTGGTTAAACACTTCGATGATGATCGAGAAGCCAATCGCGGCATACAGGTAACCTTTCGGAATGTGGAAACCGAAACCTTCTGCCACCAGACTCAGACCAATCATTAACAGGAAGCTCAGACAGAGCACCACCACCGTGGGGTGCTGGTTAACGAATCGCGTCAGCGGTTTGGATGCCAGCAACATAACCGCCATCGCAATCACTACCGCCGCCATCATCACCGGCAGATGGTTAACCATCCCTACTGCAGTAATTACCGCATCCAACGAGAAGACGGCGTCAAGGATGACAATCTGTGTGACGACCACCCAGAAACTGGCGTAGCCTTTACCGTGGCCGGAATCATGATCGCGGTTTTCCAGCCGTTCATGCAGTTCGGTTGTTGCTTTGAACAGCAAGAATATCCCCCCGAACAACATAATCAGGTCGCGTCCGGAGAAGGAGAAATCCATGACGGTAAATAGCGGTTTGGTCAGCGTGACCATCCATGAAATCAGCGACAGCAGCCCCAGACGCATAATCAGCGCCAGTGATAACCCCAGCAAACGCGCTTTATCGCGTTGTTTTGGCGGCAGTTTGTCAGCAAGAATGGCGATGAAGACCAGGTTATCGATACCCAGCACAATTTCGAGAACAACAAGCGTGAGTAGCCCCGCCCAAATTGAGGGGTCCATTAAGAATTCCATGACAAGCTCCTGCTTAAGGAATAGCTATTCGACGCCAGAAATAATGCAGGCGTAACGACAAAATGCAAACGAAAGGTGCGGCATAGAGTGCCAGAAAGGCAGGCGTTAAAAGGCCTGATGCTGAAATGACGTCGGTGACGATCCATACTGCGGGCTACTGCCCTATACTCCATGGTTGTTAAACGGGAGTTAAACATATCAGAGACGCCTCTGATTTGGCAAAGATTTACCTTCCTTTGCAAACGAATGTGACAAGGATATTTTACCTTTCGAAATTTCTGCTAATCGAAAGTTAAATTACGGATCTTCATCACATAAAATAATTTTTTCGATATCTAAAATAAATCGCGAAACGCAGGGGTTTTTGGTTGTAGCCCTTATCTGAATCGATTCGATTGTGGACGACGATTCAAAAATACATCTGGCACGTTGAGGTGTTAACGATAATAAAGGAGGTAGCAAGTGACCATTGCTATTGTTATAGGCACACATGGTTGGGCTGCAGAGCAGTTGCTTAAAACGGCAGAAATGCTGTTAGGCGAGCAGGAAAACGTCGGCTGGATCGATTTCGTTCCAGGTGAAAATGCCGAAACGCTGATTGAAAAGTACAACGCTCAGTTGGCAAAACTCGACACCACTAAAGGCGTGCTGTTTCTCGTTGATACATGGGGAGGCAGCCCGTTCAATGCTGCCAGCCGCATTGTCGTCGACAAAGAGCATTATGAAGTCATTGCAGGCGTTAACATTCCAATGCTCGTGGAAACGTTAATGGCCCGTGATGATGACCCAAGCTTTGATGAACTGGTGGCACTGGCAGTAGAAACAGGCCGTGAAGGCGTGAAAGCACTGAAAGCCAAACCGGTTGAAAAAGCCGCGCCAGCACCCGCTGCCGCAGCACCAAAAGCGGCTCCAACTCCGGCAAAACCAATGGGGCCAAACGACTACATGGTTATTGGCCTTGCGCGTATCGACGACCGTCTGATTCACGGTCAGGTCGCCACCCGCTGGACCAAAGAAACCAATGTCTCCCGTATTATTGTTGTTAGTGATGAAGTGGCTGCGGATACCGTTCGTAAGACACTGCTCACCCAGGTTGCACCTCCGGGCGTAACAGCACACGTAGTTGATGTTGCCAAAATGATTCGCGTCTACAACAACCCGAAATATGCTGGCGAACGCGTAATGCTGTTATTTACCAACCCAACAGATGTAGAGCGTCTCGTTGAAGGCGGCGTGAAAATCACCTCTGTTAACGTCGGTGGTATGGCATTCCGTCAGGGTAAAACCCAGGTGAATAACGCGGTTTCGGTTGATGAAAAAGATATCGAGGCGTTCAAGAAACTGAATGCGCGCGGTATTGAGCTGGAAGTCCGTAAGGTTTCCACCGATCCGAAACTGAAAATGATGGATCTGATCAGCAAAATCGATAAGTAACGTATTGTGTTGATTATCACTCAGTTTTCACACTTAAGTCTTACGTAAACAGGAGAAGTACAATGGAGATTACCACTCTTCAAATTGTGCTGGTATTTATCGTAGCCTGTATCGCAGGTATGGGATCAATCCTCGATGAATTTCAGTTTCACCGTCCGCTAATCGCGTGTACCCTGGTGGGTATCGTTCTTGGGGATATGAAAACCGGTATTATTATCGGTGGTACGCTGGAAATGATCGCGCTGGGCTGGATGAACATCGGTGCTGCAGTTGCGCCTGACGCCGCTCTGGCTTCTATCATTTCTACCATTCTGGTTATCGCAGGTCATCAGAGCATTGGTGCAGGTATCGCACTGGCAATCCCTCTGGCCGCTGCGGGCCAGGTACTGACCATCATCGTTCGTACTATTACCGTTGCTTTCCAGCACGCTGCGGATAAGGCTGCTGATAACGGCAACCTGACAGCGATTTCCTGGATCCACGTTTCTTCTCTGTTCCTGCAAGCAATGCGTGTGGCTATTCCGGCCGTCATCGTTGCGCTGTCTGTTGGTACCAGCGAAGTACAGAACATGCTGAATGCGATTCCGGAAGTGGTGACCAATGGTCTGAATATCGCCGGTGGCATGATCGTGGTGGTTGGTTATGCGATGGTTATCAACATGATGCGTGCTGGCTACCTGATGCCGTTCTTCTACCTCGGCTTCGTAACCGCAGCATTCACCAACTTTAACCTGGTTGCTCTGGGTGTGATTGGTACTGTTATGGCAGTGCTCTACATCCAACTTAGCCCGAAATACAACCGCGTAGCCGGTGCGCCTGCTCAGGCAGCTGGTAACAACGATCTCGATAACGAACTGGACTAACAGGTGAGCGAAATGGTTGATACAACTCAAACTACCACCGAGAAAAAACTCACTCAAAGTGATATTCGTGGCGTCTTCCTGCGTTCTAACCTCTTCCAGGGTTCATGGAACTTCGAACGTATGCAGGCACTGGGTTTCTGCTTCTCTATGGTACCGGCAATTCGTCGCCTCTACCCTGAGAACAACGAAGCTCGTAAACAAGCTATTCGCCGTCACCTGGAGTTCTTTAACACCCAGCCGTTCGTGGCTGCGCCGATTCTCGGCGTAACCCTGGCGCTGGAAGAACAGCGTGCTAATGGCGCAGAGATCGACGACGGTGCTATCAACGGTATCAAAGTCGGTTTGATGGGGCCACTGGCTGGTGTAGGCGACCCGATCTTCTGGGGAACCGTACGTCCGGTATTTGCAGCACGGGGTGCCGGTATCGCGATGAGCGGCAGCCTGTTAGGTCCGCTGCTGTTCTTCATCCTGTTTAACCTGGTGCGTCTGGCAACCCGTTACTACGGCGTAGCGTATGGTTACTCCAAAGGTATCGATATCGTTAAAGATATGGGTGGTGGCTTCCTGCAAAAACTGACGGAAGGGGCGTCTATCCTCGGCCTGTTTGTCATGGGGGCATTGGTTAACAAGTGGACACATGTCAACATCCCGCTGGTTGTCTCTCGCATTACTGACCAGACGGGCAAAGAACACGTTACTACTGTCCAGACTATTCTGGACCAGTTAATGCCAGGCCTGGTACCACTGCTGCTGACCTTTGCTTGTATGTGGCTACTGCGCAAAAAAGTTAACCCGCTGTGGATCATCGTTGGCTTCTTCGTCATCGGTATCGCTGGTTACGCTTGCGGCCTGCTGGGACTGTAAGACTGTTGTACACTACCGGGGCCTTTTGGCCCCGTTTTTTTATCTGGAGGATTAATGACAATCACGGACCTGGTACTGATTCTTTTCATCGCCGCACTCCTGGCCTTCGCGATCTACGATCAGTTCATCATGCCCCGCCGTAACGGCCCCACCCTGCTGGCAATTCCTTTGCTCCGGCGTGGTCGCATCGATAGCGTTATCTTCGTCGGATTGATTGTCATTCTTATCTATAACAACGTCACGAATCATGGTGCGTTAATAACGACATGGTTATTAAGCGCACTGGCTCTGATGGGTTTTTATATATTCTGGATCCGCGTTCCGAAGATCATCTTTAAACAAAAAGGTTTTTTCTTCGCCAATGCCTGGATTGAATATAGCCGAATCAAAGCGATGAACTTGTCGGAAGATGGCGTGTTGGTGATGCAATTAGAACAGCGTCGGCTGTTAATCCGCGTTCGAAATATCGACGATCTGGAAAAAATTTATAAGCTTCTCGTTTCAACTCAATAAGTTATGAATTTAGCCAAAGCTATGTTTAGTGTATTTTTAATAATCAGACATAGCTTAGGCTATATTACCTCTTCCCTTATTTGTTATTTATTTTAACGTTTCATTGATATATAAATCCAAATGAAAATCGTTATCAATAAAGCAATGAAATAATATATTCCAACAGTTGTTTTATATTCTCAAAATATGTTAAGGTTGCGCCCTCATTTGGGGAGTAGCCGATTTCCAGATTCCGGAAATGTACGTGTCAACATACTCGTTGCAAAACGTGGCACGTACGGACTGAATACTTTCAGTCAGGCGAGACCATATGCACATCAATCGCTATGCCTGCATGAACGCGAAAACCATCACGGCTTGTTGTTCATGTATGCATGTTTGCTGGGGGCGATGATGTGTTTTATGGATACCCCGGTCAGGACATTGTCATGAATATCACTGCTACTGTTCTTCTTGCGTTTGGTATGTCGATGGATGCATTTGCTGCATCAATCGGTAAAGGTGCCACCCTCCATAAACCGAAATTTTCTGAAGCATTGCGAACCGGCCTTATTTTTGGTGCCGTCGAAACCCTGACGCCGCTGATCGGCTGGGGAATGGGCATGTTAGCCAGCCGGTTTGTCCTTGAATGGAACCACTGGATTGCGTTTGTGCTGCTGATATTCCTCGGCGGGCGAATGATTATTGAGGGTTTTCGTGGCGCAGATGATGAAGATGAAGAGCCGCGCCGTCGACACGGTTTCTGGCTACTGGTAACCACCGCGATTGCCACCAGCCTGGATGCCATGGCTGTGGGTGTTGGTCTTGCTTTCCTGCAGGTCAACATTATCGCGACCGCATTGGCCATTGGTTGTGCAACCTTGATTATGTCGACATTAGGGATGATGATTGGTCGCTTTATTGGCTCAATTATTGGGAAAAAAGCGGAAATTCTCGGCGGGCTGGTGCTGATCGGCATCGGCGTCCAGATCCTCTGGACGCACTTCCACGGTTAATAAGAACGCTGCCAGAGGTGAATATTAAAGTCCGTCTGGCAGTCGAACACTTCTTTTGCTGCCAGTGTTTGCCAGACTTCTGGCTTCGCACGCCAGGCAAACGGCGTCATCTGCAATAATGCGACGGCTTCATCACCGCGAAGACGCATCGGATAACACAACTCCGCACTCTGCTGTAATGTAAAACCTTCCAGTTGTTCTGCATGAGGTGCATGAAGATGTACTTCATTGTAAATCAGCCCCTTCAGCTCCATCAAATGTCGCGGTCCCGGCGTGGCAGTAATGACCCAGCCGCCGGGCTTCACTACTCGTGCTAATTCTTCTGCTTTACACGGCGCGTAAATACGTATTATGGCGTCCATACTGGTATCGGAAAACGGCAAACGGTGGCTGGAAGCGACACAAAAAGTGACCTGCGGATAGCGTTTCGCCGCCGCTTTTATCGCTACCTTCGAAACATCCAGACCAAACGTGGTGATTTCGGGCAACGCATCGGCAAATGCGTGTGTGTAATACCCTTCACCACAGCCAATATCCAGCACCGCCGTGGCCTTATCATCAAGCCGTTCCCTCAGTTGGGCGACAATTGCATCACGCAGCGGCTGATAATGTCCGGCATCTAAGAATGCGCGGCGTGCTTGCATCATTTCCGCGCTGTCGCCCGGATCACGAGACCGTTTATGCTGAACGGGCAGCAGATTGACATACCCTTCTTTCGCCATATCAAACTGATGTCGCTGGGGACAGATATAGCTGTTTTTTTCACGCGAAAGAGGCTGATGGCAAAGTGGACAGGAAAAAGACATGACAACTCCGGCAGGATACTAAAGGCCGCAAGTGTAACGCGAATCACGCGGCGGGCAAATATCCGAACGCCAGGAGCGAAGATAAAGCATAGTAAAAAGCCTCGCATTCGACGAGGCTTTATAGCGAGATTGAAGCGTATTCACACTTCAGATCAGTGGATTCGATCAGATAGCTGTTACGTTAACAGCTGCCGGACCTTTCTGGCCGTCCTGAATTTCGAACTCAACGTTCTGACCTTCAGCCAGAGTTTTGAAGCCATTACCCTGGATAGCGGAGAAGTGTACGAACACATCTTTGCTGCCATCAGCCGGAGTAATGAAGCCAAAACCTTTAGACTCGTTGAACCACTTAACCTGACCTTTAATCTTTGCCATTTGAAAAATTCCTTAGATTGTTTTCTTCGCCCGCAGGCATAACATAGATAAAACTGACACATTACTGCATGAGGCACCAATATAAGGCTCGGCAGAGAAGCGGTATTCAACGTCAACGTGTTTACTCAGGACTTCTTTACTGAAAATGCCACACATAAACAGAACTGTACCTCGTTTAACCCGAAATCTGTTATCACATACAACGTTAATTATGGCAAGCCATTTTTAAACATGTCTCGATCAGACGCACAAATCTCGATACGTCTTCCACTTTTTTTGCACACTTATGCAACGGAATACGCGCCGATATATCATTGTGCTTAACCTTGCCAGTTCAGGCAGATACTTAAACTGGCGTATTTTCTAACATAGTTCAATAAGTTCAGTTGTTCCAGGCCAGTGGGAGAAGTTATTACATAGTGCGTGCAATATCACATTTTTTGCTATGCAATGAATAAAAAGTTATATCACTTTTTCTCATAAAACAGTCAGTTAACGGCTATTAATTACCCTAAAGAGAAGTCAATCCCCAAAGGGATTGTAAATTTAAAATAAGAAAAATTGATGAATGAGCAAAAAAATCAAGAGAGAAACGTTTCGCTAATAAATAATACCACGCTTAATCACAAATCCGATGTAAACATCCTAATAAATTAATGGGGTAAATATCTTTTTCTGATATCCCGTTACGCAAATAAATAATATGATAATTATTTGAAGTCAGACCAGAGTTTTAATTTGAAGCAGTTGCACCATGACAGTGCGTATAATCAGGATGAATTGAGTAACCCTTCAACGACGGGGTTACTCAAGATTGAGGAAGGATTATCGTTCGGCGACCAGACGAATAATATCTTCGTCTTCAACCGATTTTTGACTCTCAACGGTCTTTTTATCTGCTTTCTCTGGTTCGTTTGCTTCGCACAAACGACGTAACAGTGCATTTTGACGTTTTTGCTGATCCAGCAACGCCTCAAGCAGTTCAATCTGTTCGTTAGTCCGTGAACTGGCACGATTGATAAAAAACCACAAGATGAGCCCGATAAGAAGAACCACCACCGATACAACCAAAGACGCAATGTTCATCACGCCTGAATTTACAACTTCGTTCATTTCACCACCTCTGAGTAGAGGCGCTATTCTACCACTGCTGGAGAGGAAGAAAATCTAGTGCTGAAAAAATGATATCACCACGGGATAAACTGGTTAATGGCACAAATTCCGCTGAAAAATTGTACATCCTGATCGCACATCATGTTGAATACCTGCGCCCAAAGCAGCAAGCAAGCCAACACCACGACAACCAGAACGACCCATCGAAACTTTTTCACTCCAATCTCCGTTTCACCTACCTTATGTCATTAAACTAGCATGCGTTAGTTAAACAGCGCCTAACTATGTCGATATTCGTGCTTTTTCGGAATGAGTCGCTTGCTTCAGCGCATATTGCCGCTACGATTAAGCGAACATAAAAAGAGAAGAGGTTGTAATGCGATTCATCATTCGCACAGTTATGCTGATAGCACTGGTATGGATAGGATTATTACTCAGCGGATATGGCGTTTTGATTGGAAGCAAAGAGAATGCCGCAGGATTAGGTTTGCAATGTACCTATCTGACTGCCAGAGGCACCAGCACGGTACAATACTTGCACACTAAAAGTGGTTTTTTGGGGATAACAGATTGCCCGCTGTTACGCAAAAGCAATATCGTGGTCGATAATGGTTAAGGGCAATAAATAACCAGATTCTCACTCCTGAGTAAAATACTCTTATAGCAAGCGCGTTTAATATAACGCCACCTTCAACTTTATTTTTCTCATGCTAAATAAAGAACCTGTCTGTTTGATATTCCGACAGGTTCTTACTCTCATCAGAACGGATAGTCGTGATAACCCATTTGGGCAGAAATTTTGCGCGCTGCGGTATGCAACATTGCGACATATTCCTGTAAACGCTCTTCAGAGAAACGCAACGTCGGGAAGGAGATGCTCAAACCGGCAATGACCACGCCAAAGCGATCAAATACCGGTACCGCAATGCATCGCAGCCCTTCTTCCTGCTCTTCATTATCTTCGCCATACCCCTGCTCGCGCACCTGGTCCAGAACGGGTAATAACGCTTCTGTACTGGTGATGGTCCGCTCGGTACTGCGTTTATACTCCACGCCCTCAAGAATTTGCTTCACTTCATCGCGATCGCGCCATGCCAGCAGTACCTTACCAATCGCGGTGCTGTACAGCGGATTACGACGCCCAATCCGTGAATACATGCGCAAATTGTACATAGAGTCAATTTTGTGAATGTAAACAATACTGTCTTCGTCCAGTGCGCCGAGGTGGATAGTTTCTTTGGTCAGGCGGGAGAGCTCACGCATCTGGATATCTGCGCTACGAATTAAATCGACGTTTTGTAACGCGCGAGCGCCCAGTTCAAACAATTTCAGGGTCAGGGAATATTTCTCCGACTCCCCTTCCTGCGCCACATAACCTAAGGTTTTCATGGTCTGTAAAAAGCGATAAACGGTGCTTTTTGACATCATGACGCGCTGCGACAGCTCGGTTATCCCTATTTCGCGCTCTTCACCCAGCGCCTGCAAAATGCCAAAAACTTTTAGCACGGAAGATACAGAATCAGGCTGTTTATCCAGATCTGCGTTAGCCATTTATCACCTCATTGCGAGTGTTTTATAAAAATCAGAACTGTTTTTTATTATAATTTCGCACCAGGGTGGTCGCAATCCATCTTTTGCCGGTTAGTTACAATTCTGCGACATCCACCGTGAATATCAGTGCTAGAATCATACCCCTGTTGATTATTCACCAAAGATATAAAATTCCTATGCCAAAAGTTCAGGCCGACGGCCTGCCATTGCCCCAGCGATACGGTGCGATATTAACCATTGTGATTGGTATTTCGATGGCCGTCCTTGACGGCGCAATCGCCAACGTCGCCCTGCCAACAATCGCCACGGACCTTCATGCCACGCCAGCCAGTTCCATCTGGGTAGTGAACGCCTATCAAATCGCCATTGTCATCTCCCTGCTCTCGTTTTCGTTTCTGGGCGATATGTTTGGCTATCGACGTATTTATAAATGCGGTCTGGTCGTTTTTCTGTTGTCTTCACTGTTCTGCGCCCTTTCTGATTCGCTGCAAATGCTCACCCTTGCGCGTGTCATACAAGGTTTCGGCGGTGCAGCGTTGATGAGCGTTAATACCGCACTTATCCGCCTGATCTATCCACAACGTTTTCTGGGTAGAGGGATGGGCATAAACTCGTTTATTGTTGCCGTCTCTTCTGCTGCCGGGCCGACAATTGCTGCAGCAATCCTCTCCATCGCATCCTGGAAATGGTTATTTTTAATCAACGTACCGTTAGGTATTATCGCCCTGCTTCTGGCGATGCGTTTTCTGCCACCCAATGGTTCTCGCGCCAGTAAACCCCGTTTCGACCTGCCCAGCGCCGTGATGAACGCGTTAACCTTCGGCCTGCTTATCACTGCGTTGAGTGGTTTCGCTCAGGGGCAATCGCTGACGTTAATTGCTGCGGAACTGGTGGTAATGGTTGTTGTTGGTATTTTCTTTATTCGCCGCCAGCTTTCTCTTCCCGTACCGCTGCTACCGGTGGATTTACTGCGTATCCCGCTGTTTTCACTTTCTATTTGCACATCTGTTTGCTCTTTCTGCGCACAAATGCTGGCAATGGTTTCCCTGCCCTTTTACCTGCAAACCGTGCTCGGGCGTAGTGAAGTCGAAACAGGTTTACTTCTGACACCGTGGCCGTTAGCAACGATGGTGATGGCTCCGCTGGCAGGCTATTTGATTGAACGCGTACATGCAGGATTGCTGGGGGCTTTAGGGTTGTTCATCATGGCTGCGGGGCTTTTTTCCCTGGTTCTGCTGCCCGCGTCACCTGCGGATATCAATATTATCTGGCCGATGATCTTATGTGGTGCTGGATTTGGCTTATTCCAGTCACCCAATAACCACACCATTATTACCTCCGCGCCTCGCGAACGTAGCGGTGGAGCCAGTGGCATGTTAGGAACGGCTCGTCTACTGGGTCAGAGTAGCGGCGCGGCGCTGGTGGCGCTGATGCTAAATCAGTTTGGAGATAATGGTACACACGTCTCGCTGATGGCTGCGGCTATTCTGGCAGTGATTGCTGCCTGTGTCAGTGGTTTACGTATCACTCAGCCACGATCCAGGGCATAAAAAAAGCGCGTCGATCAGGACGCGCTTTTTAGTATTTACTTCATATTACTTCAGGTATTCACCCGTACGCAGAGCTTCAATTCGTTTATCCAGCGGCGGGTGGGTCATGAACAACTCACTGAGCGATTTCGACTTACCGTTAATGCAGAGAGCCATCATGCTGGTTGCTTCTTGCGGTTCATAGCTGGTTTTCAGGCGCTGCAGCGCGGCAATCATTTTCTCGCGACCAACCAGTTTTGCCGAACCGGCATCAGCATGGAATTCACGATGACGCGAGAACCACATGGTGATAATGCTCGCCAGAATACCAAACACCAGTTCCAGAACCGTTGCAACCGCAAAGTAGATCAGCGGGTTGCCGTTGCTCTCTTCACCTTCATCACGATTTCCGCCCATAAAACCCGCGGCAAGCTGCGCCAGAATACGGGAAATAAAGATAACGAAGGTGTTCACCACGCCCTGAATCAGCGTCATGGTGACCATATCACCATTGGCGATGTGGCTGATTTCGTGAGCAATTACCGCCTCGGCTTCATCCGGGCTCATGTTCTGCAGCAAACCGGTGCTGACAGCAACCAGAGAGGCATCACGGCGCGCACCGGTTGCAAAAGCGTTGATGTCCGGCGCATGGTAGATAGCCACTTGCGGCATAGCGATCCCCGCCTGACGAGCCTGGGTTGCTACAGTATTGACCAGCCAACGTTCCCTTTCGTTACGCGGTTGCTCGATCACTTCCCCGCCAACAGATCGTAATGCCATCCATTTGGACATCAGAAGCGAAACGAAGGAACCACCAAAACCGAACAGCAAGGCCATGATCATCAGCCCCTGAACGCTGCTCGACTGTATCCCTGTCAGGCTCAGTACCAGCCCGAAAACGACCATTACGGCCAGGTTCGTTAGCAGGAAGAGCGCGATTCGCATCATAATTTTCTTTTTACCTCAGTTTAACAAAACGCAATATGCGATACCCACATCGTATGGGTTACGCGACTATTTTCAAGTCTGGATAGTGCGTAAGTCACCAGAAAGACACAACTTTACATTTTGTAGCATCTGATTTACGGCATCTTGTCGCTGTTAAAAAATCAGGCACAATTTCTTGTGCCTGATTGATATTACTTGACGGGAGCGGGTTGTTCCGCGGGTCTGGCTTTTTCAAGCTTCGCCAGATCGAGTGCGATATTCACCGTCTCATCCAGATAAGGATCCGGCTCCTGGTAATCTTTCGGTAGATCATCCAGTTTCTTCAACTCCGGTTTACCTTCGCGTTTAAAGCGTTCGTTCAAACGCGCCAGACGCGTCGCATCATCTTCATTATTCTCTTTCTCACGCACAGCGTAATTCAGAGAAACGATATTGCGCTTGTCCTTCATAGCGTTGAAGCGCGCGATATCCTTCATGATGTTCTGGAACTCAGGATCTTTCGCGATACGCGCATTATGTTCCTTCAGCAGCTCCGGTTCAAAGGCCGTTAAATCTCCTGATTTCACATAAGTCGCGGCATCAATGCTATCCCACGGCAGCGCGTTATCTTCGAATTTCTCACCCGTTTCCGTTTCTTCATTACCCGTCGGCATGATGATGTCTGGCGTTACGCCTTTACGTTGCGTACTGCCGCCGTTAACGCGATAGAATTTCTGGATCGTGTACTGCACAGAACCCAGCGCTGGCCATTCAGGACGTAACATCTGATCGTAAATACGGTTCAATGAACGGTATTGCTGAACGGTGCCTTTACCAAACGTCGGTTCACCCACAACCAGCGCACGACCGTAATCCTGCATTGCCGCGGCAAAGATTTCTGAAGCCGAAGCACTGAAGCGGTCAACCAGCACCACCAGCGGGCCTTTATAGAAAACCTGTCCGTCGGTATCGCTATCTTCACGAACCTTGCCGTTGTTATCGCGGACCTGAACAATGGGACCCGCAGGAATAAACAGACCGGAGAGCGATACGGCTTCAGTTAACGCCCCACCGCCATTGCTACGCAGGTCGATGATGACGCTGCTGACATTCTGTTTTTCCAGTTTCTGCAGTTGCACTTTGACATCGTCTGTCAAACCCACATAGAAGCCCGGAATATCCAGCACGCCGACTTTCTCTTTACCGACGGTCTTCACCGACATTTTAACCGCGCGGTCTTCGAGACGAATACGTTCACGGGTCAACGTTACAGTACGGGTCTTGGTCCCTTTACCAGCAGGTAAAATTTCCAGACGAACTTTACTGCCCTTCGGCCCTTTAATTAAGGCAACCACATCATCAAGACGCCAGCCAATCACGTCAACCATCGGCTTGCCTGTTTGACCAACACCGACAATTTTGTCACCAACGCTGATAGCTTTACTCTTCGCTGCCGGACCACCTGCCACCATCGAATTGATAACGGTGTAGTCATCATCCATTTGCAGCACTGCGCCAATACCTTCCAGCGACAAACTCATTTCAGTGTTGAACTGTTCGGTATTACGCGGGGAAAGATAGTTGGTATGCGGGTCGATTTCACGCGCAAACGCCGTCATTGCCAGCGAGAAAACATCTTCGCTGTTGGTTTGCGCCAGACGACGAATGGCAAATTTGTAGCGGCGAGTCAGGGTTTCACGAATTTCTTTATCCGTTTTTCCTGTCAGCTTCAGGCTTAACTCGTCGAATTTGACTTTACTGTCCCACAGCGCGTTCAACTCAGCCTCGTTTTTCGGCCAGGGCGCTTTGCTGCGGTCAAGGTTATAAGTGTCGTTGCCGGTGAAATCCATCGGCTTTTCCAGTACCGACAAAGCGTACTGGTAACGCTCAAAACGGCGCTTTTGCGCCAGATTGTAGAGATCGTAGAAAACGTCGAGTTTGCCTGAACGCAGTTCATCGCCTAACTCGGTTTTCTTTTTCGCGAACTGTTCAACATCGCTTGCCAGCAGCACGTTGTGGCTGTAATCGAGCAGATTCAGGTAGCGGTCAAAGATTTTGGCCGAAAATGCCTGATCGAGGTCGAACTGGCGATAATGAGAACGGGTGAAGCGCGACGTTACGCGCTCACTTACCGTCGCATGCTGCGTCTCTTCCTTTAATACCGGAATTTGATCAGCACGCGTGATATCTTCTACAGCGAAGGTCTGGCCTGCTATTGCAAGCAGGCCAGCTAACGCGGTAAGCCTAAAAAACATGTTCATGCCTGGCCCGGCCTCCGTTTCAGAACACCAGGTGTTCTGCGCGCACAATCAAAGACATACCCGAATTCAGCTGGACGCGGACGCCGTCTTTGGTGATTTCTAATACGGTGGCATCCATCGCGTTTTGACCCGCTTTCACCTTCAGGGCTTGTCCGACAGTCAGAGCTGAAATGTCAGAAACCGGGGTGTGCTGTTCTTCGCGAGGTGCTTTTACTGTTTTTGGCGCTTTCTCTACCGGCTTTTGCGCACGAGGTTTACGTTCAGCGCCTTCTTTGCGGCGTGGCGTAGTCGGACGTGGCTTGCGTTCGCGGCGCGGTGCGTCTTCTTTCTCACCAGCAGTTGCGGCAGCTTCGCGTTTTTTCGCTTGCTGTTCAGCACGCTGTGCCTGAACACGCGCTTTCGCTTCTTCAAGCTGCTTGCGAGCATGCTCTACATGTTGCTCGTCCAGCTCACCGCATGGGTTGCCGTCAAGATCGACACGCGTTGCGCCGGGTTTAACACCGTAAAGATAACGCCAGCTCGAAGTGTAGAGACGTAAAGCGGATCGCAATTGCGTTTTGCTCAGGTTCATTTCCCCAGCAACACGATCGACCAAATCCTGAAAAATACCGATTTTCAGCGGACGCGCTTCACCTTCCGCACTGAAACAGTGGGGAAAACGTTCGGCCAGAAACGCGATTACTTCTTTACTGCTATTCAACTTAGGTTGATTTTCCATGAAATTTCCTGATTACAACGGACGTAGCCAACAAGCGCAGGCATGAACAGGCGTCATTATAATGACGCTATCAGTAAATGCTACGTTATCCGTTGATTATCCTGCGACGCTCGCAAAGAATTTTTTGTAATCCGTCGTTGCAAGCACTTTTTCAAGCTGTGCCACAAGCTGACGTAAGCCTTGCTCGTCCTCGTCTGTAAAGCGACCGAAGACGGTACTATCGATGTCGAGAACACCAATAATCTGATTTTTCACCACCAGCGGCAGAACAATTTCAGAATTACTCGCCGCATCACAGGCAATATGCCCGTCAAACACATGAACATCCTCGATACGCTGCACTTGATTGCGGGCAACCGCAGTGCCGCACACGCCGCGCCCGACGGGTATCCGGACACAGGCAATTTTGCCCTGAAATGGTCCGAGTACCAGTGTATCGTCCTCAAGCAAATAAAAACCTGCCCAGTTTATGTCAGTGAGACGCTCATATAACAACGCACTGGTGTTCGCAAGCGTTGCCAGAAAACTGGTTTCTCCCGCCATCAGCGCGTTAAAGTCGCGATTTAAATCCGCGTAAAATTCTGTTTTGTTCATTATATAATCACTTGGTTGTCTTACCTGGATCTGCCAGCCTATTAAAATAAGCATTAAATGCGTTAATGCTCAAGATCATTCCCATCATGGGTTAAGATTAATGTTAATTCTTATTACATTTGGCACGTCATGGCTCTTAACACACCACAAATTACGCCGACAAAAAAGATAACAGTGAGGGCAATCGGCGAGGAACTGCCGCGTGGTGATTACCAACGTTGCCCGCAATGTGACATGCTGTTTAGCCTGCCCGAGATAAATTCTCATCAAAGTGCCTATTGTCCGCGCTGTCAGGCAAAAATTCGTGACGGGCGCGACTGGTCGCTAACGCGCCTGGCGGCAATGGCCTTCACCATGCTGTTGCTTATGCCGTTTGCCTGGGGCGAACCGCTGTTGCATATCTGGCTGTTAGGCATTCGTATTGACGCCAACGTTATGCAAGGCATCTGGCAAATGACCAAACAGGGCGATGCGATAACGGGGTCGATGGTCTTTTTCTGCGTTATTGGTGCCCCGCTCATTCTGGTGACCTCCATAGCTTATTTATGGTTTGGTAACCGACTGGGAATGAATTTACGTCCGGTACTGCTGATGCTTGAGCGACTTAAAGAGTGGGTAATGCTCGATATCTACCTGGTCGGCATTGGCGTTGCTTCTATAAAGGTACAGGATTATGCCCATATCCAGGCTGGTGTCGGCTTGTTCTCTTTTGTGGCGTTGGTGATTTTAACGACGGTGACGTTGTCACATCTTAATGTCGAAGAACTGTGGGAGCGATTTTATCCGCAGCGCCCCGCTACGCGTAGGGACGAGAAACTTCGTGTCTGTCTTGGGTGCCATTTTACCGGCTATCCAGATCAGCGTGGTCGCTGCCCGCGTTGCCATATCCCGCTACGCCTGCGTCGCCGTCATAGTCTGCAAAAATGCTGGGCGGCGCTGTTAGCGTCAATCGTTTTATTGTTACCTGCCAACCTGTTGCCTATTTCTATCATTTATCTGAACGGAGGACGGCAGGAAGATACAATTCTTTCCGGAATTATGTCGCTGGCAAGTAGCAACATTGCGGTTGCAGGAATCGTGTTTATCGCCAGTATTCTGGTACCGTTTACTAAAGTGATCGTCATGTTCACTTTACTGTTGAGCATTCATTTTAAATGCCAGCAAGGTTTACGCACACGCATTCTGTTACTGCGGATGGTGACCTGGATTGGTCGCTGGTCGATGCTCGACCTGTTTGTCATATCTTTAACCATGTCGCTGATTAATCGCGATCAGATCCTCGCTTTTACTATGGGACCGGCTGCGTTTTATTTCGGCGCAGCGGTAATTTTGACTATTCTTGCTGTGGAATGGCTGGACAGCCGCTTACTTTGGGATGCACATGAGTCAGGAAACGCCCGCTTCGACGACTGAAGCGCAGATTAAAAATAAACGCCGTATCTCACCTTTCTGGCTGCTGCCGTTCATCGCGCTAATGATTGCCAGTTGGCTGATTTGGGACAGTTATCAGGACCGGGGTAATACCGTCACCATCGACTTTATGTCGGCGGATGGTATTGTTCCAGGCCGTACGCCTGTTCGTTATCAGGGCGTTGAAGTCGGAACAGTGCAGGATATCAGCCTCAGCGACGATCTTCGTAAGATTGAAGTCAAGGTCAGCATCAAGTCCGATATGAAAGATGCGCTGCGCGAAGAGACTCAGTTCTGGCTGGTGACGCCAAAAGCATCGTTGGCAGGTGTCTCCGGGCTGGACGCCCTCGTCGGTGGGAACTATATCGGCATGATGCCGGGTAAAGGTAAAGAGCAGGATCACTTTGTCGCACTCGATACCCAACCGAAATATCGGCTGGACAATGGCGATCTGATGATCCACCTGCAAGCCCCCGATCTCGGTTCGCTGAACAGCGGTTCATTGGTCTATTTCCGCAAGATCCCGGTGGGAAAAGTCTACGACTATGCCATCAATCCCAACAAGCAAGGCGTGGTGATTGATGTCCTGATCGAGCGGCGTTTTACCGATCTGGTGAAAAAAGGTAGCCGTTTCTGGAACGTTTCCGGCGTTGATGCCAACGTCAGTATCAGTGGCGCGAAGGTGAAACTGGAAAGCCTGGCGGCACTGGTTAACGGTGCGATTGCCTTCGATTCACCAGAAGAGTCGAAACCTGCCGAGGCGGAAGATACCTTTGGTCTGTATGAAGATCTGGCCCACAGCCAGCGTGGCGTAATAATAAAACTGGAACTGCCGAGTGGGGCCGGATTAACCGCCGACTCGACGCCGTTAATGTATCAGGGGCTGGAAGTCGGACAGCTGACTAAACTGGATTTAAATCCTGGTGGTAAAGTCACAGGGGAAATGACCGTTGATCCCAGCGTCGTTACCCTGCTTCGTGAAAATACCCGCATCGAATTACGCAACCCGAAATTATCCCTTAGCGATGCTAATCTCAGCGCCCTGCTGACCGGCAAAACCTTCGAGCTGGTGCCCGGCGATGGCGAGCCACGCAAAGAGTTCGTTGTTGTGCCAGGCGAAAAAGCACTGCTGCATGAACCTGATGTTCTGACGCTGACCCTGACCGCGCCGGAAAGTTACGGTATTGATGCGGGTCAGCCGCTCATTCTTCACGGCGTGCAGGTAGGCCAGGTTATCGATCGTAAACTCACCAGCAAAGGCGTCACCTTTACCGTCGCCATCGAGCCTCAGCATCGCGAACTGGTAAAAGGCGATAGCAAATTTGTCGTCAACAGCCGTGTCGATGTGAAGGTGGGGCTGGATGGCGTTGAGTTTCTCGGTGCCAGCGCCTCAGAATGGATCAATGGCGGGATACGTATTCTGCCGGGCGATAAAGGTGAGATGAAAGCCAGCTATCCACTGTATGCCAATTTGGAAAAAGCGCTGGAGAACAGCCTTAGCGATTTACCCACCACAACCGTGAGTTTGAGTGCAGAGACGCTGCCGGATGTGCAGGCAGGATCGGTAGTGCTGTACCGTAAATTTGAAGTTGGTGAAGTGATTACCGTGCGTCCGCGAGCTAACGCGTTTGATATCGATCTGCATATTAAGCCGGAGTATCGCAACCTTCTGACCAGCAATAGCGTGTTCTGGGCAGAAGGCGGGGCGAAAGTTCAGCTGAATGGTAGTGGTCTGACCGTACAGGCATCCCCGCTCTCCAGAGCATTAAAGGGAGCCATTAGCTTCGACAACCTCAGCGGTGCCAGCGCCAGTCAGCGTAAAGGCGATAAGCGTATTCTGTATGCTTCCGAAACAGCGGCCCGTGCGGTTGGCGGGCAGATTACGCTTCACGCTTTCGATGCCGGAAAACTGGCGGTCGGGATGCCAATTCGCTATCTCGGTATTGATATCGGGCAAATCCAGACGCTGGATCTGATTACCGCACGCAATGAAGTACAGGCAAAGGCGGTACTTTACCCGGAATATGTCCAGACCTTTGCTCGCGGTGGTACGCGCTTCTCAGTGGTCACACCGCAAATTTCGGCAGCTGGCGTTGAGCATCTTGATACTATCCTCCAGCCGTATATCAACGTCGAACCAGGCCGGGGCAATCCTCGCCGCGACTTTGAATTACAAGAGGCCACCATTACTGATTCGCGTTACCTGGATGGCTTAAGCATTATTGTTGAAGCGCCGGAAGCCGGTTCGTTAGGCATCGGTACGCCTGTGCTGTTCCGTGGTCTGGAAGTCGGTACGGTTACAGGAATGACGCTGGGGACATTGTCAGATCGCGTGATGATTGCGATGCGCATCAGTAAACGCTATCAACACCTGGTGCGTAACAATTCCGTCTTCTGGTTGGCATCGGGTTACAGTCTGGACTTTGGTCTGACGGGCGGCGTAGTGAAAACCGGCACCTTTAACCAGTTTATCCGTGGCGGCATCGCCTTCGCCACGCCTCCGGGTACGCCACTGGCACCGAAAGCCCAGGAAGGCAAACACTTCCTGTTGCAGGAAAGTGAACCGAAAGAGTGGCGTGAATGGGGAACTGCGCTTCCCAAATAATGCCCACTGCTCCGGCGTGCCTGCGCCGGAGCGTTTATGCTAAACTGCGCGCCTGTTTTTTTGCCAGTGGTACATGCTCGTGGCCCAACACACCGTTTATTTCCCGGACGCCTTTCTGACACAAATGCGCGAAGCGATGCCTTCGACGCTCTCATTTGATGATTTTCTTGCCGCCTGTCAGCGCCCGTTGCGCCGCAGCATTCGCGTTAATACGCTGAAAATCTCCGTTGCTGATTTCCTGCAATTAACCGCTCCTTATGGCTGGACGCTTACGCCAATTCCGTGGTGTGAAGAAGGTTTCTGGATTGAACGCGACAATGAAGATGCATTGCCATTGGGTAGTACCGCCGAGCATTTAAGTGGCCTGTTTTATATTCAGGAAGCCAGTTCAATGTTGCCTGTTGCCGCCTTGTTTGCTGACGGTAATGCACCACAGCGGGTGATGGATGTCGCTGCCGCGCCTGGCTCCAAAACGACGCAAATTTCCGCGCGGATGAATAACGAAGGGGCAATCCTTGCCAATGAGTTTTCCGCCAGTCGGGTAAAAGTGTTACATGCCAATATCAGCCGCTGTGGTATCAGTAATGTTGCGCTCACACATTTTGATGGCCGCGTGTTTGGTGCGGCAGTGCCAGAAATGTTCGATGCCATTTTGCTGGACGCTCCCTGCTCTGGCGAAGGCGTGGTGCGTAAAGATCCCGATGCGCTAAAAAACTGGTCACCAGAAAGCAATCAGGAAATCGCAGCTACACAACGGGAGCTTATCGACAGCGCCTTTCATGCATTACGTCCTGGTGGTACGCTGGTTTACTCGACCTGTACCTTAAACCAGGAAGAAAACGAAGCCGTTTGCCTGTGGCTGAAAGAGACTTACCCCGACGCAGTAGAGTTTTTACCACTTGGCGATCTCTTCCCTGGTGCAAACAAAGCGCTGACCGAAGAAGGCTTTTTGCATGTTTTCCCACAAATTTACGACTGCGAAGGCTTCTTCGTTGCTCGTCTGCGTAAAACTCAGGCGATTCCCGCCTTACCCGCCCCCAAATACAAAGTCGGTAATTTTCCGTTCAGCCCGGTGAAAGATCGCGAAGCTGGACAAATTCGTCAGGCGGCTACAGGTGTTGGCTTAAACTGGGATGAAAACCTGCGCCTCTGGCAGCGTGACAAAGAACTGTGGTTGTTCCCGGTGGGCATTGAAGCCCTGATCGGTAAAGTCCGATTTTCTCGGTTGGGGATTAAACTTGCCGAGACGCACAACAAAGGTTATCGCTGGCAGCATGAAGCGGTTATTGCTCTTGCCTCACCCGATAATATGAATGCATTCGAGCTGACACCGCAGGAAGCGGAGGAGTGGTATCGCGGGCGCGATGTTTACCCGCAAGCCGCGCCAGTGGCGGATGATGTATTGGTTACTTTCCAGCATCAACCGATTGGTTTAGCCAAACGGATTGGTTCGCGATTGAAAAACAGCTATCCGCGTGAACTGGTGCGCGATGGGAAACTTTTTACCGGTAACGCCTGACAGCGCACAAAAAAAGCGCACTTTTTGACTGGCACATTCGGCTGCCTCAACTAGGCTGAAAAATGGTGCGATCGGACTGGTCGTACCACAATCGGCAGCTAAATGGAGAGCACGAAGATGAAAACCAGTGTGCGCATAGGCGCTTTTGAAATCGACGACGGCGAATTACACGGTGAATCGCCAGGTGATCGAACGTTAACCATTCCTTGTAAATCTGACCCCGATTTATGTATGCAACTGGATGCCTGGGATGCTGAAACCAGTATCCCTGCCCTGCTAAATGGCGAACACTCTGTCCTTTACCGTACCCGTTACGATCAACAATCTGATGCCTGGATTATGCGTCTTGCCTGATCCAAAAAGAACCCGTCGGCATGGCGGGTTATTTGTCCTGGTTATTCCCCCGTTGTAAAATCTCTCCTAAACTTAACGGTACGGCACCACACTTCGGGGATGAAATGTTCGCGCTGGTACTTTTTGTTTGCTACCTGGATGGCGGTTGTGAAGATATTGTTGTGGATGTCTACAACACGGAACAGCAGTGTCTTTATTCTATGAGCGATCAACGGATCCGCCAGGGCGGTTGTTTTCCGATTGAGGATTTTATAGATGGTTTCTGGCGACCTGCACAGGAGTACGGTGATTTTTAATTATTGCAATTGCACAAGAGTCAGTTCGCCCCCAAAGACAGCACCGGTATCAATATAATGCAGGTTGCCAATATCCACGCGATGTCGCAACGGTGTATGACCAAACCAGAAATGATCAGCACCTGTAATTCCCTGCCCTTTTTGGCGTTCACCTAATCGCGAGCGGCTCCACAAGACCTGATGCAAATCAACGTCCTTTTGCCATTCATAAACATCATCTGGATAATCGGCATGAGCAATAACATGCTTGCCGGTGCGACTGTGTACTTCAAGAATAAAGGGCAAATGCTGACATTTTTCCAGCGCCGTTTTCGCTTGTTTCTGTTGATTATCTGCCAGCGCAATAAACCAGTCGCCGCCATTCATCAACCACAAAGACATCTGCTGGGATGCCAGCGCATCCATCGCCATCTGTTCATGATTGCCTCTTACCGCACAAACCCAATGTTGTTCCAGTAACTGCAGACAACGTAAACTTTGCGGCCCACGATCGATAACGTCTCCCACTGAGATAAGTAAATCTCGCCACGGATCAAAACGACAATGCCATAATTTGCGGCGCAACTGCTCAAGACAACCGTGTATATCGCCAGAAAGCCAGATATGTCGCCATTGATGACCCGCAATTCTCTGATAAACGGGCGCAGGCTGTTTCATCAATATTTTCCTCCCGCGCTAAAGATCACATAATCTTAACAAGAATGTTAAAAAACGCTGGACTCAGACAGTAGAGTGTGTGTTATGGTTGACTATAAAGTCAGCGAAGGAAATGCTTCTGGCTTTTAACAGATAAAAAGAGACCGAACACGATTCCTGTATTCGGTCCAGGGAAATGGCTCTTGGGAGAGAGCCGTGCGCTAAAAGTTGGCATTAATGCAGGCTTAGTTGCCTTGCCCTTTAAGAATAGATGACGACGCCAGGTTTTCCAGTTTGCGTGCAAAATGGTCAATAAAAAGCGTGGTGGTCATCAGCTGAAATGTTAAAAACCGCCCGTTCTGGTGAAAGAACTGAGGCGGTTTTTTTATTGGAAATCAAAAGGCTATTTTAGGTAATTAACAGAGTTTTTCAGCTCGTTCTATAAACGGTGCCAGACTCATTTTTTCGCCGGGATTGTTAGGATCATCAATCTGAATCACCGAAATGGGTTGGGCATTGGTCTTCCCACTGGCAACTTCCTTTTGTGCGATATCGTTTAAAGGATACTGCACGAGGGTACTCGGATTAATAACATACAAAGCATTACCCGGTCGGCAAGTCAGGATCACCTCTTCGCGATTAAACGCCCATTTGTCTTTACCCACTTCAAAACGACTGACGGTAATCACCTGCGGTGCAGCCAGCGCCGCTGCAGAACTGGTGAGTAACAGAAACGCCAGAATACTTTTTTTCATCATTTTCGTAATCCATCAAAAAGGTTCGAGAGTCGCAAGCAGGCTGATGCTCACCAGCACTACCGCACCTATCGCCCATTCGAGTTTAGTCATCCACACAAACCAGGGTGCCGCACGATCTTCATCCTGCCTCATGCGCGGTACAAGAACATAACGATTAGCCAGCGCAATGACCACCATAATCATCACCAGGATGGCTTTGAGCAATAAGAGTTGGCCCCAGTAAGTCGTAAGCGTGGGGGGAAATCCGGTAATCAACAATGCATTAAGCACGCCGCTTGCCAGTACGCCGATCACCGCAAAATGCCCGCACCAGGAAAAACGCATCAGCGCCTGAATAGCCTGGTGTCGCCAACGGCCTTTGATGAGTTGCATACACCAGAGCACCGGCAGTAATCCCCCAAACCACGCCGCCGCACAAATCAGGTGAATCGCGTGATTAGTCTGATGGATTTTCGCTGTTACCCCTTCATTCAGCGTCGCATGCCCCACTCCCGCCAGCAGAATAAATTGCGCGGTAGTGAGCATAAACAGCAAACGTGGCATATTCCGCGGTTGCATAAGGGCGACGATCAACGTTACGAGGGCGAGAACAATTTGCCATAACCAGATGCCACCAAACTGCGTTTGCAAAACAGCCTGCCAAATGTTTGGCGAAAATACATCTGTCCATCCCGTTCCCATCAACCCGCGGCGAGCATTGCAGTGGCACTGATCAAACTCCAGACGGCAGCGTGCTGTTGTAAACGCAGAAAACGCTTCGCCAGCAAGCGACGAATCGTCAAGGGGGCCAGCCAGGCACCGTACATTGCGAAGCCAAAAACCAGCATCAGCGAGGTGAAATGGATAAATCGCAGCGCGATCCAGGTAAACGCCAGCATGATTTATTTCACGCTAAAGGTGTAGTGTCCTTTCGTTTTATGCCCGTCCACCGAAACAACATGCCAGTCAACGGTGTAGGTTCCGGGTTTCAGCGAATCGGCCAGTGGAACAATCAGTTGCTTTTGGTCCTGCTCATTTCGCTTCGCCGGTAATGTTTTAATATTTTCGTTTTTTGGCCCCGTGATTTTTGCACCACTGAATCCTGTTTCAACACCTTCCGAGAAGTTTAAAGTGATTGCCTGCGGTGCAGCTGTCACTTGCGCGTTTGCCGCAGGATACTGATGCGTTAAATGCGCATGTGCCCAGACGGAAGGTGTCACCAACGAAGTGGTCAGGATTGCCAGCGCGTAGCGAAGGGAGCGTGCAGTTGAAGCCATATTATCTATTCCTTTTTGTAATAACTTTTTTACAGAGCATAACCTTGTCTAATGTCTGAGTCGAGGATCATCAATTCCGGCTTGCCATCCTGGCTCACTCTTAGTAACTTTTGCCCGCGAATGATGAGGAGATTAAGAATGCTGAAGAATCTGGCTAAACTGGATCAAACAGAAATGGATAAAGTGAATGTCGATTTGGCGGCGGCCGGGGTGGCATTTAAAGAACGCTACAATATGCCGGTGATCGCTGAAGCGGTTGAACGTGAACAGCCTGAACATTTGCGCAGCTGGTTTCGCGAGCGGCTTATTGCCCACCGTTTGGCTTCGGTCAATCTGTCACGTTTACCTTACGAGCCCAAACTTAAATAAAACTTATACAGAGTTACACTTTCTTACATAACGCCTGCTAAATTATGAGTATTTTCTAAACCGCACTCATAATTTGCAGTCATTTTGAAAAGGAAGTCATTATGTCGTTCTGGAAAGTTGCAGCAGCGCAATATGAGCCTCGTAAAACCTCACTCACCGAACAGGTAGCTCATCATCTGGAGTTTGTGAGGGCCGCCGCCAGGCAACAATGTCAGCTGTTAGTTTTTCCATCGCTTTCTTTACTGGGGTGTGATTATTCGCGACGTGCCCTTCCTGCCCCACCCGATCTCTCACTGTTAGACCCGCTTTGTTATGCCGCAACGACCTGGCGAATGACCATCATTGCCGGCCTTCCCGTTGAATATAACGATCGCTTTATTCGTGGAATTGCGGTGTTCGCACCGTGGCGAAAAACGCCTGGGATCTACCATCAGAGTCATGGTGTATGTCTGGGCCGTCGTTCCAGAACCATCACGGTGGTCGATGAACAACCGCAAGGTATGGATATGGACCCGACCTGTTCACTGTTTACTACAGGGCAATGTCTGGGAGAACCCGATCTGCTGGCGTCGGCCCGTCGCTTACAATTTTTTTCACATCAGTACTCGATTGCCGTGCTGATGGCAAATGCCCGTGGTAACAGTGCACTATGGGATGAATATGGTCGTCTCATCGTTCGCGCCGATCGTGGTTCATTATTGTTAGTCGGTCAGCGTTCATCACAGGGTTGGCAAGGCGATATCATTCCATTACGCTAGGCTTTTTCGGCCTGGAGCATGCCATGTTGCGCATTATCGATACAGAAACCTGCGGTTTGCAGGGAGGGATCGTTGAGATTGCCTCTGTTGATGTCATTGACGGAAAAATCGTCAACCCCATGAGCCACCTGGTGCGCCCCGATCGTCCTATTAGTCCACAAGCGATGGCGATTCATCGCATCACCGAAGCCATGGTCGCCGATAAACCGTGGATTGAAGATGTGATCCCACACTATTACGGTAGTGAATGGTATGTCGCGCATAACGCCAGCTTTGACCGCCGCGTACTGCCTGAGATGCCCGGTGAGTGGATTTGCACTATGAAACTGGCCCGTCGTTTGTGGCCTGGGATCAAGTACAGCAATATGGCGTTATATAAAACACGCAAGCTCAATGTACAGACGCCGCCGGGCCTGCATCATCACCGCGCGTTGTATGACTGTTATATCACCGCCGCGTTGCTTATCGATATTATGAACACCTCCGGCTGGACGGCAGAACAGATGGCCGATATCACCGGACGTCCGTCGTTGATGACGACCTTCACCTTTGGCAAATACCGTGGCAAAGCGGTTTCCGACGTTGCCGAACGCGATCCGGGCTATCTGCGCTGGTTATTTAATAACCTGGACAGCATGAGCCCGGAGCTGCGTTTAACACTGAAACATTATCTGGAAAATACTTAGTCCGCAGGCGTAGCGGGTAATGTTCCCTGCGCCAGCGCGACCAGAAAAGCATATTCCATCGCTACGCCTTCGTACGATTTAAAGCGACCAGATTTACCGCCATGGCCTGAGTCCATGTCGGTACAGAGCAATAAAAGATGGTCATCGGTTTTCAGCTCGCGCAATTTAGCGACCCATTTTGCCGGTTCCCAATATTGCACCTGAGAATCGTGCAAACCGGTCGTTACCAGTAAATGCGGATAAGCCTGTGCGGTGACGTTGTCATACGGGCTGTAGCTTTTCATGTACTCGTAATATTGCGGATCCTGCGGGTTACCCCACTCTTCAAACTCACCAGTGGTAAGAGGAATTGATTCATCAAGCATCGTTGTTACAACATCAACAAACGGTACCTGGGCGATAACGCCGTGGAATAATTCCGGGCGTTGATTAATTGCAACGCCCATCAACATGCCCCCCGCACTCCCGCCCATCGCATAACAAAGCGAAGGAGAGCCATAGCCCAGTTTTAACAATGCATCGCAGGCATCAAGATAATCATTAAACGTATTTTTCTTCTTCAGAAATTTTCCGTCTTCGTACCATTGTTGCCCCAGCTCACCACCGCCGCGAACATGGACAATGGCGTAGACAAAACCACGATCTAACAAACTCAAGCGGCTAAAACTGAAATCGGCATCAATACTTGCGCCGTAAGAACCATAGCCATACACCAGCAACGGGTTGTGTCCTTTGCGAAAATGTTTGCGATGGTAGACCAACGAAACCGGAACTTCGACGCCATCACGGGCGACTATCCACAGGTGTTCACTGCGGTAATTCGCCGCATAAAAACCAGGAACTTCCGTTTGTTTTACCTCCTACTGTTTGATCACTCTTCGTTCGCCGGTATCCATATCCAGTTCAAACAAAGTGTCTGGTGTAGTCATGGAAGAATAACCATAACGCAATCGCGCGGTTTCAGGTTCTGGATTGTAGGCAATCCAGGTCACATAGGCCGGATCATCAAAGGCAATACCAATGACTTCCCGGGTCTTGCGGTTAATTTGGCGCAAACTGGTTAACCCGCGCTGACGCTCTTCAACCACCAGCCAGTCGGTAAACAGCGTAAACCCTTCCAGCATGATGTTTTCGCGTGGCGGAATTAACTCTTCCCACTGTTGCTCATCACGCATACGGGTACGGTATAAGCCAAAGTTTTTGCCGTGGCGGTTGGAACGCAGATAAAAACGATGCTGGTAGTGATCAAGGCTGTATTCGTGATCTTTGCGGCGCGGCAGAAAAACAAACGGCTCGGCATCGGCCATTTCCGCGTCCAGCAGGCGAACTTCACTGGTGGTGGCGCTGGCCAAATGAATGACTACATAGTGCTTCGAGGTCGTTTTATGCAGGCTGACGTAATAGGTATCGTCTTTTTCTTCGTAGATCAGTTTATCTTGCGATGCTGGCGTACCGATGGCGTGACGCCAGACCTGATAAGGCAGCAGCGTCACCGGATGCTTGCGAACATAGTAGAAAATCCAGGAGTCATTTGCCCAGACAAAGCTGGGTTCAACGTTATCCAGCAGTTCCGGGTACCAGTTACCAGTTTCCAGATTACGAAAACGAATGCCGTACTGGCGTCGGGAAAGAAAATCTTCTGCCAGCGCCATAATGGTGTTATCGGGCGTAATCGCCATTCCGCCCATCGAATAAAACTCACTATGAGCTGCGCGCTTATTGGCATCGAGCAATGTTTCCCACTCATCCCACTCTTCACTGAATGCCGATTGACGCTGGTAGATAGCATATTCACAGCCTGGTTCATAAATATGCCGATAGCGGTAGCCATTTTTGATGTAGGGCGCAGAAACTTCTCGTTGCGGAATGCGGTCGATGATTTCCTTTAAGATGCGATCCTGCAAGGCTTGTTGTGAGGCCATCACCCGATGACCGTAACTATTTTCTTGTTGCAGGTAGTCCAGGACTTCTGGCTGAGAACGCGTATCGTCCCGCAGCCAGTAGTAATTATCGATGCGCGTATCGCCATGAAGCGTCATGGCGTGGGGAATGCGGGCGGCTTTTGGTAGCATGTTATTGTTCTTTCTGGTTGAAACATCTTATAAGGGTGGCAAAACTCACCGGGGATGCAAGCGAAACAGGGGAGTCATTGCTTAGATGATGACAGGTAATGGCGCGGATATCGAATGTTATGCAGACAGAGAAAATCAGCCTGTTCAAATGGCTGTGCGATTCTGGATAGCCCGAAATAGTCAACTTCAGGCTATCCAGAGAGCGGAATTATTCCGCCAAAGTGCGTTTTTGCTGTTCGAGATCGCGTTCAATGCCGTCACGAACATCCTGGGGGATTTTCAGCGCGTCACCCAGTGCATTCAGGTAACTGCGTTCCATAAAATGGTCAATATCAATAGCCGCGCAACTCAGGAAATAGATTTCCAGCGCCTCTTCTTCATTGCGGACCCCGGTAGCCAGGCGTTGTGGATCCAGCGGTTGTTCGATTGCCTGCTCAATGAGTACACGCCCCTGCTCTTCCACGCCGGCTCCACGCAATTGCTGGTCGATTGCCGCACGTTCTTTGGCATCAATATGACCATCACTTTTAGCGGCAAAGACCAGCGCAAGGATCAAACGTGCTGTACGCTCATCCAGCGGCGTACTTTGCGCGCCAAACTGCGGTTCGTCCTGATGCGCCGCGCGAATTTTATCTTTGTATTTATTCCACAGCACCGTACCCGCTACCGCTCCGCCGCCAACCAGTAACGCGTTGGTGCCATATTTCGTAAGAAGTTTACGTGCTGATTTATTTGCGACCAGCAGCCCAGCCAGTCCGCCTAATGCGCCTGGCACTAACAGTTTGACCAATCCCTGATCCGCAGACGAGGAGGTAGAAGAACTGCTTTGCCCAAGCAGGGATTGCAGTTGATTTAACCAGTTAGCCATATTTGCTCCTCAATAACCATTTTTAGTGCCTGTAGCATAGCGGATGAGGATGTCAGAAAATGTATATCGAGACAAAAGATGCGCAAATAAGCGGGGCGGTAGGCCGTTATTCAAAGAAATTCGCGCCAGGTAAGGTATTTACTGTATATCAGGTGATAAGGGTATTTTAGGTGAAAGTAGTTTGTCGTTTTGAGTGGCATTGTTTGATGCTGATTGCCCGATGCGACGCTGTTGCGTCTTCTCAGGCCTACGATTGTGGTGCGTTCTGGAGCGGACAAGGCACTCGCGCCGCATCCGCCAACAGTCAATCGAATTATCAGAAGCCATTAACGCCGCTGATATTCCGCCATTCCCGCTTTGCAGTCCACGCTGACCTGGTAATGAATATCGGCACTTTTACCACGCACGGTTAGCGGTACTGACCATTTATCATCTTTACCCTGAATGTCCTGCAAACTGACCCAAGCCACGGGATCGGCCTGACCGACAATTTTTTGATCATCTGCCCAACGCGCCACGCGATTTTGTTGATAATCACGTTTTACGCTCGCGGCAATTCCGGCAGCATCCAGACCTTCACACTTTGGGAAAGTGACCGACTTGCTGGTTTCATTATTGGCAGCGAAAACTGATGCGCAGGCAGAAACCAACAACAGCCCTAAAAACGCCCCTCTTTTTTTCATGTTTTTCTCCATAGCACAATGATTCAGGAGAAAGCATGGTACAAATTGTCAGGAGCGCAAGTTGCTTCAGGCCGCGTGTGAGGCATCTTCCTCTTCGGATTCAGCACCGACGACCTGTGGGGACGGTAATTTGCCGGTTTTCAGAATGGTGCTCAGCACATCTTTTTGTTCTGCCAGCCATAGCGAAAGGGCTTCACGTTGCTCGTCTTCCATTTGCACTGGAGAATTTGTCAGCCAGGTGTCAAGCAGATCCGCCGTATCAAGCATTTTGTCATAAGCATCGGCTTCCTTTTTGCTGGTAAACGACATTTTCTCTTCGCCCTCACGAATGACTACGTATTTAACTTCAACCGCCATTTGCAGCCTCTCATAATAACTGTGATTTTATACAGTATATTTCTTTTCGGTTGAGAAATCAACATCAGCAATAAAGACACACACAAACGTTTTCGTTTATACTGCGCGCGGAATTAATCAGGGGATATTCGTTATGACGTTATTAGGCACTGCGCTGCGTCCGGCAGCAACTCGCGTGATGTTATTAGGCTCCGGTGAACTGGGTAAAGAAGTGGCAATCGAGTGTCAGCGTCTCGGCGTAGAGGTGATTGCCGTCGATCGCTATGCCGACGCACCAGCCATGCATGTCGCGCATCGCTCCCATGTCATTAATATGCTTGATGGTGATGCATTACGCCGTGTGGTTGAACTGGAAAAACCACATTATATCGTGCCGGAGATCGAAGCTATTGCCACCGATATGCTGATCCAACTTGAAGAGGAAGGACTGAATGTTGTCCCCTGCGCTCGCGCAACGAAATTAACGATGAATCGCGAGGGTATCCGTCGCCTGGCGGCAGAAGAGCTGCAGCTGCCCACTTCCACTTATCGTTTTGCCGATAGCGAAAGCCTTTTCCGCGAGGCGGTTGCTGACATTGGCTATCCCTGCATTGTAAAACCGGTGATGAGCTCTTCCGGCAAGGGGCAGACGTTTATTCGTTCTGCAGAGCAACTTGCCCAGGCATGGAAGTACGCTCAGCAAGGCGGTCGCGCCGGAGCGGGCCGCGTAATTGTTGAAGGCGTCGTTAAGTTTGACTTCGAAATTACCCTGCTAACCGTCAGCGCGGTGGATGGCGTCCATTTCTGTGCACCAGTAGGTCATCGCCAGGAAGATGGCGACTACCGTGAATCCTGGCAACCACAGCAAATGAGCCCGCTTGCCCTTGAACGTGCGCAGGAGATTGCCCGTAAAGTGGTGCTGGCACTGGGCGGTTATGGGTTGTTTGGTGTCGAGCTATTTGTCTGTGGTGATGAGGTGATTTTCAGTGAGGTCTCCCCTCGTCCACATGATACCGGGATGGTGACGTTAATTTCTCAAGATCTCTCAGAGTTTGCCCTGCATGTACGTGCCTTCCTCGGACTTCCGGTTGGCGGGATCCGTCAGTATGGTCCTGCAGCTTCTGCCGTTATTCTGCCACAACTGACCAGTCAGAATGTCACGTTTGATAATGTGCAGAATGCCGTAGGCGCAGATTTGCAGATTCGTTTATTTGGTAAGCCGGAAATTGATGGCAGCCGTCGTCTGGGGGGGGCACTGGCTACTGCAGAGAGTGTTGTTGACGCCATTGAACGCGCGAAGCACGCCGCCGGACAGGTAAAAGTACAGGGTTAAACCCGGCAAAAAAACGCTACAAAAATGCCCGATCCTCGATCGGGCATTTTGACTTTTACAGCTTAGCGCCTTCTACAGCTTCACGCGCCAGCTTAGTAATGCGGTCGTAATCGCCCGCTTCCAGCGCATCTGCCGGAACCAGCCAGGAACCACCGATGCACAGCACGCTTTTCAGCGCCAGGTAGTCACGGTAGTTAGCCGGAGAAATACCACCCGTCGGGCAGAAACGGACCTGGGAGAACGGACCCGCGATCGCCTGCAGGGCTTTCACGCCGCCGTTAGCTTCAGCCGGGAAGAATTTGAACTCTTTCAAACCGTAGTCCATACCCAGCATCAGTTCGGAAACAGTGCTGATCCCCGGAATCAGAGGAATAGTCCCTTCGGTAGCAGCTTTCAGCAGCGGCTCGGTCAGACCCGGGCTAATTGCGAACTGTGCACCCGCTTCAGTGACTTCTGCCAGCTGCTGTGGATTCAGCACCGTACCGGCACCCACAATCGCTTCAGGCACTTCTTTGGCGATAGCACGGATAGCGTCAACTGCACACTCGGTACGCAGAGTCACTTCCAGAACGCGCACCCCACCAGCAACCAACGCTTTTGCCATCGGCACCGCGTGTTCCAGTTTTTTTACCACGATAACCGGTACAACCGGGCCGGTGGTCAGG